>JAAUXU010075257.1_pt1 | contig 27523 bp, 26 predicted proteins | sample 7278151 | NCBI WGS metagenome assembly JAAUXU01 (sample SAMN14350113, study PRJNA611818) | marine sediment metagenome | isolation source: surface marine sediment (1.8m) | place: French Polynesia: Moorea | collected 2018-08
AGTACAGGGGTTGTTTTTACTGGCACTAGCACCACTTCACGTGGGCCTACAGTAAATGACAGCGCACGGAGAAGGCCTGTCATGGCGTAATCGCGTCTGTGGGGCCTAGAACACCTTGCGGGACCTTTAACGAAAAGTTCGTAAGTTCTATTGCGGTCCTCAGTTTGTAGCCATCTGAAGCCCTAGGGAAAGCAGAGAGGCGTAAAAAGGGAATAATTTCTCGTTGGAGATTGCAGTGGAATGCCGATTCGGTGATTTTCCCTGCGTCAGCGGCAAACGTTCAATATGTTGGCCGTGTTCGCTAAATCGGTCAGTTCTAAATGTGCGCTTCGATAAAATCGATCAAAGTTCGGTAAATCGACACTCTTCTGTACAAGAAGGAAGCTTCCATATTGTGGTTGGTATCCAAGCCATGAAATGTTGACTTTCGCTTGAAGTGAAGCTTCTAAAGGGGAGAAACTCGAAGAAAATGGTCATATCGACCTGAATTGGTACGAGACTCCAGTCTAGCTGAAGCGAACTTTTCCCAAGGAACCTCGATGCTGTGAGTTGTGCTGCCATGTTTTGAAGATGGATATTATTGCTCTGCACAACAAAATGTCCCTGAAGTTTTTGTGCCTTCCTTCAACGCAGTTGAATTGACTTCAAATGAGAATCTGGGGAAGGGGGGGAGGGAAGAATGACTTTAGAAATACTTCGAGGTCTTACTGTTGCGAGAGCAGTTCAATTATCTTTTACCAGAACAGCTATTTGTTTTATCTGTCCTGCTGCCAAAAAATTCGAATGTGTTCACTCAGTGATGGAAGGAAGGATTGACCAGGGGATTCTCCTGACCTGAACCCAATCAAGGATCTCTGGGCAACCCTCCAATCCAAGGTAAATGAAGAAGTGGAAGCAACAAACTTGACGAGCCTAAGAAGACAGCCAGAAAAAGCATAGGACTCAATCTCTCCTGAAGTTCTCCGAAACTTGTTGCAGGGCGTGCCCGACAAAATTCAGGCAGTTATCCCTGCTAAAGGAGGCCGCGGGAATAGACGATTGTACGAGCCACATCTGTTATTCATGTAGAGATGTTCACTAGGCGCAAAAGCTTTTGAGCCACACCACAGAACTGCCCTTAGTATACGTATACTTCTCCCATCCATTTTTAGGCGGCCTTGCCCTACAAGGAAATCCTTGGCGCTGCTCCTGTGAAAACGTGTGGCTTGGCGCGTGGCTGCGCCGTTGGATGCGTGAGACGCTGCAGCTACACACCAGTGGCGTCGAGAGAGGCCAAGCCATCCAAGACATCGTCCGCACAATCACGTGCACCGATCCCCAAAATCCCGCTGTGCAAAGACCACTCGTCAACCTCGATGAGGACGTCAAGTGTTACAGACGAGCTCAGATAAGCGCTGCGGCGCGCCAGAGGATATCTGTCACGTTGACGTTGTTAGTGTCGGTCACGATCGCGACGCTCGGGACGTTGCAGACTGTGAATCACTGCTAGAAGAATTGGGCGGAATAGAGTGAGAGCGTCACTCCTTTTTTTTCCGCCCTGGTTCTGTTTTAGGATCAAGTAAATTTGTACGTACAAGTAGACATGTCATCAGCTTGAAAAGCAATACAAATCAGCGCCTTCACGTAGCACATTAGACATATTTAAAACCTGGTATAGACATACATGCATACGCAGATGCTGCTGTATGGTGGGTGTGAAGACGCAATCTATACAGTCCATCTCAACTTGCTTCTTGACACCTGTTCAATTATCGTACTGTATTTCGTGTACCCCAAGCTGGGGAGGAAATCTTGTGCATAACGTATCGTAGTTTTCAGAAATGTTTCCTGCAGAAGGTGAATGCTTGCCTGTGATAAAATTAGCTTATTGTGGCTTTTTCTCATACCCATATTGTACTCACCCCTCACCCCAATCGACTGTTCACAGTACTACATCACTCGAACACCTGCCAGAAGTAACAGAAATACAACACACGTTCGATCTACGATGTATTCACAGTTAGGTAGTAAGTAGTAAATAATGGGCATGTGTGATGTAGTGTGTAATATTGCGAAGAACATTTCCGCTTTACCTATTCTTCTCGCATTTGTATACCATAAAAGTACACCGTACGTACGTAGTATTATGCTATGCGAGTCAAAGAAAGAAACTGGTGATGCGCTTCCTCTTGAATTATAGTTATTACAACTCTTTGGCATAAAGAAGCGCCAACAAACCTAACGATGCAATTTGACTCACACAGTAATACGCAATGCTACAAAGAGACAAACTGCGAGAGAGACTGAAGTAGCACACCTGATTCTCGTCTTCTAACTTGTTTCACGAGTAGGAGTTCGTCACTCAAATAGTCCGACCCTTTCAGGGACTCACACAGTTATCAGGCTATAATATCACTAGAAGTCTCTCCGCAAGGGGACGAATCCAAACGCTTTTTGGCATATATATATATATATATTGCGTTTCCTCTTGTTCTACCTCATAGGCGTCATTTCTATTCGGCTCGAACGGTGGCCGCCTCCAGATCTCCCCGACCTCCCCCTGTCTCCTCCTCCTGAAAATTGGCATAAACAATTTCATCATGATGCGTGCTACCCACGATGCATCAATCGCTAGTCCACTTATACCGAACATACCGGATGCACTTCCTCTGCCTCCTCCACCTAGAGGGTCTCCTCCCCCTTCTACATAGGAGTTTCTACTCCTGTTGTAGTGCCCTCTGCCCTGCCCGTATCCATGACCTGGGCCACCAGAAGGTGATGGACCCTGTTGCCGAGGCGGCTGCTGTTGGTGATTTGAGCGTCCAGGATAAGGAGGTGGAGCACCATGGCCGCCGTGTGCTTGTCGGTAGTGCTGTTGACATGTGAAAAAGATATCGGCTGCTTCAACATGATTCAAAATGAGACCAAAGACACAAATGTGCGTCAAGCTTCGGGGGTCATGCTAACAGCTGAGGCGCAAGGAAAAAGATATTTATTTAAACGACGCAGATAACTGTCCCAAATGCCGTCTTTTCAAACACCACTCGTACTTTAAGGTACTGTAAAGTAGCAGTGAGAAGGCACAACACGGCATTCTCAAATTTGAGCGCTTTCTCTTTACCTTGTTGGACAGGTCGACGTTGTTTTGGATGACCCAAGAACCAACGTACACACCCTGCAGATAGCCAGGAAATTGGAGACGAAGGAAAGAAGAACAGAGAGACAGGGAAGAGTTAGAGCGCAAAGCGGAAAATGCAGCCCAGTTAACCCTCCGGCAAAAAAGTGATTCTGTTCTTACCTTCTGCTGGAGAGATCTGACGGGTCTTCTAAGCGTCTCTGTGAAATGGAGATTTTTCGGCATGTTGGGATTTGACGAGGGCGTGTGGATGGCGCAACAGCGAATGAAGACTGCCATGAGAATGACAACGCCAACAACTATCAATAACACGGCCCACCAGAACTCCTGTAAAAGCGGATACCATCTCTGGTGTGGTGTACGCGGGTACTTTCGCGGAGATTGCTTACAGTAACCCATTGGGCTATTGACATCAGGTTCTCTTCGTTGAACAGATTCTTCAACCTGACCAAAGGCCCCTCGGCGTCCACCTTCCGACACTTGAGGAAGACGTCACAGTAACCCTGCAAAATGAAAAATCCTAAGCTTTATAACAGCTTTGATGTCAGTCAGTTTTATCACACTTGCCTGAAAGTTATCACAGGGCGAACCGGGGCGCAGATTGAGTCCTTCAGAGAGGTCAGTAATGATGCCCTTGGCTACCAGTTCCCTGGTAGACGTGCAGGTGGCATTTGGACCACTGCCGGGGTGCAGGCATGCCAACTCACAGAGCTCTCGCTTGTCCTGGACCAAGTCGCTCGTGAGAAAGCAAGACTCCCGCCCGAACTTGAGACAGATCGAGCTTTTGCATTCGCCGCCCTGGCAAACCTGAGTCCCCTCATTGCACTCAGTTATGTTGTCAGGCTTGGCCTCCGGATCCGGGCACTTGGCCTGAGCGCCGTCGCAGCTTGCGGCCTCCGTGCAGTCCTGTTCGTGTTTGCACTGCACATGGTCGAATTTCTGCACAAACCGACACTGCTTGTTGCAGCATGGACCCTCGCTTGGACTGCACTGCGCACCTGGCTTGCGTTTGCACCTGAAACATAGTTGATCAGTTAGAAATAAGTTAAGAGTGCCAAAGAAATAAGCAAGCATGACAGCAGCAACTTTGCACTGCGTGACAGGCTTGGTTTCGTCGACTTCTACCTGTTGTTCTTGTCCTCTTCCTCGGTGAACAGTTTGCTCTTCCTTGGGTAACAGCACTCCTCTGCACATTCATTGTCGTCGAACCCACAATCGCACTCTTCGCCATCCTCCACAATCTTATTGCCGCAAAAGGCACCGTCGCTCTCAGTGAAGCAGTTGGGTTTGCGGCCTTCAGCTATAGCATCCAGCACGGCCGAGATGTTGGACGTGGAACAATGCGAGAACTTGTTATTGTTGTCACGATCACCAGATGTTGCAGACGCAAACATGATGTAGTTCCCCTTCACACCACCCGGACGACATTCTGAGGGGTAGTCGTGCTAAATGTATAGAAGAATAGTTAGACACGCTTCAAGGACACCAAAATGTTAGGCCCAACAAAACCTCTCACTCACCGGAGACCCAAAATTGTGTCCTATCTCGTGAGCCAGAGTGAGCTGAGAAACCTTCGGCGGAACTCTCGAGTTGTAATTGACAAAGGTGATGATTCCAGTGTTGAGGCTCCGCTTGGCCGTATGGTGGACACCGTTAACGTTCTCAGTGTATCTCTTAAATGTCTCGCAGATCCCCCCTGAAGCACCAGAAGCGCTGGCGACCCAAGCCAGTCCTAGAGTGCCGCCAGTGAAGTCCCTGTACGTGAAGACGTAGGCTAAGCAGAATTCCTCGTGGTTGGACTTCGAATGGAGATTCAAGAAGTTGGAGACATCCACATTTGGTAGGCAAAACTTCAAGAGAAAGATAGACGTTATAAGTGCCCAAGTGCTCGTATGATGTCCAACACAACGAGATTGGCTCAATCGGATGACATTAGGAAAAACTAGTCAGCGTTCACACCATTATTATCCCGCCTGCGAAAAAGCGATAGGATATAAGAATTTCATTATTCAATGACTACATGTACGTATACTTGTTGACATTATGCATAACATATTATACATATCATATACACTAATATACTTATTTACCTGATTCTGATCCGCTGACACCCGCCCACTACTCTTGCACTGGCTGTCATTGTGAATCTTGATTCTTTGCACTTCAAATTGGTAACCTTTGTGCTTGTACTTTCCATCAAATGGAGTGTTCAGGTAGATCCTGTTGACCGCCTTCACATGCTGGGCGATTAAGGAGAGAATCTCTTCCTCAGTCTTGGCATCATCGTTTTCCTGAGATAACAAGTTAACTTTAGAAATTATGTCATTGGCGTGATAACTTTGCAGATTTCTTCTGGAGGAAGCTGTCCTAGAACAGTGTACTCAACACAATACTCGGAAGCATGCCAAACTTGGCGACGTCTCCTCATTAGGCACCAGCTACCTAATAGCAACTTGAATGCTGGAGCATCAACCAGACATAGAGTGCACTTAAACCATGCATCATTTAGAACTTTTCCTGTGTATCACAAACATGAGGGATACTGAACTAACTTTATGAAGATTGTGTGCTGGTCACATATATAATAGAAAACAAAAACAGAATACCTTAGAATTAAAAAAGGGTTCTCATTTTGTTAGTCTTGCACTTGATGTTTTGCCATGAACTACTGGTGACTTCTTTTTTACCTGATCTCTGATGTGCCTCCAAAAAAGAGGATCAGTCTGGATGTACAGGGAACATGACTTGCTCTTGTTTGGGTTATCCGCGGCCCTTTTGACCCTCCGGTTGCCCTCAGCCGAATACTTAAAGGAAGGAGAAAAGTCTTCTGGAAAGGATAGGGGTGGAGACACGATGTTGCTGCTTCTCTCAGCGGAGTTTGGTGCATCGTTGGCCTCCTCGACCTTATCGGAGTCCTCTTCAGCACTCATCTGTATGGACTCCATCCATTTCTTCACATCGTCTGAAACACCACATCCCGGAGGAGCAGAAAGAGGAGCTGAAATAATAATGAATGGGGATTACTTCACCGCTTGCAAGACCACCCCTAGTACTCTTTATTGCATACCTTGTGTGCCCTCCAGAAATGGATTTTTTATGTGCTTTTCATGATATATCACAGAGTGAACAGTCCGATTGGCGGGAGCCTTGAGATCAGCTTGGCTTTTGGACGAGTATTTCTAGAAAAGACAATTCAGTGACGTCCTACTGAGTGAAAAATGTGACAAGCGGGACTTTACCGCCTCACTTACCTGCACCCTCTCCACGAAGTACGTCCCGTGTCTCGTGGAGATCTGGCCGTCAAAGACGCCATCGCGAATTGACCCAAAAACGTGGCTCGTGGGGTCATCTAAAAAAAAACCCCACAAATAATTTAAAGAGGAACCTTGAAAGTAAGTCAGTCGTCCACGGTCACAGCTCACTGGCGGAGCCTAACTGTGCCAAAATGTTGTTCGAGGTCTGTGTCAGTCAGTGAGAGTTTTTAACCTTTTTTGCTCTTTTCTCTGACTTACTTTAAAATGTTCATTCATCAACACTAATGAGACCAGGTACAAATACCTGTAATATGTAATACAACGAAAAAAAAACCCACTTGTCTCCATCTCTCATGCCCCTGATTTGTCTGGAGGAACTATCAAAACCCAGGTCTATGACTGGTGCTACAGACCAGAACACGTTCTTAAAAAAAATGAACAGTACCGATGGACCCAGTACATTTGGGACAGAGATGATGCAAGGCTATTGTCACTTTTAGCCACGTTCCTTTTTTAGCCCAGTAGGTTACACAAGTCATTGCAACCAGGACATTTAAAGCTTTGGCACGGATCTACCAATCTTCAGCAACTTCTTAGCATCTACTGTTTGTCTAGACACCTCATACGGCAAATAACCTCATCCAAAGTTCATGTTTTTCCTTTCATGTAACCAGTTGGCCAACGTTCTCTTTCAACTCAACAGATTGTTATTCTACGTATTATTGGTTTCAGCAACAAAAACCTTACTATTTTGTGACTTCACAAGTTGCATTCCACTCTTCCTGGAAGTCAATTGTCTCTAATAGCCAAGTGTCCTCGGTGCCATTGTCCTAAATAAATGAGACTCTTTCTTTTGCATTCCGGGGAGCAGGTCCGCCGTTTCCAATAGCTACGCAACTCTTAACATACGAGAACCTAACACGCGAGTTTTATAACGTTTACTGGTGTGTACAGTCGAGGTTAATAACATTAAAAACATCAATTGGCAGGAAGCCAATGATCATTTAATGTTAATGCCACTTTTTATTGTTACTCTTTCAAGCTTTTTCGTTGGTGCGAAAAGCAGCATTTTCTCCGGCAGCAGATGCGGCTTCAGTGCCTCAATTTTTGCGTGGCTGAGTATAACGGCAGCGTGTGACAAAAGGCATCGTCGCACGGGTTCTTTTTTTCGTTTAAGCTATTTAATCTTTCCCCGAGTCCTCCCTTTTCTAAAGCCCGTCAACAGAAGACAACACCAGTTTCCGCTGCCCCAGACCTCGACAAATTAGTACATCTCTGGGCAAAGCGTTGCAAGATTCTTTTTTATCGAAATCGCACTTTTTGTGTTGACAGACCCGGGCGATGCTCGATACAAGGCACAGTACTGTACTTTTTCCATGCCCTTGACGATACTCTTCTCCTTCATAGGAAATAGAAATAAAACTTTAAAAGAACAGCTAAAAACAAGAATGAGTAGTTTCTTTGATGACTTTTTTTAAAACCTTAATACTCACAAGTAGGTATTGTTCACCGGTTTTGTTTTCAATTTTAGACGGGATTATCCTGTTTCACTTGCAAAGTATCGTCCGACAAACGATACTTTGCCCTCCGAGAGTCGATACTTAAAATATCGGGCGTCCCAGGCTTTGGATGTAACAAGAGAGTCAAAAAAGTATCCAGATACAGTATCGCGTCTACTTGCATTGCAATACTCCAACGGCCTTCGCCTGGGGGTCCTGATTTTGCTTACGCCTCAAAAGTAAGATCATGTGTTTTTTCCTTACCTAGCACTCGGCCCTCGTAAATGTGCGAGGTATCGATGTGGTTGAGCGAGTTGTCGTCATTGTCCACAATGTTGAGGTCATTATGAAAGACTGAGTGGTCTCTGCGCAGCTCCAGCTGGAAGCGACGACCATGGCTAAAGAAGTCTAGCCTCACTGGTTCGAGCTCTGACGATCTGACGTCGTCGTCGTCGAAGTTGGGCACGGAGCGTTTGTATATCCTATGAGACTAAAAAGGAAGGAAAAAAAGGGCTACTTCACAGTTTAGTAATGAAGATGCTATTCACGTTACCTTCTTCACAAGTTCAGTGTTGTAAAACAGAGGTTCGAAGTCCATCACGAAAGGGCTTAGCTTGTGTTTCTCGTCGGGAAGACCTGACCAAAGATGACTTTAATCAATTTTTCTCAGTCCCGAGATGAGAGACACGATCAAAGGGTTTTCAAATCTCTTGCCTCTCGAAAAGTTTTGACATCACAGTTTAAACAGATTTGATCGTGATCGTGTCTGGGGCCGAGAAGCCAGACACGATCACGTGTGTCTGTAACTGGACGCTTTTTAATGATGTACACACAATCATCAGGAGACTTCTTGACTGACGTGATCAGATTTCATGCAAATATGTTGCTCTCCACCTCTCGTAAAACCTGACCCTTGACGTTCTCCGCGGGAAAGAACGTGCTGCATCATCGAGCTGGACTTTGCACAAAGGAAATGAATCACAAAGGCATTGAGATGGTCACTTGGAAGCCTCTGGATTGAGATTCGCTACTGAAGTAAAAAACACACTGATGGCCCAAAATGACGCTGGCGGGGGGAGGGTCGAGATCGATCAAATGGAAGTAGGTGCACTCACGAGATCCTCCGCTCAAGCACAGGAGCGCTAGTCCCGCAAAGATGACGGCTCCCGCCGGCATCCCAGAGACGCCCTGACCTGTCGACGTGGTCCGCATCGTCGTCGCCGTCGTCGCGGAGTGCAGGCCAGACTCAGACAACTCGACCACCTGGTCACCGCGCCTATCACCGCATCCTCGTCGATCCCGTCCTACGTGGAGGCTCGCGGGTCACAAGAGGCTTTGTCCTCTGTCTTCCCACAAGTTGCTCCGGCCTCCTTTGGCGAGCGAGCAGGCGCAGAAGCTTTTGCTTTTTCTTCTTTGGCAGCAGCGCTCTGCTTGGACTCGGTGGCTCTGGTCTCAGTGGAGTTCAGCGCTCTCTTCTCTGCTCTGGCTTTGGTTCTCCTTCTTCACTGGCTCTCATCATCAGGCCGCTGCTGCTGCCTCTGCCAAATGCCAGACCAGTTCAGTTTCTCTCTCCCTGCAGGAGCAACGACTAGAGGTGCGCTCCGGGCAGTTCCAAGTTCGAGCCGAGTTCAGGCTCTTGACAGAGCACCGAGACTGAGCTCGTTTCAAGCCTTTGGCAAGTTTGCTTGTGCCCTAATTTTCAAGGCCTTAAGGCCTGTAAGACTTGACTTTGCTTACATCGTATGATGCGTATGACCACGCTACACAAGGCTATGAGGCTGGAAAGTTGGGTAAGTAGGCCATCACTCCTTGGAGCGAGCACCACAGCATCCGGTGGCATTAGTACATGCAATGTATAACACGACCAATGCCACGGCTAACGACGACGCCATCTGCAGGCTGGTAATGGTTGCACACTCACCAAGGCATCAGTGTTTCGACCTTTCGCGAGCTCCAAATTGAGCTGTTTTCGAGCAACGAGCGGACTAAAACGTTTCGATATGCGTCAAACTCGAGCTCGGCTCGAACTCGACATCTCCAGCTAAACCGCACCTCTAGCAGGGACAGAGCAGCCGACGACCACAGAAAGAGCAAGAGCAGGAGGAACGTGAGCAGCTGCTTGTGAATAAAGTATCTGGGGCAGATTCATAGATACAAGGGGCAGATATTTTCAACACTCAACGCAACCTCGCTACAGTAGGCGGGCGGACAGTAAATGAGAACGTTTGAGAATAGGAAATTTCAACGTCAGCTGATGAGTTCCACATTGCGCTCGCTCTGCCTTTTCGGCCCGCCAATTGGGCATTTCTCCGCTGTATGTTTCCTCTCTGTGACGACAACACCCTTACAGACCAGATAAGAGAGCGCAAAATCCACGCAATAATTGTCTGACCGAGCATTTTGGGCAGAATCGACCATTTTGTTTTGTCCCGGAAACCTCCACTAAATAAGAAAATCGCTCTCTCACTTGCCCATATATTTTAAGTTGGACGTCACGTCCTTTGGCCAGATCACCAAAGATGAAAATATTTGAAGCAGAGTAGGTCAAAACGGGAAGGTCGACCAAAGTTAAGTCGCCCAAGAGGCATTTGCTGACGCATCGATCTTCCTCACCCGGGGGGAGAGAACACTAATATTTATTCACGAGCAGTATGCTAAGTCCCCCGTTCCTATGAGCCCAAGTTCACGAACCTCACCCCACCAACGTATTGGGGGAGAAACTTCTTTCATGCCATCGTCCCAGCGAAAGGTCAAAAAAACCCTTTTCTTCGTCTTTCTTCCCTGCATTGAAACAGAAGTCTGTGGCAACCCTGCGCCTTTCCTACCATACCGTTGTTCTTTCTCTTTTTCTCTCTCCACAATGAGAAGAAAGAAATAGCAGCAAATGTTCCATGGAGATGTGTCCCAACAAGCCCAGCTCAGATCATTCTAACAACATCGCTCCCAGGAAATAAGTTTCTAGAGGAATTTGCTAAGTTTTGACATGCAACAGCCTAACTCGACCTAGAGAGACTGAAGGACCTGTCTAAACTAATCTAACCTGGCAACAGTACTCTTAGCATTATCTCCTCACTTGTGGGAAGTTTCCGATCTATCTCTACACCGGTGGTGTCACGGAGCCACGCAGAAATGAATTGAACACAGCTTAGAAATTGGTCAAACAGGGAGCAACTCTCACGCATGAAAGGTCAAACACAGTACCTAGCATAGACTGGTGGATGGCACCACAATGAGCATGAGTGACTAGTTTTTTCCGTGACTTTTGTCCTTCCTCATAGATTCAGAAAACCTTCGAGAATCTTCGCTCCTTTTCTGGGCTGGTTCTCCTCACTACTTGCGTCATGCGCGCGCGGTAGAGGAGACGAGCCCGGTCGCAGACATCTCTCGTATGGCGGCTTCACGCTCAAGGGGAACGGTGTTGCTGGAGAGGAAGGATGTTTCCGTCACTCACAGGGGTGGGCTGAAACCAGAAGGCCTTTCTTTGACATGCATCAACGATCACAGTGGATGGCAGAAAAAGCTGTTTGAAACCCCAAGTACAAAAAGTTTGTACCTTTAAATCAACGATCATAAATTTAGTAGTCTGGAACGAGTTATCTTCGTGGCTACGGGTTCGGGGTTGCTAAGAATCATTCCGACGCAAATATGTCCGGCCCAAATTCCAAAACTTTCGAGGTATTTGGCGGCATCTCCAGAATCCAAGATGGGTCTTCTTTATGGCAAGAGACGCAATAGAAGGGAGAAGGAAATTTCAAGGCTTATTGTAAACCACTTGTGCCAAATTACCGCCAAAGGATCCGAAACGTCGTGGTAACTCTGATTGATCTCCCCCCCCCCTGCCATCCCGGCAGGGTCAGGGCACTGGCAGTGCCAGATCCGTCCTCCCCTCAGTTTTCTCGGCAGTTCACTCAGCAGCGCTAGCAGCAGCAACACGGCTGGGCTCACTCTGCTTCTTTCTTCTACCAGAACGAGGCCTTCTTCTACTTCTTGGAGTAGTCCGTTCATCGACCCGTCTACGTCGCAAGAACCCGAAGGGGCACTCGGTCAAATCCCTCAGGTAAGTTCGGACACTGTTTTCGACCCTGCGGGGTCATGGGGACCCGAGCCTCGTCTCTTCTGGAGACCCTCGGGAGGGGGGAGGGAGAGGAGGGGGGGATAAAAGAAGGAGGTGAGCGATTTTCAATCAGCACGCGGCCAAAACGTGGTCACAGCGGATGTTGGGACGGGTTCGCTTGTTCACTCGGGGCCAATGATGATATTGGGGAACCTCTGGAAAAGCTCTTTGTTGTACTTTGCGTACCTACGTCGGCTTAGGTGAGCAATGTGTTCCCACATTCAGTTGCCGTCAGCGAGCATCAGCTGCAGCCGACTGGGGGGACTTGAAGAGTTAGGTTAAGTTAGGTTTGTTGTCAGCTGAAAGTGAGACTCCATAACTTACTCGCTCCCCTAAGTCTGTACCTCACACGGTGGCACACGGTGGGGACAACCCCGGTTGAACCACTTTTGCTGCTACGTCCGTAAGCTGAATAGTCTACTTTTCAGCCATGAACCCACAGTTGAAAGTGACTGAGGAACTATCTGCTACGCTACAGTAAAGGACTGATTCATGCCAGTGCATTGGTCCTCGACGTGATTCTAGAGTGGGAGATTGCGTTTCTTTTGTCTTATCTTCCTCATGAATGTTTGGGTATGTTCTCTCTCACTGAGGCTTGACTCCGGGGGATTGAGCACATCCTATGTGGTACATACTACACATTTTTTAATGTTGAATTGCACAAAGAAGCCTTCAATACTATTTTTCAACATGATGTGCAATGCGTGCGCAGCAGTTGAGAGCCCCCGTGAGTACATAATGAGAGGAGTAACACTGTGACAAGTCATGACTTACGGTCTTAATGTTTGGGTTGGAGGCGGTGATGTCTAATTCGCATTGTCTCTATAGGTTGTCGCAACTCTTGAGAAGAACCCTTCCAGCTGTAACAAAAATACATTAAGCACGATTTAATAGCACAATCATAGAGAAAGCATTGTGGCACAGAATTTGTTAAGTGGAGTTTCTCACTTCATTTCTCACTTTCGTGACACGGGCTCAGGATTCGAATCGATTTTCGAGTCGAGCTTGGATTCGAATCCAAGTTGAAAAATCCCGACTGGTAACCGCCCTACTCAGATTTAGTCGTCTTAACAAGACAGCAGGTGTCAATTGTTGGGTGTAGGATGACTGGGAGTGGTGCTGGCACTGCTAGTCGATCAACTCCTTGAAGTCGTCAATATGGAATGGCCCATTGATACGCATCTCCATCATGGTTGCTTTTCCAAAAATGCTCCTCGGATGGAACGGCTGCTTCCTGCAAGTAACCGCAATGCTGATGTCTACGTACATCAGTTAGTAGGCAAGTACACCAACAAGCAGATCTCTTCAAGAGACCCCATGCAGAATGACAGTGCCATACATGAGGCTCACAACTGAGCATACCTTTCACGGCCTTAATGTCTCAGCATTCAACGAACCCAACAACCTCTCGTATCCTTATGGGCCTCATGATTGCTTCTAAGTTTTTCGACGACCTGACACTCTAGAGGATGAGTGAGGACAATTTCACCATGGGCGTGGATGAGACGTCAGGGACTTTCCAGCCAAGAAAAAGTTCTTTATCATCATCGCCCCAAAATATCGCCTGGTGGAAAGATATCGTTTTCACCCTCCCCCGCTTAAAGATTTCTAGTGAACAATGTACTTAAGGGTGTCTAAAATCATCCGAAGGAAATGTGATTCAGAAGATACATTGGTATGGTGTGAGACAAATGGTTCGGGCGTAAAGTGTGGACATGGTGAATTTGGTGGTACATAACTAACAACATATAAAGATTAAATTATATGGTTATGAGGTCTTTCTGTCCTAAGAGACATCAATCTCATGTCATTTCTGACCTCTTTTTTTTCTTTTTCAGATTAGATTCGTCAGATTTAGCTTGCCAGTTCCTTCGCACACGCCGCCATGGTGAAGGAGACCAAGTTCTACGACTTATTGGGCGTCTCCCCTACTGCCTCGGACTTGGAACTGAAGAAGGCGTACCGTAAATTGGCGCTCAAGTACCATCCAGACAAGAACCCTAATGCTGGTGAGAAGTTCAAGGAGATATCCATGGCATACGAGGTCCTGTCTGATCAGGAGAAGCGCAGGCTTTACGATGCACACGGAGAGCAAGGCATCAAGGAAGGTGGTGGTGGTGGTGGATTTCACTCACCTATGGACATCTTCGACATGTTCTTTGGCGGCGGTGGCTTCGGCGGCCGTAGCCGTGGACCCAGACGCACGAAGAATGTCATGCACCAGCTGAGTGTGAGTCTAGAAGACATGTACAATGGCACTACGCGAAAGCTAGCCCTCCAGAAGAATGTCATCTGCGGCGAGTGTGACGGCATAGGTGGCCGGGAGGGATCGGTGCAGAAGTGTCCTACCTGCAGAGGCACTGGCATGCAAGTAAGGGGCCCCAGTGCCTTCATCATTCGGTACCATGTTTTGTGCATTTACGGCATGCAGTTTCTCTTCTTAGGTGCGCGTCCAACAGCTGGGGCCCGGCATGATGCAGCAGATCCAATCAATGTGTAGCGAATGCCACGGTCAGGGTGAGCGTATCGATCCCAAGTTGCGCTGCAAGAAGTGCTCTGGCCGGAAGGTGATTAGAGAGCGCAAGACCCTCGAGGTGGCTGTGGACAAGGGCATGGAGGATGGACAAAAGATTACTTTTGGCGGCGAAGGAGACCAGGAGCCTGGCCTCGAGCCTGGAGACATCATAATCGTGCTGGACGAGAAGGAGCACCCACTCTTTAAGCGTAACGGCACCGACCTAATCATGAAATTCGACATTAGTCTGACCGAGGCGCTGTGTGGCTTCAAAAAGACCATCACTACTCTCGACCAAAGGACCCTGGTAAGCCGTATTCACTGTAATCATCGTCTCGCAGCTGCAAATTGACGACCTCTTACTGGCTCTGCGCAGGTAATCCAGACCATCCCCGGCGAAGTAATGAAACATGGCGCTATCAAGTGCATCTATGGCGAGGGCATGCCTACCTACCGAAACCCGTTCGAGAAGGGGAAACTCATCATACAGTTCGCAGTGGAGTTCCCTATTATGTTGGAGCCTCAAGTTGCCGCCAAGCTTGAGAAACTGCTGCCTCCGAGGTAAGTACACATGGGAAGTAGTGTTCGGGCACCCGACTGATGTGAGGAGTCTGGTTTCAGAGAGGAACCCATCATACCAGACGACGTGGAGGAGGTCAACATGGATGACTATGACCCCGAAGAGGAGCGCCATCGCCGCCATGCGCAGTATGACGACGATGACGAGAGGGGTCATGGACCGGGGGTTAGCTGTGCGACACAATAGAAGAAAATTCGTCAGCGATTACGTAGAGGGAATACGGAAGAAAGGAGCTGAAGTGTATATGTCCTAAAAAAATAAATACGTTTTTGTCTCGCTATGCATGATTCTCGCGCACAGATCTGTTTACCGCTGTCATATCCGATGAGAACAAGCTTTACGAGCTCTTGTGTCTTGAATCTGATCCGTGAAGGATTTCTGCCATGTCGAGCCATCCGAGTGCCTGGTTGAATTTGTCGTCCTTGGAGGGCACCTTGTCGTAGTTCCACACAGTCATGTCCTTGCAGGCTTTGACAACCCTAAGCGTCCTTTTGTGGTCGTCGCTGCGGAGTCCGTCGTCCCTTCCCGTCTGGAGGACGAAGGCGCTTACCCCATCGGGCAGGCTGACGACTTTGCCGTCCAGAGGCCGCCCGCGCAGAGATGCCCGTAGGCAGCCGCGTTCAGCGTCGTGGAAGACAAATTGGGTGAAATAGGACTGGACGTTGGCGGGGCCGTTATGCGTGATATTCGCGGGTACAAATTGAAGCTGATGTGGACTCTCTTCTTGCTTGGCCAATACTTTCTCGTCCGCGCTGATGGCCGTGGTGGTGGTGGCCGCACCAGTGGGGGACATGATTGCACTTCAGCTGAAGGCGCGAAAACTCGCTTCACTGTTTGCAGTGTTGGGATGGTCAAAAAACAGAGCTCGAGCTCAAGAGCCCGAGGTTCGGACGGGCTTTTTTGAGCCCGATTAGCTCGAAGCCCGATTTTATTGAGCTCGTTTTAGTTTGGGCTCCGGAGTTGACGAGTCTCGGCACGAGACGGACTAATATTGTACTTCTGGTCAACTTACACAGGTTGTTCACAACTTGTACATGAGGATGCAACAGATATTGACGTCGGAAACCAAACCTGCAAAAAATTAACTATCAGGCCAGATACTTCAGGTATCTCTCAACTCTGATGAGATCCCAAGTCTAGAAGCCCGAAAAACGGATAGGCTTTTTGTCAGCCCGAAAAATCCGAAGCTCGACTTTTCTGAGTCCGTTCCATCCCTACTGCAGCGGTGTGCAGCCAGAGTGACCACATAATATTACCCCGACAGTGCAAGGATGTCACTTAGATGCGCCAGTTTTTGGCGCAAGATTAGGAAAAACTGCAAGAGTAATGGGCTACATGAGCATAAATTTGTATTTTCTGATTAGGTCTATCCATACTTCGTCTAAAAAGAGACACCTCACGGCCTCGCCTAACGTGCAACAAGAGGTCGTCTCATGCACATAAAACCGTTGTTGTGTCTTTGTGTCATTTTTGTTCATTTTGGCGATCCGCATTGTGGCCAGCGTGGAATTTTCAGCATGAGCTGCAGAAGACCTGAAATGTGCACGTTGGCCCCTGGAAAAGACTCCGGGGGTCCCAAGAGTGCAAGGTTGGCGCTGAAGGGTCACTGTCGGGCCTGCATAATCCGGCTTTTGTTCTTGTGATCGTGATTTCGTGTCGGAGATTCTGAAAACTTCCGTCCACCTTCCACGGAGATGCGTCGGCAGCGTGAGACGTCAAGTACCGTACTACCCATACACCAAGGTCTACACTCTACAGGGTGCGGCGCAATCAGGGGAACACACGTTTTGGTTGCAGTTGAGCAATGATATTGAATGGCATATCACAAATTCCTCCAATAACTCTACCAAGTAGTATCAACTGATGTGCAGAAGTATCAATCAATATGACCCTTCCACTCCACTACTTGCCCTAGATGACCCTGGTATCCAGTGCCAGCATGAACCCTGCACAATTTCCATCCGGGAGGGCGGGGGGATCCTATTCCTTCACCAATTTAGGCTTTGGAGTTTACACGCTGTTGTGCCTCTTAGCATGGACGCACATCAGGACCACAAGGAGGGCACTTTTGTTCGCTGATGAAGCAGAAGACCTCGGCCCCCAACCAGTCCCAAGTGAACTTTATTCCATACCAAGGCGCTCTGTCTTCATTGAGCATCCAGTGCTTCTTGTCAAAGTGTTCCTTGACCCACATCGTCAGCACGACCTTGAGAATATCGCTGATGTCATTGTTCTCATCCACTGTGCCCCTGTGCTTGACAAAGGCAAGACGGCACCTTCCATTGACCGAGGTTGCAGACGCACACTCGGCCTTCTCTGTCCTGAAGACACGTCAGTCAGTCTTTGGACGAGGATCCACGGTCATTCTGGCCGCTCGCAGTCTGTGGATGGTAAATACTTTCTCATCTGAAGATGGTGTGTTTGTCTGACATCATACAAGATGGTGTTTGCGCGAACCCTCCCTTCTCCATGTTTGTTGCACTGAGATAGTGTGCTTTGCAGGTGGTATGGAAATGAGCTCTTCCCCCGACAGTGCATCCACATCAACCTTGTGGAACTTTGACGGATGGCCATAAATTATGGTCCATAATAGTCTTTGATGACCTCTGACTTCTTTTCCTTGCCCCAGTCGATTTTAGACTTCACCTGTCTCCTTAAAACTTGATCATTCTCCAGACAATTGAGCGGCTGATCTCACGGCCCTTGAAAATTCCACTTCCCGTCCTTCATGCCTGTGAAGCGTTGATCGTACAGCCTCACACTTCACAACAAGTGAAGACAGAGGAAGACGCCAACAAAAAAAAAGGAATCAGCATAAGTCAATGGGGAGGTGATATAGAACGGTGGAATCCAATGTCTTACAGATTTAAGCAACACACAATTTTGCTATTCACCTAAATTTTCTGCACCCTGTATAACTCTGTTCACAGCACAGCGTTCTATGATGATGCAGCAGCGTCAAGAGTGAGGAAGAGTCTGCAAGCTACAGACATCTTGACTGTAGGTAGTTGTACATGCACTGTTGGCATGGAGCAGTGATTTGCGTCTTCCCCGCATTACATCAAATCAAGCAGCGAGCAAATAATATTTGCTGTATCTAGCACAATTCAACACCACGTGTGATCCTCAGTGTGTAAATGTACGCACGTACGTGCACATAGTCGGGCTCAGGCAGGTAGCACATGTGGAAGAAGAGAGCAAATAGTGATGATCTATTAGCTGTGAGATAGCACATTAAGAAGACAGTAGTGCACACGTGTTGTCTCTTTCGTGCATAATCTCAAAATGTGAACATCCCAACTATGTCTTTGTACTCTAAACTCCGCTACCACATCGTCCCCCCTGCGTTCTTGGTGTTCTTCACCATCGCCGCCCAAGTGCTGGTGCGTGTCGGCAATCCTGACAGTAAGATCCCTCTTATCAATGTCGGCAGTCCGTTCGCCTGGAAGGTGGTCTTCGCCTCCTACCTGTGGGCCTATCTGTCTCTCATCGTTCCGGCCAAGACCTTTAAGGGCCCACGGTCACCAGAGGGCCAGGTACCAGTGTACTCAGCTAATGGCACGCAATACTACTTGGTCTCCGTGCTGGCCTTCGGCATCTTGCTCTCTTGGAGACCAGGCCTCAGCGTAGCCATCTATGAGGAGTTTGCGCACATCATGGCATGCCTAAACATAAGCGCTTTGGCGCTGTGCGTCATTTTGATGGCACGTGCACCTGCGCATCTGCAGGGCGGACATCCATGGCTGTATTTGTTCTACCGTGGACTGGAGCTTCATCCACGCCTCCTCGGGGTGGACGTAAAACAGTTGACCAACTGCAGGATAGGCATGATGGGCTGGGCGCTGCTATCTATCAATTTTGCAGTAGCTTCGTCCGTCAAAAGTGGAGGAGTTTTGAGCCCTGGTGCCTTGGCCAACGCCACCCTCATAAACTTGTACTTGCTGAAGTTCTTCTTCTGGGAGACTGGATACTTCAACACGCTGGACATCACGCTAGACAGGGCGGGCTACTATTTATGCTGGGGGTGTCTTGTATGGGTTCAGGTAAGCAGGCTCCCCTCTCGTGACAGCATCATTTTCCGCATGTATGTTCGTTGGTACTGTAGAAATATCGTCGGTAATTACAGATAACCCCGTAAACTTTTCAGATCTTCTACACATTCTCTTCATTTTACCTGGTGGCCCATCCAAGCAAATGCTCCGGTCACGGGGCCCTGGCAATCTTCATTTTTGGCTGCTTCTCACTGGCTTTGAACTACGTGGTCGACAGGCAGAAGGAGACCTTTAGGCTCTCCAACGGCGCCTGTCACATCTGGGGCAGGCCAGCTAAATTCTTGGTGAGTACAGCAGAGACATCAAAGGCAGGTTGTGCACCTCCTCCCCGCCTAATAAAAAAACAATGGCTTTCTCTTTGCTTTGATGTGAAAAAAAGTTCCTGCTCCCCTCAGAACGCGCAATACCGTGATAGCGAAGGAAAGTCTCGCAAGAGTCGACTTCTCACCAGCGGCTTTTGGGGCGTCGCAAGACACACAAACTACGACTTTGAGATCATGCTGGCCGTGTCGTGGAGCCTGCCAGCCCTGGGATACGGATTCGCGCCTTTCATGTAAGAAAAGTTGCACGTGCATTCGTATTCTATGCGCGTTCATGCATGCTCACATTCATGTGTACGAATGTGTGTTCTTTCCCGGTCCGCTCGATCACATCCATGCACGTGTCTCTCTTCCGCCTCAGGTATCCTGTGTTCTTAACGATCCTACTGGCACACAGGACATTCAGGGACGACGAGAAGTGCCAGCAGAAGTACGGGGATGCCTGGACCGATTACTGCAAGCATGTTCCCTTCAAAATGGTGCCTGGGATATTCTGAAAACAACCGCAATCATCAATTTTATGCCGACACCACGAATGACGCCCAAATAGTACAAGACACTTTCTTGTATGCATAACCAGCGCGACAACCAGGGTGTGCCAAATGTGCTTGTTGGCATTTCAGATTTGCGTCTGACAGACTTTTATTCAAGCTTGCATGGGTTTAGAGTGGCTGTAAAAATGAGAGAAAGAGAGCTCTTGTTAGGAAGAGGGCGAGAGCTAAAAAACACAATGGACCGACTGAATGGATGTGCCTCGTCGCTACAAAGTCCCTCTAGAGTGCAGTACATTTATTCTCTTTGTGTCAAGGGTGAAGAGCAGGACGAGGGTTCTCTCTTCTAAATGGCTTACGTACTACAACACGTAGAAGGCGGCGTGTCAGCGCTCGGGGAAAGAGAGAAAGAAGGTCGAGGCAAAGTTTGCCACGGTCAAATCCCATTAAGTGCGTGAGCAGTAATAGCTAAAGAGAGAGAGAGAGGAGAATGGCGTAGGGAGAGAGAAGGAGAATGGCTTAGGAAGAGGGAGAAGAAACACATTTTGAACTCTTATCTTATTGCTTCAAGTAGCAGCCGTTTAGCCACTTCGTGAGAGTGTCTGAGCATTGCTCTTAAAAAGGTCAAAAGGGATAACAGAGCGAGACCAGACAGTCTTCCACTCCTATCTTCCCCTTGCAGTTTCAGACTTTTTTAGTTCAATCTTTGATCTTGCTGAGGGCTGAAACACAGACACCGGAATCACTTGGGAAGCAGCCTCTCTCAAATAATGACCGCATCAAATATGTACACAGAATTCAAAAAGGAGCGGTGTGACCAGATTTTTTTCTTTGAACTCTCCACACCTAGCGCCAAGGGTCCTCTGGACGAGATGTGGGCGAAGGTACAGACCCGTCGTCCGGCCACCAGCTGAGGTCTGGTAGCACAAAGAAGATGAACTCGTATGCATGTTTTTTTTAGCAAGTACTGGTAGCACCCAGCAGGTGGTGATGACTCAGGTCAAATTGATACCAGCCAAACCAGGTTGATGCCAGCCAAACCAGATGGATGCCAGCCAAACCAGATGGATGCCAGCCAAACTAGGTTGATGCCAGCCAAACCAGATTGATGCCAGCCAAACCAGATGGATGCCAGCCAAACCAACGTCGCCAAACATCTGTTTGAAGGCATCGAGGCCCGCAAAAAGTCACCAAATCTGGTCACCGTGAAAGGGAGCCGCACAGCCACGGTCTCAACGTGTTGGGCTGCTGCCGATGACCCGTGGCCTATGGTTGGGGTTCGAATACTGGGTCTGACCACATCTTCATTTTGTGCCATATCCTCGTCCGAGGCCACATCCTCTACTGTCATGTTTTCGTTGTCATGCCATTATGGGTCCACCCGAGGGAGAGAGAAGAATTAGAGTCCTCTCTCCAACAAGAGCGTCTGTTAAAGAAGAACCGCACCAAATCTTGTTGTTACTAAGGGCCTGGCTTTCTGATACACAGATTACGGTATGCACCCGTATGTGCCCGAGGAGAGCAATAAGTCGACGGCTAGTGGTAAAAGGTCAATGCAGGTAATGGAGAATAGCTCATCTGTCTCTACTGCCCCACCACTTTTTTCCATATCATAAGCCACGGACCACTATAAAGCCAGGACATGAAGCATGACAAAATTTTCAATTCGCCCTCCCATACCAACGCCGATCCCAGCATTGTGTTTGCGTCTTAAATTTGAAAGCTGTGCGCTACGATCAATCTGTCCGTTCAGGATTATTTTGTGTCATGATGACCTTGAGATTCCGGCCAGACAGAAGGAGCTCAACTACCGGGCGCTGCATATGCATCTACTCCTGAGAGATGCGGTACGATCAAGGTTTCCGAAAGCAGTTATCTGTGGCATCCTGAAGTCACCCAAAGAAGTAGGGTGCGACGGGTGCGGTGGCATCCACATCTCGGTCAAAGGTCTCTCTCATGGTCACAAACTGTTTGGACTTGACTTGAGCTTTCAAATTTGAAGGTTCAGAACCTCAAATCTGCCGTCAGCCATCTGCCATCTCAAAGTTGCCATCTTTTTCAAGTCTTCTCTGGTCTGAAAACCATTCACCCGCGACGGACATACCCAAGTTTGTAGTGTAGTCCGCAGATTCCTCCAGATCTGGACAAGGAGTACGAGAAGAAGCTGCCATTCCTCCTGGAGCAGTTGGTACTGAGCTAGAGCACCGCCAGTGCATCCCTTTTCAGGTGGCCAAAGATGTGGCTTTCAGATAACATCAGTTGCCCTTCAGAGTCAGCTCAAAGGTCACGTTTACTTTCACTTTCCAGTCTCTGCCTGAAACAACTATCAAGAGCTCCGACTGTGTACAGACAACTTTCAGAACCTGTACTACAAAGGTCAAAAAAGACAGCCTAAAGGACCAGGAGAAGGTCTGCTCCATCATAATTGACAAGTATGTGTGTGTCGACTTTGTCAGTGGAAAACTCTTCAGCACAGAGGGTGGTTCTGTGGCAGAAACACTTTCGAGGTTAATGATGCATGCGCTTAATGGAATCAAATTACTGTGTGGCTGGCGTGCTGTTAACCACAAAAGTTGATGACTTTTCTTGAGCTTTTCATGAGTTAACAATTTAGGAAAAAAAAGTTCTTGAGCTCGTGCACAGCGGGTGGAATATTGTAAGTGTCAGAAGTACATACGTCAAGCAGGCTGCATAAAGAGATGATCCTAAGAAGTCCGTAACGAAGACAGACAGACCAAGGAAGAAAAAATTGGCTTTTTAGACAACTTCTATGACTGGCTGAAGAAGTGGGTAGAAACTGGTGAGAACACTTCTCACCCTCGGGAGACACTCTTTTGCGGAAAGCAAACTAACTGGCTCTCGTTGATCTGGCTCGCCACCTGCTGGATGAAAGACACTTCGACTTCGTTCTACTCGAACATCAGGGCCATCGAGCATTGGTTTGGCTCCCACCGACAGCTGGCAGAGGCCAATTATTTCCTGGGTGCGAGGCAGTCCCTGGAAGCCCGAGAAAGCAATAAGACTGGAAATTGCTTGTCAAGTTCTCTGATCTCTCCATGGAGAAGGTCACGATCGGTTTAGATACGTGCCAGCCAAGCTTCTGCCCACCCACAAAGTCTGATGTACTTTTTATCGTGGTCCAGCGGGAAGAGTTTTGGGTTAGAAATATCTGCAGAGTAACGCGATGACGCCATTGTCTTCTTTGCAGCGGGATGCATTGCAGAGCAGCTCTTAAAGAGAGGGAAGTGTCAGTTCTGCAAGCAGCTGTTTTGTGAAACGCAAGATGAGCCGCCAATTCTGTCTCCAGAAGACACAAGTTTAGAGTCTGACTAGAAGAGACCATTTTTGGAGGAGGTGAATAGTGGGAATGGAGATTGGTTTGTCCATCAGACCTCCTCCATCTTTACTGTCTGCATGTGCGTGCACTGCACATGGCAATTTTTAGGCGATAATGAAAGAGAAAGTTTGGTTCAGTGGAGCGATCAACTACTGTCTCCTGTGGAGCACTCAGATGGAGAAAGTCTCCTCTAAGAAGCTGCCGAGAACAAAATGCCTGCAAAGTCTCACCTCCAAGACTTTCAAGGAAGCTGCACACATTTTTTAAAAAATATTGTCTCCGAAAAAAATGACAAAGTGCGCCAAGAGAGGAGCAAAAGCCACCCCAAAAGAGCGAACCTCTGACCGAAAAGTCGCACAGGCTGCAGACTGACTAAATGAATGAATACAGAGTTGGTTCCTATGCCCAGGCAGACGAAAACATATGATGCTCTGATCGTGCCATGTATGATTAAGCAGTCCAGCGTCCTTTTTGTTTCTTCGAAGGTCCAGTCGACAGAATCACGTATGTAATGCCGTTTCTTGTCCTGCCTTTTTAGGGGTCCGTGCTTAAGCTGACGAAAGCCTCTTCCTTCTCTTCTTCACTCAACAGTGCGAAACAGATTGGATTTCCAAGACTTCAAGAAAGGAAAAGAGAAAAGGAATCATACAGTTCGTGTGTATGTACTGCTCACGTAAGAAAACAGCTCTGCTGCTGTTGTCCCACGAGCCTAAACACAGCTAAGAGAGCGTCCTTGCACAGTCCTATTCACCTCGCACTCTGTCCTTGCATACGTAAGCAACCGTGACTGCGTAATGTCCTTCTCAGAAGCCACTGACCAATTTTCTCGCTGCACTAGAGCGTGGTGCTCGCTTATGCCCAATGGCCTTCAACAAAGTGAAGTGGCCTTCATGAAGCTAATGTGTGTGTGCCAGTACTAGCAAGTACTTCTCTCTTTTCCCAAGGGAGAGAGGATAAGAAAAAGATATCCCCAACCGATCGTTGGTTGAGAAAAAGGGCTGAGAGAGAGGCTGAGGCATTTCAAAAGAGGTCTCTCTGTGTGTGAGCTGGCATCCTCTGCATGGCTTAACAACGACTATGGCGTTGTCTCCTCACCCCTATCCTCTCAAGCACGCATGCACACGTATGTGAACGCACAAACAAACCGCAAACAGCACGATATTTTCCTTCTCCTGCTCAGTGACTTGCTTTTCTTCTCTTTTTCTTCCTGGTGGATTGCGTGCTTCGATTACACTGCACTCGTACCTCTACCTATCCATCGCCGGCGGCACTTTCCGAAGAAAGGAGGCCGACGAAAAACCATTTCCTCATGCTCTTCAAATATTTTTTTATCGGTTCTCTTTTCCGAAGTACCAAAAGCTAGCTAGCGAGCGGAATCCAAATTTCTTGATCCGTAAATAGCAGCATCACAGGTAGCTTTCGCAACTGTAATGATAACTATAAGGTAGGGAAGTCGGGCTTTCTTTGATCGAACTGGCTTGAAGCTGCTGCGTACGAGATGAACACAATTGATGACACAGTTGTTTCCTTTCATTGCCCACAGACCATTACACAAGCAAATTAGATTTCTGTGGACCCCACTGCGCGGGATCCGTCTGTCTGTATGTATACTGCCTCTCCACTGTAGTGCGTCGACGCATACATGCTGCATACACACAGACAGGCCACGTAGCAGTGTGCACCCACTGCATACGGTACGCAAAGAGCAGGGGGACAGCGGGACGACCGTTAGGCGTGAGGATTCGTCTGTGTACCGGGTGCACCAAAACAGTTGCAACACTCCTTGTTGGACTTGACTATTTTGTCTACCATAGATTTTTCAGAAGTTTTTCTTAGGCAGGTGTGAAGGCTGCCTGAGTCATTTCCACCAAATTTCCCGTTGCCCAGTTGAAAACAAAGTTATAGCCGATAACATGGAGATGTGAAAACAGCGCATGGCATATCACGAGTCGAGAGAGTCAGCTATTTAGGCATCCGTTTAGGCATCCACCAGCACACTGGTATACGGAATTAGGAAACTGCACAATTATACTGGAGGCTTCATTGAGCATCAGGCCTCGCATGACCTATGAAGTCGACATGGATGCGGCAAAAGACCTGCTCACATTATTCTGACAGCTGTCAAGGGACTTTGAGAAGCCGGAGACATCCACGTTGCAGTTGTACCAGGAGACCTGGACATGAGGTCCTATGTGAAGGCCAAGGTGCAGACACTGAGTGCTTTCAAGTGCCAAAAGAGGCTGGGGAGATAAAAATTCCCCCTCACCTGTCTCAAGGATCATCTTGACAGACGCGTGATTGTGTTTTCGTCAGGGTGGACACTTTGAAAAGTATCGCAATTGGTAGAACAACTGTGATGGCACCGCTAAGCTCTTCAAAAAGGCTCTGATATTGGGTCTGGTTGGCACTGATGGAAAAGTATTTCTGCCTATCTGGATTGAAGGCAACCTGAATGGGCCCCAGTGCAAAAAAACCATCTTGGCCATGAAGGCTTTCCCCACTCTGGACACCACCTATGGCAAGAGAAAGTGGGCCTGGCAAAAAGAAAGAGCCAGTTCCCACATCTGCACTGAGGTCCAGATATGGCTCAAGTCCTGTTTGTCGTCCAGTGGGCTAGGTCCAAGAGCTGTTGGCTACCCAACAACCCTAATCTTAGCCCACTAGATTACAGCGTCTAAGGGGACATGTGGAGGAGAGGGTCTGCTCGACCAGCATGAGCAGTGTCGAGCTGAAGGTCAGCGTGACGGAAGCATGTCGTCGATCCCAGAGGAGTATGTGAAGTCTGTGCGCACGAAGGCTCAGGGCATGTGTGGAGGCCGGGGACAGCATGTTTGAAAAATATACTGCAAATTGTATAAATTCAAATAGTATTTTAAAAAATTTTGAAGTAACTTTATGCACCAAGAGTGCATGCATGGTCTTTTTGAGTCTGCCTATAGCAATGTGCTGCAGATGTTTTGGCGCACTCAATAGTACTCCGCGCAAACGTTCACTACTGTAAAGAAGCTCAATGCAGTGTACGTACCAAGCCCAAATAGCAGGCACGAACGAGACCAGAAAACGATCTGTTTATGTCTGTGGTCACAACTCAGAATGGTCAATTTGTCGTCGTGCTTTTGCACTGCGCAGTGCATCAGTGCAAATTAAGCCAACTAAAGGGGGAGACGAGTCTAATACAAAACGACCATTGCACGTGTAGTGCTATAGTGGCTACAACAGAAAACTGGCGCACGCTCTACAGTTAGCATCCCTCAGCTAGAGTAAGTAATACGAGCACAGTGCGAATCAAAGTTGATGGAGCCTCAAATATGAGAACCTTGCATGAAAGGCATCCATGTGACGAGGACCTTTTCGAGAACAAACTGTCCATTGATGGAAATTATTTATATTCCTTCATGGTGCTGTGAGCTTTTTTCATTGAGTGGCACATATTTCTCGGTACTTAGAATTCTAGTTGGCTCGTCCTTGCACAACATTCCCTTGCTTTCTCGCGCGCACACACAGACACACGCGCACACACACATACTCGCCCTCTTTTTTGCCTTTGGCGTCGGCATGAGAGGAAAGCGAAAGGAGGGAGGAGAAGGCCGCCATCCAAAAGCATTCGTGCACAGGCCTCTGAGGAGAAAACACCACAGAACGAGGAAAAAAGACAGAGAAAGAAGGGAGCAAGAAAATTAAATATTTCGCCGATGTCTCTGCTACTGTTGCTGCTCCTGTTGTTGTCGTCTGCATCGGCCGCGCTCGGTCTTCAGTGCTTCGTCGACGTGGATGGGATCAAGCGCGGGGACGACGACGGAGATCGGGCGGAGCTTCTGGACAGATTCAAGAAGCAAAACTGTAGCCAATACACGACTGGAAAAGTAGAGAAGGTGAGACGTGAGTGAGGAGGTGTTGACAGCGAGGAGGTACACAAGATTTTAGCAGCACTGATGGACGTACCGGCAGACGGACCGACCGACGGACACACGGACAGACCGACACACAGACGGACAGACACAGAGACAGACACTCAGACAGACACACAGACGGACAGACAGACACACAGACGGACAGACAGACACACAGACGGACAGACAGACACACAGACGGACAGACAGACACTCAGACGGACAGACAGACACTCAGACGGACAGACAGACACACAGACGGACAGACACATACACAGGCAGACAGACAGACAGACAGACAGACAGACAGGCAGACACAGAGACAGACACTCAGACAGACAGACATACCCACACAC
>JAAUXU010007653.1_pt1 | contig 27513 bp, 29 predicted proteins | sample 7278151 | NCBI WGS metagenome assembly JAAUXU01 (sample SAMN14350113, study PRJNA611818) | marine sediment metagenome | isolation source: surface marine sediment (1.8m) | place: French Polynesia: Moorea | collected 2018-08
GCAGAGAAAGCGGATAAGTCGAAAGTTCAAGCCCAGGTCGATCTTCTCTTGGACCTGAAGAAGCAGTACAAAGCGGCCACTGGAGTTGACTGGACGCCTCAGTCGCATCCTCCACAGAAGGCCGAGTCGCCAAGAAAGGATGAAAAGGGTTCATCCGAGTTGAATGAGAGCATCAAGGCTCAAGGTGATGTTGTTCGCAAGTTAAAGGCAGAGAAAGCGGATAAATCGAGAGTTCAAGCCCAGGTACATGTCCTCTTGGAGCTCAAGAAGCAGTACAAGGCGGCCACTGGACTTGACTGGACGCCCCAGTCACACGTACCACAGAAGGCCGAGTCACCGAACAAAGATCAAAAAAGTCCCACAGAATTGAATGGGAGTGATCTGGCTAATGCTGACGAAATAGCTTCTAAGATTGCTGCTCAGGGAGATGTTGTGCGCCAATTGAAGGCCTCTAAAGCAGAGAAGGAGAAAATTCAAGCCGAAGTGAACACCTTATTGAAGTTAAAGCTTCGTTACAAAGAGGTGAAAGGCGAAGATTGGGTGCCTTCGACTGGTGCCAAGGAGAAGGAGACGTCGCCACCTAAGAAGAGCGTGGATGAGTCCTTGAAGCAGGATTTACTTGATCGCATCAGTACCCAAGGGAACCTGGTCCGCAAGCTCAAGAACGAGAAGGCCGACGCGGCGGATATCGAGGCCAACGTGAAGATTCTCAACGATCTCAAGGGCAAGTATAAAGAAAAGACTGGGGAGGACTGGATAGCTCCTGCTGGTTCGGGCAAGAAGTCTGGCAAGAATAATAAGAATAAGAAGGAGCAGCAACAGACGAAAACTGGCCTCCAAGGTCCCCAGCCCCAACAATCTCAGACTCAGAAGCAGACACGCCTGGGAATGGAGGCACGCAAGGAGGAGAGCTTAGCCGACTGGTACTCCCAAGTGATCGTGAAAGCAGAGATGCTCGAATATTACGATGTCTCTGGCTGCTACATCTTGAGACCTTGGGCTTTTGCCATCTGGGAGGAGATCCAGAACTTCTTCGATGCCGGCATCAAGGGCCTCGGAGTATCGAACTGCTACTTCCCTATGTTTGTCTCCCAGTCCGCACTGCAAAAAGAGAAGGACCACATCGCTGACTTCGCACCAGAGGTCGCCTGGGTGACAAAGTCCGGCGACACCGATCTCGCAGAGCCCATAGCAGTCAGACCCACAAGTGAGACAGTCATGTACCCCACCTTCGCCAAATGGATCCAATCCTACAGAGATCTGCCCATCAAGGTCAACCAGTGGTGCAACGTCGTGGTAAGACTCGTATTATGACGTCAATTCTTCTGCACGTACCTACTTAGTCACAGGCAACAAAGTGTTTGCATAACTAATATGAATCCTATTTAGGACAGTTCGGACTCTCATACACTGCATTGTACATAGGTATGATAACTTTTTCATTGCTTTCAGCGCTGGGAATTCAAACATCCTCAGCCATTCTTGCGCACCCGTGAATTCTTGTGGCAGGAGGGTCACACAGCATACGCCGACAAGGCGGAGGCGCAGAAGGAGGTCCTCGACATCCTGAACCTGTACGCTCAAGTGTACGAGGATTTGCTCGCTGTTCCCGTGGTCAGAGGACGCAAGACGGAGAAGGAGAAGTTTGCTGGTGGCGACTACACGACGACAGTGGAGGCGTATATCTCTGCTGCAGGTAGAGCAATCCAAGGCGCCACCTCTCACCACCTGGGACAGAACTTCTCCAAAATGTTTGAGGTTGTCTTTGACGACCCTGATACCGGAGAGAAGCGCTACGTGTACCAAAATTCGTGGGGCATCACGACCCGGACCATCGGCGTGCTCACAATGGTGCACGGAGACAACAAAGGGCTGGTTTTGCCGCCCAGAGTGGCAAAAATTCAGGTACGTATGTACAGCTACGGCTTACATTGATTGTACGAGCTTACGCTGTGAACGACTTTTCTTTATTGTCATCTTTATCATTCGTAGGTTGTGATCGTTCCCTGCGGCATCACTGTGTCCCTGAAGGAGGAAGAGCGCCAGGCGTTGTACGCTGAGTGCAAAGACTACGAGGATCAGCTGAGGAGCGCTGGCATCAGGGTGAGCGGCGATTACAGAGAGAATTACTCACCTGGATGGAAGTTCAACCACTGGGAGCTGAAGGGCGTGCCCGTCCGGCTAGAGGTTGGACCCAGAGACGTCAAGAATTCTGAGTACGTGGCGGTGAGGAGGGACATGCCGTTGAAACTCAAATTGAAAAAAGCCGCCGTCAAGCAGGAGATGCCAGAACTGCTGAAAACCATCCAAGCAGACCTATTCACCAAGGCCAAGAATGATTTGGACTCTCACATTAGCTTGGCTGAGAACTGGACAGATTTCATGTCAGCCCTTGAGGGAGGCAACCTGATTTTGGCTCCGTACTGCGGCTTGCCCGCTTGTGAAGAGGAGATCAAGGATCTTAGCAAGGCGGACGCAGACGTCGAGCCGGGCGCGCCTTCCATGGGCGCCAAGACGCTCTGCAGCCCTTTCGACCAGCCCAAGGAGATCGTCAAGGGGAAGCAGAAATGCATTAAGGAGGGGTGTGCGCGGGCACCAAAGCTCTACACACTATTCGGAAGGAGCTACTGAACTCCACGAGTTTCCACATGACCAGGATATGCTGTGGGTTCCAGTGCCTTGTTGGATGGAGGTTATATTTCATGCTTTTACGTTAGTGGAATACGGTCACCAACTAAGTTGTGATGTGCAGTCATTAGTAGGTACGGTTCACCAATTCAACCTTATTTCAAGTACTTAGATCAATTTTGATGTTGAGCACTCCTGCTGGATCTGGGCTTTGGGTCCTGTGCTGAAGTCAATGAAGCAACCTATTGAGATCCTAGTCCTATCTAGATCTATCCTAGTGAGAAAACATTGGGATTCACTGGCATCAAGCTTCTTCTGCTGACAACAGGAAGCAGACAATTTGGTCTTCAAATCTTGCCCGCTATTCAGCATAAAGCTTGCACGCTGTGAAGGAAAATGAACTTGTTAATGCTATTGCTGCTGCTGTACTTGTGGTTTGACCTCTTGGTTCCGGCATTTGTTGAATTCAGTTCCAACCAAGTGTGGAGGACCTGCGTTGGCCACTCTTCTGACGAGACTGTGGCACGCTCCGTCCCGAGTGCCTGGGTGAATTAAGCAGACTCAATTCGAATGTCAGTCCGAGGTGGAGATCATCACGACGAGGTTCTAGTGTGTCTTTGACGCCATCTGGTTCGGTCGTGTCAGAATGTGCCTCCTCTTCGAATACACATCCCTACGAAAGTCTTCACGACTCACGCCTACAGAGTGATTGCGCACGAGAGTGCCTAGAGTTTGGCACATCGCCTTTTTCTTACTCACACGATACATGAGCAAGGACACACGATAATTCAATGGACTTCAAGTACTTCTGTTGTGGTCCGCGGTCCAAAGGACGCGATCACAGTTTGGCGTCTTTTAAAGCAAGGTGTCTGGCAACTTTTGTGTCTGCTGTCGGCACCGACCGCTCGACAACAGAGAGAAGGCCGACAACAGGTCCGTGGCTGTCGGCCATGACTGTAGCGAAGTCACTTCACTAGTTGTGCAGAAGAATCGGACTTTGATGGTCCGAACTAAGCTTGAGTTGACGAAATAATGCAGGTGGTTGTCATGATCCGAGTCGAGCCGGCTTCCTGTGCATCACTACATTTAACTTCGTAATGGACGCGCCGATTTGACGTTCGAGATGATGTTGTTCTCGTTCGCATGTTCTAGGAAATCCGATCCAAGTCGTGGATCCACCTCAAGGTCCTGATTGGCTTGGAGTTTCTTGGCCCCATGGTTAAGGTGCAGTCGTCGCCGTCGTGATCTTCAAGTTCAGGCTCATCCTCTAGTCCTCTGAAGGACTATGAATCCTGCGGGGCTGCTACGACGAGACCTCCCGGCGGGGCCTCAGGAAGATCTCAGGAACAATGATGAGGAAAACGGGGAGGAATCGGGCGAGTCCTTTTACTCTGTGCAGAGTGACACGACTGGCGCCTCGGAGGAGGGGGAAGTGTCGTTACCTGCAAGCATTGAGTACGTGTGTAAGAAAAACGTCTCAGTCAGACTGGTGCTGGACTTGGTTGACAGCGTGATCTCTCAAAGTTTGAACTGGGAGAAGCGTGAGAAGGTGCTCAAGACGGTGCTGTCAATGACGATGACGGATGAAATGGCGAGAGGTCTTCTACGGCCCACTCCAGGTACGGGAGCCGGAATTCTGAAGGTGTCGTCATTTTTGGCCTCAGAATTTGACCGCCTCCGTGACGTGGTCAGCCGTGAATGTCTCCTCGGCGCAGTCAGTCTTTTCGTCAAGTGCCTGCTAATGGCTGCAGACGGGATCAGCTTCGTTATAGCAAGACTCCGCTACACCCAGTCCCAAGAGTTCGCTCTTGTCCGAGCTCTCACCTTATTCTGCGAGGGATCTCCAGTGCGTCACGGTTCGGAGGAAAACACCCACCAGCCGCTGGAACGAGATGCCAGGGACGTCCTCAGCCGAGATGAGGTAGCTCGTGGAGACAAAAAGGCAGGACTCGTGCAGAACTCAAGTGAGTGAAACCAACTATGGAAGTACTGTTTAACGCTTTGATGTAGATCAGGTCCAAACCAGTGCTCTTTCATGGCTCTACATGTGCATCACTGTGTACCCCTCTCACAATTATATGTATCATTAGTGAGTGGCGTTCACTCTTTTTTTCAGGTCCAAAGACTGAGGAAAGCTACCAAGCTCTTCAGAGGCATTCGGCCAAGGCCTTGTACCTACTCTCGTCGAACTTGGAGATGTTGACGATCCTTGAAAACATTCTTGGCCGCCAGCGCATCCAGGCCTTTGCTGAGAGTTTATTTGGTCAAAAGTCCAAGTACTTGCAGCTCTTGGGCGCTCGCATCCTCTGCCAACACCTCAGAGTGCAAGGGAATGGCAGCATTGACCCGAGAAAGTTGTGTCAACTATCCAAAGACTTGGCCGAGTTTATCAAGTGTCATCCAGAAAACGCAAAGGACGCCTTGCTTGCTCTTTGTCGTATCCTTGCCATGCTCCGGGCAGGCAGCTTCGGGGATCTTTTTCTGGTCCTCGAGGGAGCAGTGGACGCCGCAGTTATCATTTTGAAGCGTGATGACGGCGACGAAGAGACCAAGAGCGCCGCCGAGAGTATCTTGGAGTTGCAAAAGCAAGTGGGAAGACGAGCGGTCCAAAACCAGACGATCGGACGGAGGGACCCCTGGAGTAAACGCTCTGACGGAGTGCATCCGCCGCCTGGATGCCGTCCTGTTATGTACCCCGTAACGATGAAAGCGAGCGAGCTGGAGTTGGCGGAACCCGACGAGACGCTCAGTGAGCCCGCTAAAGTTCACAAACCCCAGGAGAAAACCTACCGCAAGGGGGACATTATCATTAATCACAAAAAGTACCTACTGCTGACGCCCGAAGAAGGACGAGACGTCGACGAAGTAGCCAAACATGTCTGCGCCATCTTGAACACAGGGACTGGCGGCGAAATTTTGATCGGAGTGTCGGGGAACAAGATTCAGCTGGAAGGACTGAAGCTGGACAAGCGACACAGGGATCTCTTCAGAATGAGTAAGATTATAACTTGAAAAACGATGACTTGTAGTTGTTTCGTGTTCCGAAGCATCCTGTTCAGTGGACTCTTCCCTCCAGGTTTCGACGAGTTGCTGAGAAGGATTCGGCCGTTTCCTCATACCCACATCGACGAGTTGCGTTTTGAGCACCTGGAGAGTTCGTGGTCAGAGCAGTGTGACCGCGTCATCATCTTCGTCAAAGTCCGCCCAACCTCCTTGAATCCATTCAAGGACATCAGCAACCTTTACGTAGTAAAAGCGGGCGCTTTCAAGGAGTCGTCGTTCATCAGACACAAGGGTCATACCAAAAGAGTTACGCCGGCCTTGGTGCGGAGTCTGGCCGCCGAGTGACAGGACTTCTTCACATTGAATCGGACGATGAGCAGTAAAGTCACATACACCGTTTATCTTTGTGGACGTGACGTTTGGCATTGTCAAAGCTGTGATTAGAGTACTGACTGAATATAGAGAGGATCGATGAGAATCTGGAAGAGTTGTAAGAGGATTCATGTTGCTTTAGAGGTAGGCAACTCCATGGACACTGCAAGACGTAAGATGTCCCAGGAGACAGCAGCAGCAGGGTTGCAGTGGCAATGGTGAGGCTGGATGTAGAGGCCAACCTGTCCTCATTGGTGAGTTCAAAGTCTGGCGGCTGGCAAAGGCCGGTGAAGACTTGAGGTTGAAACAACAATCAACTGTAAACAGCATTTTTTTATATTACGTCGAGAACCTTTACGATCATGAACCGAGAGTGGAGCATTTTACAAAGTAGTTATAGAGTATAAAGAATCAGATGATTGTGCACCATGCTGTTCTTTCAATCAGCGTGTAGATGACGTCAAGGCAAGAAGAAATGAACGCTTCACTGGAGAGGTATGCGTCAGACTGTACCTCAGTAATTGCAACCAGGTGCTGGAGTGATGGTTCAGTCTCTCTCTAACAGAAGAAAGCCGAGGCAGCCCAGGATAACTGAAAAGACGACGAGCACGAAGTCGGAGATGGACCCCCACGGCCAATTCTGTTCTTTGACTCTCCTGATCTGGTTCAGCTGCTCCCAAAACTCCTTGCTGGACCTTCTTTTGAAGCTCACGGTTGGTGAAGGCTGCGTGTCTTCTCCATCCTCCTCATCCACACTGTCGTCATCTTCGGTGGTGCAAAGGCTGTGTTTCTTTTTCTCATAGTTGTTGTTCACCTCCGGTGAGTCGATGGACGACACGCCAGGGGTCGTGGTGTCATCCTCGCATTCGAAGGACTCTAGTCTCGGCGAACTTGTAGTCAGTGGATTGCGGCGCCGAATGCGGGGCGCGTCAGGAGGCGTCTCATGCGCCGACCCCGAGTCCCTTTGCCGGCGCAACGGTGGCCGGGCGTATCTGTCTCGTAGCTCCTTTGTTGCCAAAGGGCTTAGACATTGCTGTTCGAGCGGTTGCCGCAGTAATTTGTCGCGCAGTCTACGGGTGCACAGTGGCGACGGAGATGGCTCCGACGACGACGACAACGCTGCCACCAGATGGGGCTTGTACTCCAGGGCCGGAGGCCTGGGTTTTAAAAAGTCTTCCATTTCTTCAGTGACTCAGATCAAATCGAATCGAGAACTGCACCAACCGACGTCGAACAAGAATTTGTTGGACCAGCTGGTGATAGACCCAAGCTCAAGCTCAGCGACAACCTAGGACTTGCTCAATATCAAAGTTTGCAAGATTCATTCAGGCGGCCCTGTCCAGTTGGAGACCCCAGAAATGCTCATTCGATACTCTCGAGTCTCGGCTTCTTTTAAGATTCCCCAAGGCTTGGATTTTTAGGGGCTTGAAAGCCATCGCCAACACGGACTGGGAGATCCAGTTCAGCGACACTCTCGGCCCAGTTTTCCAGATAGGATCCTCATCTTCCAGTTGCTCAGATATCTCGTCTGTTCATGCTTCGAACAACAAGAACAGCTCAGTGACAAACGCTATCAACAACAACAACAGCATCTACATGAGTTCCGTTTTCCTCGTACGAGAAGTGTAGGAAAATCGATAGTGTTCTTGCCCTTGTCCATTTCAGTCTGTACTTCGCACTGTAGTAGCTTGGACGAATCTGAGACAAACGCCCCCATTCACCCCGCGAGAAATGCGTCCGATTCATCGGCCGTGCAAAAATTGGCGTGGGGCCCAACTTCTCTGTCCTTATTAACGACGCGGATTACAAGGACGTGGGCAAGCGAAGCGCGGACGAAGCGGACGAAGCGGACGTAGCGGACGTGGCGAATGACGGCACGAAGACGGATGACGAACAAGTGGGGCGCGCCGGAGCAACTCGATTGACTTTCTTCGTGCACTCGGCTGAACATCTCCGTTACTCCCTCTGTCCTCGATCGCTGGAGCGTTTTAGGGGGGCGCCCGGGGGAAGGCAGGGACGAAGATGGGCGCAAAAAACGGAGCGCAACGAGAGATGGGCGGGGTTCTCTCTGCCCATTCCTGCGCGTCAGATAACAGCATCGTTGTAAACGGTGGCGGCGGCGACGGCCGCGCCCACGCCAGAGTGAAATTTGACATGATCGCAGCGAGAAAGATGAGAAGAGAGTGCAACAGGGCAGAATGTAGGAATTTCTGGCGCTCGGACTAAAAAGCACTTAGATGGTGGCTTTCTCGGTAGAATCTAGTATCAGAGAATCTTACTCGAGGTTCCTCCTCCTCAGGGCGGCACCCGGCCCCTCCCCCCCCCCCCCGCAGGACGCGAACCCGACGAAATATTGTTTGCCTTCCCGCCATGGTGGCGTCTACCTACATAAGCGAGGTTAATTAGGCGCGGCGGAGGTTGCTTTTGGGCCCGCACAAGAGGCTGCGGCGCCGAGGTCGCTTTCCTTTGCGCGCTCTCGAGAGAAGTGACTTTATCACAAGTGCTGAGGTCGCCAAGGAGAAAGAAGCAGAGAGCCTTCTTCTTCTCTCCTTCTCTGTCAGTTGGATAGGCCTATGGATATAGAAAAGAGCTCCAACAGAGGCCTGCTTAAGCTGTGATAGTAGGCATATGGCTGTGGAGTCGCTGTGTTCCTCGGATAAACTGCCTTCTGGCGAACTACTGCTCACGGAGAGGCTCACGTTCCCCCAGATCTGGGTCGAGAGGGTGTGTGAGTCTAGCGAGGATGAGGACGAGGACTTGCTGGACGCCCAGCGGGCGGAGAGGCGGAAGAATAAAAAGAACCTTCTGCTCGGCAGTACGAGGCCCAAGGACAAGGTCATCCGCAGTCTGTTGCTCACATCATCCAACGATGTCTCCTTCGAGAGCACCAGCAGCTCCAACGGCGAAAGCAGGCAGAGCTCCTTCCAACTCAGCTGCTCCTTAGATCAGGAGGAGGACGAGGTCTACCAGACCCCGACCGTGGACAAAGCTGCCACTGCAGCTGCGGCGGCACTGGTTCGTGGAGAAGAAAGTAGCTCATCGATCAGTCGCGGCGACTTTCACACACCTGTGGCTCGTGCGATAGAAGAGTGGCTGCAACGCATCGAGGTGCGAGGGTTCCAGGCCAGCCAAGTCATGGCCTTTGCCAAGGGTGGCGATGACGACGACAACGACGACGGGGAAGACGATGATACTTGGTTCGAACAGGACTTGGTGCGCGTCTTCGACCCCTACTACGGTGTCTTGGATGAGGACGAGATTGCCGAGTGCGACAGCAAAAGCGGCAAACCCGCTGGTAGATGCACAGTCACCCTAAAGAACGGGGACGAGCTCATGGGTACGTGGTGCGAGGGCGTTAGGAACGGCAGGGGGTCCATCGAGGGAGCGAACCTTCTGAGGCATGGATTGGTGTGCGTACGGGGCAACTACGACCAGGGCGTGCTCACTGGGCTCGGCAGCGCAGTGATAGCAGAGGGCAGCATGTGGCACCTCGTCAATCAAAGGATTCATCTGAAGGGGGTATTCAACGATGGCTACCTGGAGGGACCGGTGCGCGGCGTCGACGAACTTGGTGGGCTAGTCTTCGTCGGTCAGTATCACCGAGGTCTGCCCATTGGACCCTGCTGGTTGGCTAGAGAAGGGCAAGGCTGGCTCTACGGACAAGTAGACGAAAAAGGTCGCTTCAGTGGAGAGAATATCGCCTTCGTGTATCCTGACCGCGTCACCAGTCTAGTGGGCCACTTTTATCGGGAGGTCATGCTGCGGGCGTTCGCCAGCCGCATCACGAAAGCAGAGGTCAACGGTGCACATATCCTATGCCTTGCTATTGCTGTGAAAGATGGTGAAGATTCGCCGTCCTACTCCTACTGCCCCTCAGACAGCGAGCGCATCCACTGCGACTGGACCCTTCGCGACTGCTACGAGTCGGTGACTGTCGTTACGCGCGTGTCAAGCGTGAACGGTGCCGGCGAGGGCCTCTTCGCTCGCAGTTGCCTGCCCAAGGACCGCGTCGTGGCCTACTACAACGGGGTGCGCGTGGCTCCCGGACAATGCTATTCCAACCGCGCAAATAACTACGACTATCAAATCTACGTGGATTGGGGCGACACCGACCGTTCAGACTTCGTAGATGTGCCGGCGGAGTGCACAAACAACTCCACCTATTGCGCCAGTCTGGCGCACAAGGCCAACCACAGTTTCCGGCCCAACTGCCGCTACGTGGCCGTCCAACACCCACGCTTTGGACGTGTGCCAGCCTTGCAAACCATCACGCATGTGGCCGAGGACGAAGAGCTCTTCTCGCACTACAAGTATGACATGGCATTGGCGCCAAACTGGTACCAGCAGGCCTGGGAGGGCATAGAGCGGTCCGACGGTGAAGAGGAAAAAGGTGTGGAAGACAGGGAAAATGATACCCAGTGGTCAGCAACATCTCCTGTCCTGGGATCGGATCATGCAGCATTTTCTACACCTTAATATGAGCAGCGTTAAAGACACAGTTGCTACTTTAGTTACAATGGCATTGAATGGGTACCTGAGTCCGTGCTCCTAACCCAACTACCCTATATTGATCGGTGACGACGCAAGGTCGTTCACACCAGGATTCTTCAGTGTCATAGGCAAAGTTTGGCGCATTGCGGAAAGTCCCTCAAGCTTTGCTTGACCTTGGGGTTGTCTCCATGTCCTCGTCCTTCACGCACACACTGTACAGTATGTCCTATGTAAGGGGGATTGGCGAATTAGGAATTCCCGATTAAGTTGAGAATTCCTGATTTTCAGAATTCCCTAGGAATTGTACTTCCAAGGAGATGTACCATTCCCAGGGATCCTGAGGCGTTTGGCATCATGTTGGGGATGTTATTGGATGAAGCTAGCCTAACCTAAGCACTTCTCCAGGCCGATGCTGCATCGGGTTCTCTTTGTTTACATTCATATTTGGCAGGACTTCTCAAGATTTCCTTTGGAAGAAGCTAATGTCCTTAGTGTTTTTAAGAAATTCCTTGCAAATACGACATTTCTTAGTTTTCTCAAGAATATTGCATCTCCTAGAAATCCGACACAGGACGTCATCATGTTGACCCTCGTCGTCTGTACATGCCTTGTCCAAGCAAGGAAAGGTTTCGCGACCGACAACGGAGTAATCCCGCAAGGTCGATGTCTTGGCGAAGATAATCCAGTCGCCCCCAAAGCGATTACTGTTCTACACTTCTAACCTTTGCATGCGTCACTTAAGTTGCACGTTCTGGATCAATGCAAGTGCTGCGGGTAAGACGGTAGCTACATGAGACAAATAAATGATCCGTTGCACATACACATGAGATCGGTGAGCATTTACTATCCTGTGCATAAGAGTTGCATCTACACTATCATACATTTTTACTACATGACCATCATATCCACACAATTATGTCGGTGATGTAGTAAAACTCTAAGTTGCATACATGCATGATGGTGTGGATGCACCCTAAGAAACATTCCAAAGAAATATAGTTTTTAATTAGTGACCGCATCAAGGCAGACAAGAGACTACAGGACGCAGGTCGAGAGCTGAGAATGGTAGTTGTTCTTCCTGTGGTCGCCGGTGGTGCGTTAGTCCGATCTACTCTCGATTTCTTGGCTTTTTGTATTAACGATGCTGCCAGAGCTTCTTGATAAGTATAACCTAGTCATACTACCTACTAACGGGCCCATCGTACAGCAGCATCGTGTTGGTAGTACCATAATTTGAATCTGGGGTGTTGCCATAACAGTTCTTCCAATCAGCTCATGGAAGCAGGAAACCAGAAAAATCCTCTAAGGCTGGACTTGCACTCTTCACTCCATTCCTGAATGGAGGGAAAGTTTCTTCTCGTGCAGCCAACCGTGATTAGCGGGGCAAAAATGACCATCACCGGAGATCTAGGACTAAATATACTTAAGACGCGACCGTCAAAACAACTGGGACAGGGTCGGGGTGGGAGCTGGGGGCTGAAAACAAGCAACATAAGTCCTCCACGAGTCAGTGGGAGTGAAATGCGCGGAAAGGTGTGGATGGATATCTTAGTACAGTATGCAGCGTGTACAATATGATGAATGGACAGTTTGAACAGGCAACTGGGGTGGGTGATTCTTTCTTTCTCATGGCAATCAAAGATGCAGCTTTGTAGCAGTAGTTGGGGATGTAGAGGAAGCCGAAGGGGTCGTAGGGGGGGGGGAGAGGAATAGCGTTATCCTGAGAGACAAGAGGGGCATTCTTGTAAACAAGGGCAAAACTACACATGTGGAACAAAAGAAATAATCAGCACGTTAAATTCAATCACATCTTTGCGCTCATGGGGGTTCTTCTTCTTACAAAGAAAAAAGAACTCGTCTCTGCTAAATTTAAGCTAGGTTAAGACGTGACAATAACGTCGACGTTGGCGGCCGAAGGCAATACCTCGTCCTTCTTGGGCGGCGCCGGGGACGACCTCCTCAGCATCTTCCTTTTGCTCCCCCCGGAACTGGTGCAGTCGTGATCTCCGGAGCGCCGACGCAGCAGATTGACAGAGGAGGATGCAGACGAGGTCGTCTCCGACTTGGCCTTAAGCACCTTCTGCTGGTAGGCTTCGAGGCTGAGCGCCGGGATGGCGCTCAACTTTGTGTCCAGATCAAACGTGGAGGCCGCGTTCTGCTGAGTGGGCGGTCGCTTGGTCGGCTGCGCAGCGATCTCGTCGACATTGGAATTGAGAGATACTAACTGGTGATCTGCAGCACCACCTTCGGTGCTGTCTCCACTCTTGTAGCTACGCCGACTGCTTTGGCTCTTTTTGCTGCCCAGACGACCTTCGTCCTTGAACTCTTGGTAACGCTTGCCCTTGCAGGAGCGGGAGCTCCTCCGGATCTCTTCTTCCTCGGTGTCATTCGTCACTGTTACTGGAGTCACTCTCAGGGATGGCGTCTGAGGCGGCGTCAAAGCCAAATTCAACGGGGCTTTTGCTGTCCCAGTCCCGGTCTCTTCGTCGCTGTTACTCTTCACCAGCGTGACTGACACGTTTGGTCGAATCATTTGATGTTGACGAGTGTGCTTGAAGAGGAGTTCGACTGGTTGTTGTTGCTCCTGGAGGACGGACGCGATGACGGACTTGGTCAGAGAGGACGTAAGCGTTGTGCTGCTACGCGACCTCGGGGATACTGGCGCCGGCGACTGCGCTAAGAGGTCCTTGATGCTCAGACCGGCGGTATCGTCATCGCGGGAATTCTCACTACTGCTGGTCGAGACCGGCCGACTGTGGTTATTCTTGCCATCGCTGCTCTCAACGGTCACCAAAACGGAATTGGTGGCAGGAGTGGCAGTGGCAGTGGCGACGGTGACGCTTGAGGCGGTTGTTGGATTAGAAGCACTTGGGGCAGCTACTTGAGTATGAGGCGGAGGCGGAGGCGGAGGCGGAGGCGGAGGCGGAGGCGGAGGCGCAGGTGGTGCTGAATCTTTTACCTTAACTTCAGGGGACTTGGGGACAGAGATGTTGTTTTGTGGCAGACGCTTCCGCAGTTCGCTCGCTCTCTCCAGTTTAGCTCCGGATGGTCTTCTTAGACTATCGTTTTTGAGTCCCTGATAGATGAGTTCTTTAACCTCCTCCGCCGTCTTCTCGGATACTCGGGCGCTACCGTTCAGAGTCGTGTTATTGTTCAGGTTGATGGTGGACACAGAAGAGCCACCACGCTGTCCAAGCGGCTCGTCAAGAATATTCTCTATAATGCTTTCGATGATGGTCTGCCCCTCTATGGTGCACTGATTGGACAAGTTAATGGGTCCATCGGCCGCTTGGTGGCCAGCAGAACCCTTTTCTTCATCCTGCTTAAGTAGCGTCTTGGCGACTTTGCGCCACACCTCGTCCCGGATTGACAGGAAGCCCTCTGGGCGCTTAGCGCCACCGTTGGTGTTAAACTCCGGGGGACTGGCGGTGCCAGACCTGGAGTCTCCGGATGATGACGACGTCGACGACGATGACGACGTCGACGACGAGGATGACGTCAACGACGACGATGTGTGACCGTTGGTTACCACTTGATGGCTGCCACGACCTGCAGACTCGCTGGGGCTGGACTCTCGGACCCCGGCCAGCTCGAGCAGCGCCTTGCACGCTCGAGCCGAGTCCGGCGACACTGGCTGAGGCAAGTCCGAGCTATTAGTGTTGCCTCCGCTGAACAGCTTGGCCGTCTCGGAGGCAAGAAACCGCTTTTTGAAGGGTTTTGGCGCCGTCATCGATGAGGAGGACGAAGAAGGCGATGTCGATCCGCCATTGCCGCTACGTTGCAAGCTTGGCTCTGGACTAGAACTGTTGCTGCCGCCTCCGCCGTCGTTAGACACCGTCTGCTCATCGCCTCTGCACTCGTCAGTAGGCGTCGGCGGCTCGTCCCCGTTGCATATTGGCTGCTTCTGTTGGTTGAAGCTGCCAGGGACAGCTGCGACTGCGGGAGGTTTACGCCAACGAAAGTTCGGATGCTCTCGTTTGAAGTGCTCCTTGTATTCAGAGGCAAGATTTGTGAATGTCGCCTTCTCGTCCTCTCCCAAGCTCTGCCACCATTCTCCAAGGATCTTGCTGATGTTCCTGTTCTCCAGTGTGGGAAACTTCTCTCGGACGATCCCCCGGTGACGCTTGCAGAAGAGCAGGAAGGCGTTCATGGGACGACGGTTGCTGTTGGACTCTTCCAGCTCGGGCATTTCCATAATGGCTTTTTATTCAAAAAATTAGTACTAGTGACGCTGATCAGGTTCGTTTGAGGGAGACAGTGAAGAGGAGGCAGCAGATTTGCCCAGATGACTCCCTTCCTTGGCATTGGGTGATGGAGGTTGAGAGATTGCTGGCTCTTGAGGCCTCTCGTTCAAGAAGACTCTCTTGAGGATGAGCTTCTTGTCGGCCTTTCGGTGATAGATGACCTCGTTGGCCGGCTTGGGACTAAACACCGGATCGCCTTCTTTTAATCTCGTTTGGTCATCCTCGTCCCTCGGGACGACCTCTAGAAAGACGGAAGTTCCAGCAGTGGCCTCGTATCTTCCGACGAAGGCCTGATTGCCAATCTGCACCAGTGGTTCGGCCGAGTCTAATCCCACGAACTTGGTGACCGAGCCGCGGCGTCGTCTACCCAGGTCGAGAGCGCCGGAGACCTCAACGTGCAACAGATCCTCGTCGTCGGTGACCCAACCGTCCGAGTCGGAGTCGCGGCGGCCTCCGCCGACTAGCTCGACGCGCGAGGACGTGGAGGCCATAGTCGGGACTCCATTCTGGTAAAAAAAAAAAAAAAAGCTGACATTGCTCAATTGCTACTACTCACTATGTTTCGCAATAAACACACGCAACAAATCTCACACGATGTCTGATCTCCAATAGGAACAACTCCTGGCACTCACAGAGGATCTTAGCTACGAAGTTGGTGGGCACTATAAAGGAGAACTGCTGCTCGACAGACAATTAGCCTTGTTCTTTTCTCTCGACTGTCAGCGGACAGCTTGAGCTTGGCCCGTTTTTTTTAGCAGCTCCGGTCCCGTTGATTGCCTTACAGTCCGAGCCGGGCCGGGCCGAGCACAAGACAGAGGAGGACGCGCAGAAGAAGGAGAAGGAGGAGCTCCCCTCCCTCACCTACTCCGCCACTCGCTCGCTCGCCCGCTCGCCCGCTCACACAGTCACCCGCTACCTCCTCCTGCGCCCTCTCTCTTTCCCTTTCTCAAATGACAGCAAGCTGCGCTTGGGGCAAAAGCAGCAAAACTCGATCGAGCCCAGGAGGAGAGAGAATCCGGAACTCTGGGACGCCCCCGGCGACGGGAGCCGCGGCCACCGCGGCCGCCTCGGACGGGCCGAACGCTTTCTGCACGTAGACAAGCAGGCAGCAGAACAGCTTGCTTCAGGCAGGGGGAGCGGGCGACAGCTTGACGGCGGCAGCGGGCAGGAAGAGGACGAAGTAGTGGTAGTAGTAGGAGGAGGAGAAGTAGGAGTAGGAGGAGCAGAAGAGTTCGGTCGCGACCATCTCAAGAAGGCGGCCCAGACGAGCAAAAAACCGGCGGCGGCTTCACTGCTACATAAGCCGCGATGGTACAACAGGGTAGTACTTTTACGGACGGGAATCATTGCAGGAATCGATAAGGACGACGGCGGGGGCGAAGGCGATGGCGGCCGCAACTGGATCCGCGGTCAGAAAGGACCCAATGAATCTAGCAATGAGCAAAAGTGCACAACTTGTGCACAATAGAACGCAAGGGACGGGGAAGGAGACTAGTTTTATAAGAGACCTGCTTCAACGGCACTTTAAACAATGAAATCGTCAGGATGAGAGTTCGGACGAAGTGTCAAGACTCTCGAAGGAGTCACAGAAGACCTCGAGGGCTTCGGCAGCCTCGACGGCGACCTCGGAGACGGCCTCAGCCGCTGCCTCGAGAGCGCTTCTTTTTTTTTCTCTTGCACAAAAAGTCATCCGTCGTCCTCCTTCTGAGCGCGCCCCGGCCGAACCGGCAGCAAGAATAAAGAGGACGGCAGCTGCGGCACAGCCACCGCCTCCTTTCCAGCCGCCATCTTGGGCTTCTTGCGCCCGTCACCGAACGCAGAAAATTGCGATTTCATCACTAAAAGTTGTGACGGGGGCGGCGGGTGACACCGCCGCCGGCCGCCGTGGACATAGACGCGACCATCGGGACCCACTTTCCATTGCAGAAGATGCGTCCCGGCGGCTACCGGAGCCATCAAACGAGCCAGTCAAACTGGGTCGCGATCGGATCGGCCTCTTTCGCTGAATATTGACACTTGACTTACCCGCTCCCTGCGGTCTTGGTGCCGATCGAGTTGGCCGACTTCTTGGTGAGGACGAGGAGATCGAAGTTGGCCTACGTCGAGGCCAATTTGCCAATTTTGCGTCTCTTGATCTTCGCCGAGTCCGTCCGTCCGGCTCCCAGATCTGCCCCACTGTCCGCTGACTGCCCTCTGCTATGCGGCCCTGCCCGAGTCGGCCAAGTTGGCCGTCTCCTCCTGCAAATGATGCCTGCCCGACCTCTTCCTGACTTGCCTCATCGTCTCCTTTTCTCTCTGTTTGTTCGGCCGTTTTGGCGGCATCGGCATCTTCTTCTCTTTCCCTCACTTCTTGGCCTGATTTGGCGCGGTGTCGGCGCTGGTGCACTTGAGCGCGCTCGTCTTGCCGTCGGAAGGGTTCTTAAGGAGCATGTACATGCACAAGTGAGGCTCTGCCCTTAGAGAGTCACTTGCTGTCGGAGATCAAGTCGGTGTGGTACCCACAGAGAGTGACTTGGTGACCGGCAGACTAGTCGATCGGTGTCTGGTCGTGGTCCTCGTCAGTGGGCCTCTCGTTCTTGTTCTCCATCTCCGTTCTCTTTAGAGATCAACGGCGCTCCCGCCTTTTCGGCCTCCACCTCGGCCAGCGGCAGCCACCACCACGGCGCCCACGCACCTGCACACGCTCGAGCCTCTGACGCTTGCTTGACGCTTCTGCTCGGCAGTCACGTACTACAGCGTGAGCGTAAGCAAGTAGCTCAGTGGAAGAACAGCGACCGGAGCGGCAGGTCCGACAGGAGTGCTTCCTAGTTGTGGTCGAGAGACTCCCGTCAGTTCGGCCTCAAGCCATCCAGGTTGCTGCAGGCTTTGTCCGACACCATGATCCACAGCCTGTTTGTCATTAACCAGGCCGGGTGAGTAAAACTCCTGCAGATGAGCGAGCGAGCAGCGACCATCTGTTGAGCTTTTTTTTTTCCTTGAAGGGACGTCTTCATGGAGAAGCACTGGAAGGCGGTGATCTCCAGGTCGGTGTGTGATTATTTCTTCGAGGCGCAGAACAAGGCCACCTCCCCGTCCGACCTGCCTCCGGTCATAGCTACGCCGCACCACTACCTTATCTCCGTCTACAGGTGCAACATCTTCTTCGTGGCCGTGTGCATGTCCGAAGGTAAGAAAACCAAGTCTTCGAGCTCCTTCAGCCTTGGATACATTCAAAAGTCCATTTCCTCGTGTCAGTTCCGCCGTTGTTCGTGATTGAGTTCTTGCATCGCGTGATCGACACCTTCATCGACTACTTCGGCGAATGCTCAGAGTCCATCGTTAAGGAGAACTATGTCGTCGTCTACGAGCTCTTGGACGAAATGCTCGACAACGGATTTCCTCTGGCCACTGAGTCGAACATTCTTAAGGAACTGATAAAGCCTCCGAATCTGTTCTCCAACGTCATCAACACCGTCACGGGCAAATCCAAGTGTGTAGTATCTTAAGTGAAGTTCGTTCCGTCTAGTCTAAAGTCTCTACATATCCATTTAGCGTGAGTGACACATTGCCCACTGGCCAGTTGTCCAACGTGCCCTGGAGGCGCTCCGGAGTTAAGTACACCAACAACGAGGCTTACTTCGATGTGGTGGAGGAGGTAGACGCCATCATTGAGAAATCAGGAGCTACTGTATCAGCAGAAATTCACGGATATGTGAGTAATTCTTTAAATTCAACAGAGTTGACTGAACTGTGCAATCCACTCGTCCTCCAGGTCGACTGCGTTGTGAAGCTCTCGGGCATGCCTGACCTGACTATGTCATTCATGAATCCCAGGATGTTCGACGACACCAGCTTCCACCCCTGCGTACGATTTAAGCGATGGGAGGTGAGCACAGAGTAACTGACTGTTATTCCAAGGACTTGATGCAGTTTGGGTTTTTTTGTATCGTTTTAGTCTGAACGAATCCTGTCGTTTATCCCTCCTGACGGCAACTTCCGCCTCATGTCCTACCTCATCGGTTCTCAGAATGTGGTCGCCATCCCGGTTTACGTCCGCCACAACGTGCACTTCGCCCCTGCAGGAGGACACGGGAAACTAGATCTGACTGTAGGCCCAAAGCAGACCATGGGAAGACAGCTGGAGGCTGTGCGTATTGAGATCCCCATGCCCAAAGCTGTGCTGAACTGCTCGTTGACCGCCTCTCAGGGCAAATACGCTTTTGACCCCGTGAGCAAGGTGCTCACCTGGGACGTGGGCAAGGTCGACCCACAAAAGTTACCCAATATAAGAGGAACGGTAAGTGTAGCGGGATGACTTTTAACCACTAAGATACTGAAGTAGGCAAGAACTAAAAGAATGTTGCTCCTTGCAGATAAACTTGAATGCAGGCGCGTCCGCGCCCGACAGCAACCCCACGGTGAGTCTAAGCTTTACCATCAGCCAGATGGCGGTGTCTGGTCTGAAGGTTAGCAGGTTGGATCTGTATGGAGAGAAGTACAAGCCGTTCAAGGGGGTGAAGTACGTGACCAAGGCAGGGCGCTTTCAAGTGAGAATGTGATAGGGTAAGAGTTAGAAGATGCTTTGTTATATAGATTGAAGAAATGAATTATACATTCAGGAAAATGCGTGGCCTTTCTTTAAAAGCTACAAATCTCTAGGGGTACCAATTCCGCTACGTGTCAAATATGGAATGGTTTTACAATGCTGGGAGGAGTGGTAATGGAGGCCGATAGGAGGTGGTAGAAGAGGCCGGCAGTCCTTGGACTGTTTGAGGCCCCGTACAGATGGTATGAACAGGACAGAAAAGAACGTTCAGCCTAAATATATTCAACTAACAGTACTTGAGTCTTCAATATAAGTAAGCACCTTTGAAAGATGTACTGAAGCATTCTGCATTCGAAATGAAGATCACGATACTTGGTCTCAATCCATCGAGTATCGCGATATCGATTAATGTGGGATATCCCACGTACGTATTTCGTTTCGACGTCATCGTTTGTTTATTCCTGCTCGATATCTTCGTTCCCGCCGCAACAACTTTGTTTTGAATGGGTACCCAAAAGATAAAGCACGAGTCTCTGGACCAGCATCAGACGCGCGATCACAAATGAGTGCCCAGTATCGATTCTATCAAGAGACATCGAGCTCGGAATCAAAAGTGGCTCACAGGAAACGCAAGTCCTTGTTGAACTCCAGCTATTCTTCGACAAGAGACTAATCTCCAGGGCGTCATCGTCATATTCGGTATACATATATACATTTGCTGACAAGACGTAGAAAGTTTCTCTGCCTCAGACCCAAACCGTTCTTGTGGACTCAGACTTGTATTGATTGTATCAGAATCAATATAAATGCACATGCTAACTATATGTGTCATGGCCGCATTGTGGCATTATTTACTTTCCAAGTTCTGGCTGAAATGATTGAACCAGTCCAAGGCCTTATGTATATCGTCCGGAGGCTCGAGGAAAGGACAAAACATGTAAGAGGGTGAAAATCTCGTGCACATCACGACCAAGCAATTTGCAATTTGGCGCAAAAATCATTTCACAAGTTTTGTCGCACTCAGAGAAATTTTCTGCTGCTCTCACGACTTAGTCCAGTTTCTGGTCTCGATGGTCCCAAAACATTTCCCGGCTGCACCAAAAAGTCGAATGCGTTCCGCAAACTTCGCGTTAGAAAAGTAAACATTGAAGTTACGAACCTCAAAACATACTTAATTTATCTTTTTTTATCCGTAAGTGCAAATACAGTGAGACTAGAATAGAAGAGCTCTCAAGAGCTCTTGACCCCCTTATCTGTACTCGTGAACTGGTGTGTTCGAGAGCGTCATTGACAGAATGAGTCATTTTTGTCTGTTGACTGACTGATTTGAAATGCATTTAAAACATACATAAGGAGGCAGGAAGGCACATATGGTTTTTACTGCATTTGAGTTCAGGAACTATGAGCAATACTCATAACAGGCATGTCCATGGGGCTCTGACCTCCCTGTCAAAAAAGGGCTGAAAGATAATGCAAAGAAATGGGAAGTCCTGTACGTCAGATTTCACAGCCATGGTGTGGGTGCAAATCCTCCTGACTTTGCTCAACATTCAGTGCCTCAGAGCCTGCATGAGTTCTCATGGGGTGCTCGAACTGGTCCGCGAACTACAGCGGATTGCGAACAAGACGTCGGGGGAAGCACAGAGACTGTCGCCGGAGGAGGAACGAGCGGTGGATGTGACCTCAGGCTCCGAAAAAAGTAATTTCTTCCATACCGACCTCCGGAGTTACGCCGAGAACGTCCAAGTCACTTCGGTCGCCGAGGCTGCCTTCACTGAGCTCCCTGTGACAAGCACAAGCAAGTTCGACGATCCAAACTTTATTCCCGGCGAGTTTCTCGACTCCAGCGGGGAGGCGAAGTTCGTCACTCATCAACCCAGCGACATACTGACACTCTTCATGAGCGAGATGAAGACGCGAGAAGAGAGAGTGTGGCAGGTGGCAGTCTTTGTACTTGCGTGCTGGGTCTTGCAGGCTATCTGTATCGTCGTGCCCGTGGTGAACGGGGTTCTCGTCTTGCGCACGTACCGACCTGCGCAGAAGCTGGACCAGGAACTAAATCGGCTCGACTTACGGAGGCATAAGAAGCGGGAACCCGACGGCGACTATTTCCTGGAGCTGGCAAAGAAGTACGAGCAGAATCGGATCACTTTTGCCCACCTGCCCGGATTTGGGATCCCGGACTTCGATCGTAGTCTTGGAAGAGCGTCAGTAAGAAAGACAGCCTAAGATGATAGTAGCGAGCGAGACCGAAATCCGCAGTCAGGCTATGCTGTACAACTGTACTTATGCATCTCTACTGTCCGTTCAACCAGTTCAGTGAAGATATTTTCATCGTCATCAACTGATGACTCCACTGACTTCCGGTCTCGCTTCTTCCGGTCCCTGGGGATGGAGAGGCTGGCCAACATGCAGACGCGGGTCGGGTTGTCAAAATGCGGGTTGCGGGCTGGATTGCGGGCTGATAGAAAATGTTCCATCTTCCAGCATTGTTCCTTCTTTCTTTTCATCATTGACCAGACGCCTTTGCCATGGACTCAAAGTCTGCTGAACACCGAGGGCCCAGCCCGCGGACTGGACATGCGGATTGCGGGTTGGCCATTTAGGGTGCCGGCTCGCAGGCTCGGGCTATAACCCGCTCCACCCTTAGAGACCACCGGTCAAATGACTCATGGGCACGTGAGGGATTGGCAGGTGTTCGAACCTCCAACGGACGACATGAGCGACGTGGACAATTCCGGGGCCAGCACACCGGTTCGGTCGGGACCTTGGGCTAAGTATATGTCACCCGCTAATTCGGACCTCGGCGGTTTCCAAGCTGCGAAAGAAGAGAATCCAGAGTCGACAGCCTCGAGCCCACTTAACATCAGAAAAGGCATGGTCGCCGCCAGGTTGGGCAATCTCATGCCCATGACCACGGTCGGCCTCGACGATAGGAACGCAGGATCCAACGTCGACGAGAACGGAGGGTCCCTCGACGCCGCGAAGAAGAAGGTCGAGGAAATGACGGTCCGAAAGACTAAAAAGGTGTGGTCCGACAGCGATGATCTGAACCCGGTGTCGGGCGCTCTCGAGCCCTTGGCGAAGGATGACAGCGAGCCTCCTAATGCGTCCGTCCCCGTTACTGGAGAAGGCAAGAAAGAAACAGGGGACCCATTGTACAGCCTCGTGAAGAGCATGAAGGACGAGTTCGTATTCATGCAAACTCGCTTGGAAGAGGTCGTGAAGGCCATGAAGGACGAGGTCATGTGCATGCAAACTCGTTGGCAGGAGGAAAGCAGAGATCTTCAGGTTCACTTTGTGCAACTGAAAACCACTGTAGGTATGATAGAGGAGAAAATGATGGTGGCCTTCGAAAAGTTTGAACAAGACCGAGCGAAAAGGACGGCCAGGGAGAAGACGCTCGCGAAGACGCTGGAGAAAACTCTTATTGATGTGGGAGACGAAAACGTCGCAACAATGATGAAAGAGATCAACAAATTGTTCACGGCCGTCACTGCAGCCCTTAGTAAGTCTGGGGACAGTGTGGAACAACTCCTGATTCAGGGTGACCACAATAAAGCCCTGGAGTTGGCGATTGATAGTCACGACCAAAATCTCATCCTGGACACCTGCGTTAAGGTCAACCTAGAGCAGATGTTTATCGCAAAAGGCCCGCTTCCGTTCACCTCCGTGGCCCTGATATCGCTCGCTCGGGAATTGGGCAATGACATTGTCACGGATATCGAGATTAAGTGCAAGTACATCCAATTGTTGCTGTTGCATTTGAACAACAGCTCAGACGAAAAGGTTCGCGCATACTGGCCCACAGTCAAAGAAGAGTTGAGGAAGAACGTGGACGAGGCCGTGGAAACGGTGGAGCCTGGAGGCACGCTGACGCAACTCCACATTGTACAAGAAATGTGCAAGTGAGTTTTCTGTCAGCCCTATGATATGTTTAAAAGAATTGATAACCTCTTGTGTAATCCAGTGTAAGAAAGAAGAATAACTATATATTGCATCGTCGTAAAGTAGGGCGTTATTTTCCGAGTTTGATCCGAGACAATTTGATATGTCCGAGGCCTTATATTTTTTCGAGGCCCGAGGAAAGTTAAGAATCACGCTCGCCCTCAACAAGTAGCCTCCCCACAGTGCACCTCATGGCCAGACCGTCTCCTCCTTGATATGAGAGGGTCCATGGTCTTTTTACAGTTGATGCCCTCATAAAAAACTGCTTTTCTTACTTCATCTGGACAGCCAGAGTCCTCGATGAGAATCCGCGTTGCTGTCTTCAGGTTCCCTTCCATCTCCTTGACTAACTGACCGGCCATAGGCGTGAGTTGCTGCCGCTGCATTGTCATCGCTTTCTCAATGAGCAAACAGTGCAGCTTGAAGCAGAGGAATCCCAAGAGTCTCGAGTCTCCCTTGTCCACCGACAGACACACCTCCTTGCGCTCGCGCATGATCTCCAATCTCCTCTCCACGCTCTGCAGTGTCCGGAGTCTGGCATATGAGGCCATGAGGCCCTCGTTCTTGAAGTTTAACAGGACAGCGTTCCGTGGATGCAACTTTTTTTCATGCGATCGCAGCAGTGACTCCAGCTTCTCTGGGTGCCGGACGTTTCTCTTGGCCTGAGCATTGACCACAGCTTCCACGAGCCGGTCGGCCTTGTCGGAGCTGGTGACAAAGTTGCAGGTGTCGCACTTGTAATCATCATGTCTGCTGTCTATGAGCAAGTAGCCTCTTTCTGGGGAGGTGGTGCACTTCGGGCACTTGAGTGCGCCCATGTAAGTGCCCAGCTCCGTGGGATCTTGACACCGTGAACAGTTGCAGTGGAAGAACTTGCTCCTGTACAGCTTTTTTCTCCGTTGGACGGTGTTGAGCATGGAAGAGCAGTAGGCAATCGTGATTTCTTGGCCGGCGAGAATATCTGTCTTGGCACGGAGGACGAGGTTGCCTCCTGATTGAAAATATACGCGTGCGTTGGCCACGCACGAGTGATTGAGCATGCTGGCCAGGGCGAACACGCCGCGCCTGCTCTCCCCGTCTACGCGGAAGGCGTTGGAATCTGTAATTGATGGGATCCGACTACATTAGTGATGCTGTTTGTGAACATGATGGCTCATAACTGTACGTACGGCATGTCAAAAAAGCATGTCGTGAGAAGATGCTTTGGGCTTCTCTGGACCTCGCGTTGGTCCAGATTCCACCAGCTGTTACCTATTTTGTCGGATATCCGCACGATTTCTACTTCCTCCAGTCCGGTGATTGTGGTTAGGAGAGGAATCACTTGGTGCACTTGTCGATGGCTTCGATTCCTCTCCTCAGTGTTTCCTTCAAGTAGGTTGAGCATCCTCCACTTCTCAGGGATCATTTTCTGCAGTAGACACGCTCTCAACAGCATCGACCAACGTGACACTAGGCTCAAGCATTCTCCAACGTCTCCTATGAGGCCGTTCCTATGACGAAGACGCTTGACAGCGAGAACACGACCTACAAATGCACTCGTACTCACTCAGTGGCGTTGATGATGATGTCACATTCTCCACTGAGATCATGCTGCCTCATGCCGGAGGAGTCCAAACAGGTCTCGGAGCACGCTGGTATCCCGCATCGCTTGCACTGGGCAGAGAGGGTGAGCAGATCCAGCATCTTGAAGCAACTGCAGCAACAGATTGCGGAGGTGACCGAAGGCGGTGTCGGTCCTACCATGAGCGGGGACTCTCGAAAGATTAGGTCACCCCTCAAGAAGCTCTTCACGGCCCTGAGTCCTCGGCCGCTGCCCTCACTGAAGAACAACTCCACGCACTCTTCCACCTTCGCCTCCTCCTCAGTGACGACGTTGCCGACAAGGTGAGCGAAGACGTCAGGTAGAGATGAGACATCGTCCGGAGATTCAATCAAGTTCATTTCTGCTTTCCTAAAATATTTGCCCTTGTTGCAAGGTTCCAAATTACGTAGATGAGCTTCTACTAAGCTGTTGAGCTTTCCTTCATCCCTACTGCTTCAGCTACTTGCGAATCAGAGCGTGGAACTTCTGATCACTCCCAGTTTGAAGCTGCGTACATCAACCTGAACGATTTAAATCTTAACTTACAACCACCAAAGATTATATTATTTACCCATCACCTGCAACGTGGGATTCCAGGCTCTACTAAGGTGTACGCACCTTGAACATTGCAGGTATGCACTGGAAACTCTAAATTTAGCACTAAACATAAACGTGTGCAATGAATGGCTCGTCCAGGTTCACCTCCATGAAAGTGTCTTCCTGCTCCGGTAGTGAAAGGATTTGGCGAGCAACTGCTTCCATAGGGCCTCCAGTGTGAGGCTGGCAACAATATCAATGTAACTTCAGTCAAACCCACTTCAGCCACCAATCTCACTGTCACATTTACCCTTATAGGTAGCTCTTTTTCTTTTCCAGCGGCGCAAGAACCTGGCATGAAGCCCGGCGAGTTACTTCTGAAGAACACTGAAGCTGAGCCATCATGAACCTCGACGTAGGAAGACTTAAAGCCCTGGAAATCATGGTCGAAACGGAAGGAATGGTCGAGGGGCGTGTGTAATGCGTGCTGATAGCGGCTCACTCCAACTCCGGGGGCAGCTGCATGTGCACGCAGTTGACCATGGAAGATGCAGGGCTGTTATAGCCGAATTGCAGCCACGTTGAGTGTTTGACTTGCTACAAGCAATGTACTCCCTCCATTTCAAAATATGTGAATCATTTGGAGCTATAGCTTCGAATAATGGCTGATAATAATAATTCCACCAGCTGCTTGGCTGAAATGATTTCTGGGGTTGACTTAATGACCTGGTGGGTGCACAACATCAGAAATGCTTGAGGTCATGAATTTAGGAGCCAACAAAGTTGTTGTTCATTTAAAGATGAGATCAAATCTGTGACTACAATACTTCAGTTTTTGCACTGAAATGGAAGGATATTGGTCCAGGAATACAGCAAAGCGAAACTTGTCAAGCAAAAAGTCTTCTGAGACCTTGCATGTCCCACTGCAGAGAGGCCCAGATGGTCAATCGATGCAGTTCTATGACCATGATCAGTACTTCAGAGTAAATCATCTCAGTGGTCCTGACATAGGACTGATTTCCTACAACGTCTGTCCAACTACATTCCTACAGACATCCTACAACAATCTGGTACTTCAATCAGCCAAACAGATGCACGAATCTGAGATGGCTCACTTGTTTTAGAAAAATTGAAATGGGGTCATGGCTCACTTACTTTGAAACGGAGGGAGTACGAGACAAGACACATATAGCCATAGATGAAACACTTGGGCAGTGTCACACCTTAGGACTGGGCATGGCAGAGGGGACGGGGAACTGGAAGACCATGGGTATCCTTGGGATAAAAACGTCCTCTCTGCTGCGTATGACGGCCTCGAAGACTTCGGACAACGACGTGCTGAGTACTACTGGATAAAGGTTCTTCAGTCCTGAGACCGAGGTTGTGTGAAGGTGTTCCTTGGGGTTCCAGAGACGTGTGGAACTCTCCAGGGGAGTCATCTGGTCCGTGTGTTGGTGCGTCCATATCTGTGTCCTCTGCTTTGTACTCTCGTTGGGCTTGCAGGAGGAGCTGGTTGGCATCACATTGTCCCATCCTCCAGCGCAAGACTTGCTTGTTCATTTACCAAGCTGGCTTGGTGACTGGACTCATGCTTGTGAAACCAAAATCAGTGGCTACTATGACAGGTTGTGGAGAGGAAGCATCCGACACTATGAGATGGAAGTCTAGGAAATCTCCGAAGACAAGGAATGAGATGTCGGTCCGGGAGGCAGCGCAGTTCAACCCAAGGCTGCTGGCCAACAATTGCTTGACAACTTTTCCATGGCCGGGCACGTTTGCACCGGCATTGGACTCCCCGGACGCGTCCACTTTCTTGGTCCTATCCGCAAGTAGGTCCTTCCCGCGTCACGCAACCTCCTTGGATCGCCTCGGCCACAAGCGGTTCGAGCACAAGCACACAAGGCTGCAGCTGAGGGTCATGCATCCATTGCTGGCTATCTTGCATCCTGGGGTGGTATGAGGGCGACAGCGGCGGCGGCGGCGGTGGGCACCGTAGAGCGCTCTACAGCTCACATTGTAGACAGTAGAAGTGTCGTAGGCAGGGCTACCACTTTCGTCGTAAATATTGACATGCAAATACTGTGCCGCGCACACGTACATGCATACAGACAGTACTGTGCATTTCCCGCGCAAATACTGTGCCGCGCACACGTACATGCATACAGACAGTACTGTGCATTTCC
>JAAUXU010173956.1_pt1 | contig 27499 bp, 28 predicted proteins | sample 7278151 | NCBI WGS metagenome assembly JAAUXU01 (sample SAMN14350113, study PRJNA611818) | marine sediment metagenome | isolation source: surface marine sediment (1.8m) | place: French Polynesia: Moorea | collected 2018-08
ATCATGCAAGCAAATGATGGGATATAACAGGGACAATTCTAAGTGAATGACTGTCTGGATCAATGGCCTTTTTGACAGTGGTGAACATCATATTAGGGCTAGACATTACTTACAACCTAACCATCCAAACATTGAACTTGAGAGAAGAGGCCAAGGTCATCCTTGGAAACATTCACAGAAATAAATAAAATGTCTGATGAAGAAGGCAATAAATCTCATCAGCACATTTGACAGAGTCACTGGTTGCTTAAAAAGAAAGTCCAATTTAACTTGTAACATGAACAAATTCAGCTACCCAGTGACATTGTATCAATGTACTGTATCACTTTCTTTGTCAGATTTTCCCCAATGAAAATCTTGGTAGGGAGGTGTAATGTATTGTACTTAACAGCGCATATGATATTTCATGTATCTATAAGACATACAGTATCTACAGGGGTATCCATATGTATGGGACTGTTGATAACGCTTGATTTTATTATCAAAAATTTGGGCACAAAGAATCTTTATCACATTTTACAAGACATATGACTAGTTAGGTCCAACACAAAAAAAATCAGTCAAAAAGGCCACCCTTGGCCTTCACCACAGCCTTGAGATGCCTCTGGAAGTCTATGCAGCTGTTATGCACAATCTCCTAATCAATATTATCCCATTCCTTGACCAGGGAGGCCTTGAGGCTGTTCAGGAACCTGTGTGGCTTCTCGCATGCCCTGTTCTCAAGAATGGACCACATGGAATAATCCATCACACTGAGATCAGGGTTCGCCCAGGCCAGTCTGACTTCAGCCAGAACCCTGAAAAGTTTGCTGCACACCACTGCTGCACCTCATTCGCCATGTGGGAGGGGGCCTTGTCCTGCTGGAAGATATACGAGGCCCCAGCAAACTCCCTCTCCCACCACAGCAACACCTCTGACTTTAACATGGCCAGATAGTTATCCTTCTTCACTTTGACACCCTCTGGGATGAAAATGAGGGGTGTCTTCTTGCCACAGGTGGTGATCACCACCCACACTATACAGCTGGCTGGCTTCTGTGTTCTGAACACCAACTTCTTCTTGATAGGCACCTTCTGAATGTCCCTAGCGAGCACACGAGGGTTCTCAGGGTTGTGGGCTATGTCAACCATAAAGATCTTTTCGTCTATGAAAGGCACAGGAGGGAGCATTCCTATACTGTCCCTCTCGAGGAGCACCTTTGCCCTGGCTAGCCTCTTGGCCCTCGTGTTCTTGGTGAGAAGCTGCCTCTTTTGCAGGCGGTAGCTACCCATCTTCAGGTCATCATGGACCACCCTCTGCATAGTGGTTGCGCTCACATTACTCTCCCTGGCCATTTTCTTGATGTTCCTCCTAGGGTTCCTGATCATCTTCTGTCTGACAGCTTTGACTAAGGCAGGCATCCTCATGGACCTTTGTTGTCCTCTCTTTGGTCTGTCCTCAATGGAGCCTGTCTCGTCGAACTGCTTCTTAGTGGCCCAGACCATTTTTGGTGTCACTTCAAGGTTCTTTAGTGCAGTCACAATTTCCTTGTTCGACTTGCCACAGGCGACCATGACCATGATGGCCTCATGCTTCGTCTTCCTGGAGATGGGGGGCATTGTTTTTCAGACCACTTCTTGTTTCCCACTCAAGTAACAGCTGACCTACCATCCGAACACAAATGTGGCGGGGTTTTCAAATTTAATGAGAGAGAAATTACGGTTAATGAATGCATTCCCATACATATGGATATCCCTGTGTATGCTAGCTTACACTTCTGTACATTCTCTCTCTCTCGTAGCTCTCTCACCTCTTAGCCCCCTCACCTACTCAGATCATATCACAGTAGACAATAATGACTCTCAATCTGACCTTCTCTGAGTTCATTTCATATCAAATGAATTAGCCTCACCCTCGATACGTTAAAATCGCTTAATTTGTGCGCCACAAATACAACGAGAATGCACTCTACATAACAAATCTTCCTGTTAATTTTATCACCTCTTTACTCTACTCTGACGTGTCCGATCATGTTATGACTGGTTCTATATAAATCTTGTGGGTATTACCTTTCATTTGAGGCTAGTCAGAGCGTCATATATGTACTAGCCAGAGATACCGACCTGTCCACAAACCTTTAGAGCTTTTTTGAAACCAACTACAATGCAAAGATGCAAATAAGAGATGGAGCAAACATGGATCATACCTCTCACACCAATACCAGATCTGATAAGACTCCGGAGATCACCACTGCTGTTGCCATGACTCAGAAGATCAATCCACAACAGAGCAAGTCTGGGTTGGTCTGGGCTATGGACACTAGCCACGGTTTGATGCACTAACTCCTCGTAATGAGGGCCGGAAGAGCTACAGAAGGGTCGAAGAGGCCACCAATGACATCAGCAGAATAAAGTTAGAAACCGAGGACGTCATCAATGCCCTGAAGAGCCAGCTCGTAGATGACACCATCACGAAACCCCTTTGGATCTGAATGAGATGCTGTCCTTGACCAGGTACACTGCCAATGGCCTCCAGACGGGGGTCATCTCAACAAGGAGGAGGTATGCTATTGTCTAGATCCTCACTGCAGTGCAGTAGCCAGCAGCGACTAGAAGGCCCCTCTCGTCTTCTTCGACCTGGACGAGAGGCTCTTTTCGGACTCCTTCATCTACCATTTATCTGAGACCACCTTCCCGTCAGCTTGGGACACTTTCAGCGGCAAGAAGGTGTGGCAGTAGGACGGAGCCATCCGCCACGCTCGTGAGCGAGGTCACCCAGTCCCGGTTGGAAACAGGTGCACCAAAGTTCGAAGAGAATGAAATTGGGCCCGTGGTATACCTTGGACTTCGCCGTCACGCACCACTGCGTGTTCGCTCATGTGGAGTCCATGGTGTCGGGCACAACGTGCCCGAATGTGGCCGCTCTACGGAACAGCACGATAGAGAAGTAGAACACGGTGGACAGTGACTTCCCCAGGAAGAGCGGCCGCAATATCCGGCGCAGCTTGAAGACCGCGATCGCCACTAATGGCTCATATATTAAGGAAAAGTTTAAAAATGAATGTTGCATAACCGTTATTAACGACTTTTCAGTCTTTCCAGGCCCAAAGTAATGAAAACGTTGCCTCGAATTCAGTGTAAAAGTTAGTGGACAGGTCGGTGCAGAAAGGCCTAATACTCTGTTTTGTGAGTAAAATTCCCCCTTCACCCTGTGAACCGCGCATTCTCTCACCCCTTCTTCTTATCTTTCAGCAAGCCTGAAGACGAGGAAGAGGATGATGATGGGAAGTCTCACAAGGCCAAACCAGCCTTAGCCTAGGAAAAAATCCGTCTTTTGACGCCGGAGAAAAAACCGATAATTTGCCAAAAAGAGAGAGAGAGAAATGTGCCTGCTGCATAATGAAAGATGAGAATGAAAATTACTTCAATCTTCTTTCCACTACCTCAGAAGATTAGGGGCTAAATGTCATTAATGCAGCACAAAGATGGGATCGAAAGGAGACTGATTTTCTGGGTATAGTGTGATGCAAAAAAAAAACCCTTCTGTGCAACAGAGCGAAGCAAATCTCAGGATTTAGTTGAAGCCACGAAGGTGAAGAAGTCAGGACAATTTAGCTACTCCGTTCTACTGACGGATCTCCGTTCCACCTGCGTTGGCAGGGTCATACTTAGCACCCCTGCTCTGATCACTCTCAGAGGGTCGTTCGAGCCACCAGGAAAGGTACATTAATATTTGGTGCATTACCTGTCAGCCTATACTTTTGCACTTCCCAGTCAGAAGTACAAGAGAAAGAGGAAGCAACTGTGCACAAACGCAGCTCCATTTGGACCCTCTCCTGCGAAGGAACGTTCACGATTGATATAAAAAGGAGAAAGGAAATAACTGGACAAGAGCAATTTTTTAAGAAACTGTCCCATTAAGCTTCACAGAAGGATTCGAAATCTCCTTGCCGAAAAGGATTGCCCAAATAACTGTTGGAGAAAGAGAAAATTATTGGTCATAGAGGCAGTTTTTGAACTTGGACAGAATAGCTCGAACGAGGAGGGGAGGTGATCAGGCCCAGTGAGCAACGACTGCGGTAGGGTCAGTGAGGGCAGTAATTAGAAAGTATTGATGAGGACGACCGTCATTAGCCAGCCGATGGAACGGAGTAGTTGCAGCATCTGTGAATCCGTCTGCTTGCGTACATGAGTGTGTGTGTGAGCATCGTGTGACTTTAAAAAAGTATCTTCTGCTGCATTCGGTAAGCTCAAACGCGCATCAATAATGTAATATGAAACTTGACATCATATTTTGTACGTGCATTACTTAATATAGGGAAGAAGCTTGGTTTTTTCCACGCCTGGTACTGCTACATATAAAAGGGCAGGTTGGATACTTCATAAAGCATTAAAGTGATCGTTATGCTACAAGGTGTGATGAGCTCACATGGGGCTCTGAATTGAGTGAGTACATACGTCTAGTTTACATTTTATTTCTTTGAAGAAATACGAGCAGGTGCAGTTGCCATAGCAGTGATTGCACCATGGTACACTAAGGCCATTTGTGACTCTCGCTGCCCTCAGGGAGGCTTAAGCTATAGCCTGGAATAAGAGCGGAAGTTGAAAGCATTTCTGTCGTAAGATACAGATGAGATCCTATTCGTCTTCTTCATCTCCTGAACACTGGCACCCCTGCCAGCAGGAGCAATAGCGCCGCCCCTAACGTCAGGAGGCCCACCTGAGTCGTGGCGGCCCCCGCCAGACGACACTTGAGCATGTCGAATCTGAAAAGAGAAAGTGGCAAATCGTAGGAGGAAAAGGTCCTTGGACAGCAAGAGTACGAACGAAATCAGAGGAACTTCGCTGCTTACTTTGTCTCCTTGTTCTTGACCATGTTGACGAACTCTGCCTCCATGAGCTGCCCGTCAAAGTAAGTGATTGGATCCTCGAATGGGTATTCATAGCCTTGCCTGCACTCGCACTTGTAGCCGCCGGTCTCGAACCCGCGGCCCAAAATTGGTACGCACTACAATGAGAATAACAATGCGGGTCAGAAATGAGCGTGATGAGTAAACATATTCTTAAGATGCCGCCCAAGCAAGTTCGGGTGGAAACTTCTCTAGTGATTCAACGAGGAGTAATTGAGTCACGCTTGCAACAGAAGACAAAATCACTGAGGACCTTTCATTGTCTCATCGTTATTGAACTTTCCGTTCGAGTGTTTGTGGTTCGTTGCAGACAATGAGATGCGTGATCGGACCAAAGGTGCCTCTTACAGATGGCCTTTGCGCGCCTGTTTGGGTACGAGCACTTGGTCGTGTCGCCGACCTGGCTTTGTCGTCCACGCTCGGGACCGGGAAAAAGTGGCACGATCGAGCGTCAGCAACTTCGCCTACCCCGCTGCGCACCATGCGCATGTTGCACACGCTGTTGGTGTTGGGTCGCGGTTTAGTCCACTAGCGAACTGCTGGCAACACAACAAACTCAGGCATTTAACGGGTGTTTCAGGATTCTTACGACTGCCGTTGTTAACTTTGATCAGATCTAAGGGATAGAGAATTTTTTTTCAGGACTGTATATTTGTCACGGACATTTTTTCTCAAACACGCCTCCTTTAGCGGCAACGCACAACTGAAAGTTCGTGCGTGCTTTGGAAAGAAGTCGATTTCAGGAAGTGTCCTAAGACTCATGAAACACCCTGTGTATCTCTCATTGGTTGCAGCCACAACTGTAAGCGAATTTTTTGTCCGGGTATTAAAGTCCCATCGCTGGCTGTTGAATAAGACGTTTGTAATTCGAATTCAGCCTTGTCCGTCTTGTACTGAGTTAAAGTTCTCGTCTTTTTTCTTCCGCCTTGATTCCCCATCATTTTCGTCCACTTGGGTGGAGTCTGCGAATTGGTCTCCAGTCATTCCAGGCGGAAAAGGTGGGGGTAAAAAATGGGAAAAGTACACTTGAAGGCTCGATGGACACGTGTACACATGAAATTCCCTTATCTTCTCCAAACAAAAGAACCTCTAGCGCGAACAAAGCGGAATGACTCCTTTTATTCCACCCCTGACTGCGGTGGCAGGGGAAGAAAAATTAAATTTCTGAATGTCACCATTTCTTTATGGTTCGACGTCTTTTGGAGAAAAGAAAGAAAGGATTAGCGTACTTTGAAGGCACTCTCAAGAAAAGGGAAACTTCTCTATCAAACTTTTTTTGAGTGCAGTATAAGAAAAAGGAGCTTTCGGTTTATTTTTCTTCAGCTGACTAAAGGTTTTCTTCCCTCCCTCTCTGTCTCTGTCTCTGTCTCTCTCTCTCTCTCTCCCTCTCTCTCTCCCTCTCTCTCTCTCTCTCTCTCTCACACACACACACACACACACACACGTGCTAAACATGCACCCGCGCGCGCACGCGCAAACACAGCCTTTTCTCGACGACCCTCAAAATAATAGATCTTCCACTAAAATGGCAGAAAGAGGTCAGATAAGAAATGCGGCCCTTAATTCCTGGGATAGGAAAAAAATCCCCCAGGGGAGGAGGAAAAGTTACGATTGAGCTTTTCCGCGAGAAAAGGTTTTGAACAGAGTCAGCATCTGCATAAAGGGGTCCCTCGGCCAGACAGACCCGCTCATGTGTGGAGACAACGGAGAGGTGGAGGTGGGACCAACATGTTCTGCAGTTGGCGGGGTGACTGTCATGCTTTTGTGGCGGGGGGGGGACATTCGGGCGTCGCAAACAGTTCCTTTCCAGGAAAGTCTATCACCAAATAGATGCGGCCTGCGAAAGCTTCCTAAAATTTCAAAAAATTTGAGACCCCCAAAAATGTTGGGCGAATTCAGTCGCGCTCCGGTCTTTGGTTAGGCCTTTGCGACGAACACCTTCCCGCCGGTGCAGCAGAGCAAGAGCGACGCACCCAGCACCGTATTTCTGGCACTGAGGAATACGTGCCTACTCCGTGCATTTTTTGGATAATCAGCGCACTTCTGGCTCGATCGCAATTTTCGACATTGCAACCTCGAGGTAAGCGCAATTTTTGGCGCCTCCCTAGCGATTTCGCTCGTTCCACGTACGTCTTCTCCATGGCTCAATTTCCAATGTTCTCCACTCCTTGGGCTTCTCTTTGTTGGCCAGAAGCGCGCTCAGAAATGCATTGGGAAGGAATGCACGTGCTGCCGAAGCTGCCAGGCTGACGACGCTTGATTGGCTCTATTCTCGCAGGTGAAGAGTCTGGCCAAATGCGTACAGTTTGAAAAAACTACTAAGAATACTAGCAACTCGAGACTTTTGTGTTGAGTATAAGCCGACTGCGGTGGCCTCACAAATTCTTTCCACCTTGTCGCTTACACTCACCGTACACTTTCTTATACAATCTCTGCTTTACACTGAAAGTAATCTTTTAGGATCATCGCTCTGGAAGTGCATGATGAGCAGGCTGCAGTGGGCGCCACTTGTCAGGGCCTGACACAAGAGGATAATTTACCCACAAGTGTTGTCCACTGTGTTATGCCCTAAGTTTCCACCCCAGACGTGGGTGCGCCAACAAAATACCAGCAGAATAGGCAAGATAGGTGAAGAGCAGACACTGACAAGCCCTTTGTTGTACTTACGTATGATGATTTGTCGTCGCACTTGTGCGTGTCCTTGAAGGTGTTTGGCACGTGATACTCGTCCGGACACTGGTCGATGTCCAACATCTTGATGTCCATGGACACGGAGACAGCACCCCTAGTACGAAAAACGATTTTGGTTTTTTTCTTTTTCGCGAACAAATTATTCGGCGCTGTCAAGCGCCAGATGCCATAAATAGTTCAAGCTCCCCCCACCCCTTCGTTTCTGTATGGGAATTTCGGTAATATGTGCTTTTAAGTAAAGGAGGAGACTGCCGGTCTGCGCGGGTGCGCCCTTTTCCTCAGTGACTGCGGGACCCGTTTGGGGTGATGTTGTCGATCTTGGGTCGTGGTCCCCCCCCCCCCCCCAAAAAAAAAAAAAATCAAAAAATTCCCCGGGGGTTACAATATTCTTAAGTGAAATTTAAGCAGTATGTTCTTTGTGTTATGAGGAGTCCGGGAGGGGAGGGGGTTGACGTGGAGGACCGATCCAGCCAAAGTCGGTAATGCCCCCTCGTAACGAACGACTGGGTATGCCAGTTGCATGTGTAACTAACCGAACCTGACTCGAGACCACTCAGGCGAAAACTAGGATTTGCCTAGAGAAATGAACTCCCCACAGAGACTCTTACTACGCACATGAGGAAATTTACCCATGTAAACACAGCTTCAATAAGTACTGGGTAACAAAAATGATGGGCTGATTTAAATTTTTCTTACTTGAACTCTATCCTGTTTCTGAGCGAGTCCCAGCCGAAGAATGGGGACGCGTACGTGATCTTCCACATCTTAACGAGTCCTTTGCAGTCATAATATGGCGCAGTCCAATGACCTTGATCAAGGTTGGCAGCTCTGCAATGGAACAAGAAGGAATACTTTTCAGAGATTCGCGGCTTCCCAGGCATATTCTCTGAGAATGACCCGGTCAGTTACTTTCAAAGTCCCGAACAATTGGTACTTACTGAGAGAGGCCGAAATTGGCCCTTAGCAGGTGTAGTGGCCTTAAGTGGACCTGATCTAGTATACATGCCTACTCTTGATGATGACAAAAAGAACTTCACCTTGCACCCACTTTGGCCGTCTTTTACTCGCACGCGCAGTTTTGGCCTCGAGGTAACTCAATGTGTCCTCAAAATAGCCAAGTATTAGACGTCTTCGCTTGCTGAAGCTTCTTTTAGGTATCCACATTCTTACAACTCCCCCTCTTCTTCAACAATAAGAACTTTGACAGTTTTTAGACCTGAGTCCGGTCAGAGGTGCAGGCAAAAACTCGGCCAAGCAAATGGGTACACTTTGGTTGCACATGGCGAAAGTTGCCCGACGCGCAAACAGCACCTGTTTGGCCGAGCAATTAGACGTAGTCTTTACAGCAAACTTAACCAGCCAGGTTATGTAAATTGCACGATGTCGGAGTACTTGATGAAGTCGCTCAAGTCCCGTTGAGGAAGCATCGCTGGAAGCTTTAGGACAACAAGAGAATGAATTCAAGAATTTCCTACCTCAGCCCACAAGGCGTTATGTGGCTTGGAGAATTTGCTATGCAATGAGACCAGGAAAAACATACATACTCTTGAGCCCCGAGTCCCAACAGCTCTTGTACAGTATGACGTCGCAGTGTGTTCAAAATCAAAGGCTGAGTAAACATCCTGAGGCTGAAATATCGTGCAGCATCTGCTGAGAATGCCAGACCAAGGACGGTGTCTTTCTTTCTGGCTTAGCAAGATGCTTTTGTACTGAATTTGGCCGAAAAGGCAACATTTTAAGCCTCAAATGGGTCAGGGTCCAGAGAAAGTGGCGAGAGCAATGATGTACATGGAACAAGTGATGAGAAGTAGCAGGGATTTCTCCCTTTTCCTGTACTGCACTTACAGATTTTATACGCGACAAGAAAAAGCGTTCGGAGCTCGACGAGACTTTCTTTTCCTTGTCTTAACCAAATATTTGCTTTCGGATCAGAGTGGACGACAGGTACAGGATTTAGCTAACCTAATTCAGCTGGTACTATAGAGCGTGAGTCAGAAAACAAGCTGCTCGAGACCTCTGCCTTTAAATGAGTCACTCAGTGGCGTTGTCGTACCTGTAATATTCCGGAAAGTGCTCGTATCTCCTCAGGTAGATGTCGTCGCCCCTCTCCTGGGATCTGAAGAACATCTTCAGCCAGAACTTCTCCAGGTTGTCGTAGTAGTTGGACCAGCGGGACTTGAGCACCTTGTACCAGTCCTGATTGGTGTACAATTCCGTGGCCTTGTCCAGGCGGGCCAGATCCTCAACCTTATAATCATTCATTGCAACTTGGTGACGTTTCCTTCATAAGTCCAAAGCCTTTTTGCGTTGTCTCGGAAAGTTTGGAGTCAGTAACTCGACATAATTTTTCTGACAGCCCCCCCCCCCCCAATTGTTTTGGGGGTGGGGGTGTGAGTCTCTTTGCGTGGATGCACGAAAGATCCAATCTCAGCAGGGCCAGAAAAGAAGGATCCATATGAAAGATTCAAAGAGAAAACTGCAGCAGTTTAAACACCGAGAAATGAAGGAAAACAGGCGGAAAAGCTCCAGCCGAGAGTACATAACTTGGGCATCACCTGGAACTTTCTGGTGTTGAGCTGAGTCTTGTATGCGTACGGTGCGAAGTAGGTCCTGTTGGGAAACATGTTGGGGTCCCAGTAGATGCCAGCGGACCACACGCGCGTGTTGCCCATCACCATTGCAAGGGCCTCACCTGAAATCGGGTGATTTTTGAACATTTTTTGAGCATGGCAACAATAGCAAGAAAAAAAGAGGAGCAAAAGTTTGTAACGAGGCCCTTCAGGAGGGGATTTTTCATTCTCATGTGGTTTACTGGCTCCTCTCGAAGAAGGGTCCATTCGACTCGATCAGACGAACTTTTCAATGGTCCTTGACGAAAAAAAATTTTTTTAAGTGTCTCACTGCAGTATGGATACTGATTTATACGTATTGGAAGAGTCTGCATGAGGTTCCATCCATACTTACGAGAGTGAGCTGATATTTAGTGTCCCTGTATGTTGTCGAACATTACTTTTTGGGCAAATTTCTCGTGTCAGCAGAGCAAATCCCAAGCAGAAAGAATGAATTTATTCACTTCTGGTGTGCGTGTGAGCCTCTGAGGCCATTCATCTTCATTCCATCGAGTCATGGAGGCTAAATGTCGCCAACAAAACATGCCAACTTTCTTCCTCGATAAGGTTACCATTGTGCATGCTAAGGAAGTCAGCATTTCGAGGGCATCCATTGTTCATACCTGGGCTCTCACGCTTCCAATTGCACTGAACAACTTTTACACTGACATCTATGACCTCAGCAAGTCGCTCGTTGTCAATACCTGCGTGCCGCAGGTCAACAATCTTCTGCCAATTCTCGTGCTTCAAGGTGTCAGATGTGGTGGAGCTCAAAAGTGTCATTGGCATCAGCTTAGTCCGCCGCCTGTACCGGACCTTGACCCTGAGTTCCATGACCGCATGTGCAATTTTGGGCAGTCAGCATGCTTGCAGTGTGGCGAAAATTGGCCGTCACTACCAATACTTACATTCATTGTATTTGCTGCTCGGTGAGAAAAAGACGGGGGTCACACCTAAACAGACCAGCGGCGCAAATATCTGTATGTCTGTGTTTGCAGTCTGTCAGTGTGTTCGTGCTATCAGATCGCACCAAAGAGCAATGTTTGACTTGATACGATGACATTTTCTTTGTTTCTTTTCCTCCCATCATTCATGACTCTATCCTCACAAATGAACCCCATCACTTATCCCTCTCTCCGGTGTCATAAGGGGTACAAAAGTTCATTAAATTTGTGCACAAAATATTCATCTGAATAAAGTCGAAAAGTCTTTTTCCCAATTTAAAATGCTAGCGTCAAAGTTTCAGAAATTTCCCTCCTTCAGTTGTATTATTGGGAAATCGACTCCACTCAATTCTGAGCAAGAAGAAAGGAGGAAGTAACTTTTCCTACTGAAATGAGCGACGCAGAAGTCCTAGAAACACTTTCCGCATGCTTCCAAAAACCTCACGGCCTCTAATACTGAATGATTCGGAGGGGGGGGGGGCGGAGAAAACGCGGCGTCCTCAAGGAAAAATAGACAATACCTTATGAGATCGATGGCCATGTGAACAACCTGGAAGATATAGGAGTTTATCTGGGAATATCTGAGATATATGGTCTGTAAGTTTTCCCGGCCATACTCAGCTGAAGGGGGGAGGGGTCTTTTTGGAAAATGGGGGGATGGGTGTTGCAACCAGCTTCTAATCTCTCATACGGTATTCGAGGAACTGCTACGAGATTTCCGGTTGCCTAAAAAATGATAACGACACGCATACGGACGCAGGAGTAGGATCTTAACTTAAGCTGAATGGGCTCAAAGTCCAGGATGGGCCACTCCAATCAGTACATTCATTTTTCATGTACAACAAGATTGATCAGAAGAGCATAAAGTATCATAGCCCCAAACTATTTATTGAAGTCCATTGTTTGGACCACCACACACACCTTTCTACTCACTTTGCTTCAATCACCTGCTGTAACCTCTGCCTGAACTTCTTCCATGTGTTTCTGATCACCTCCTCATCCAAGGAGTCCTATGCGGTCAGAGTGTTGGTCTTCAACTCCTCCTTGGATGACCATTTGATGCCTGCAAGCTTACTGTTCAACTGCCCAAACAAACCGTTGTCCAGTGGTCAGGGCTGTGCGGCGGCTAAAAGTCTTTGGCCAGAAGCGTGGGGTCTCCCTCTTCAAAGACTTCTGTGTCGTCCTGGCTGTGTGACAGCTCGTTTCATCCTGTTGCCACCACCACCTCCTCCCGAATGCGTCGCTGGCCCAGGGGAAGACTTAGGCTTCCAGGTAGGCCCGGTAAGTTTCCCATTCAACCTCTCCCCGTCATCATGGAAGATGAAATCCATCTTGGTCCCGTGTGATGCCGCCACAGCCACGCACTGCACACTGGTATAGGGCCAGGTCTTGCCAAGAAACTTCACATCGTCGTTTGCAGCACCTGAGGCTTCCGCGAGGTACATCCTGTTGTTGCTGGCCATAAGTTCGCTGAGGGAGAACGGGGTCTCATCGGGGAACAGGATGATGACATCAGAAGGCTTTCTCTTCATCCCATTGAGCAGAATTCTGCTGCGGTCAGCACGTTTCTTTTTGTCTGCATTGCTCAGCACCATTCTTGGGACACATTTGAAGCATTGGAGTCCCAAATCAGCCACTAGTCTCCTCATCGTGGTCCTGGCCACGCTGAACTCCTTGGCCGGGCTCTGCACAGTCAGCTGCCCTCATGCATCTCCGATGGCATTCTCCACGTTGGTAACAAGCTCCTTCAACCTCTGTGGCTTAGGCCTAGTGTCAACATCCTTCTTTAACCTGGTAGAGAGTGGACCAGCTGCAACCCAGGTCGGTTGAGATCTCTGACTGAGGTTTGCCACGCGCCAGAAGGCCAAAAATTGCCTTGCGCCAGTCCTCTTCCACAGCCATTTTCTTGAAAATTGTACAAGTATTGAATGTTTGTTTTCGTGTGTTTGGATTAACCTGACATACATGCAGCAGTATGGAAAATTTCAGTTGGAACAATCAAAAGACAGTTTCACAAACCCAAGTTGAAGTCGGTGTACTGATTGGAGCGGCCAACCCTGTAAAAGTGAGATACCGGGTGCCATGAAAGTCTCGACGCAGCAACCAACTTGCTCTGCCCGACAACGAATATCACGTCGAGCTGGCCAAAAGCACCATAGAATAAGCCTGGTAAAGCGGAGACAACGAATTGATCTCCTGTTTTCGTCACAGTCGAGAAGTTGCTCTGAGAGCGAGAAAAGATTCATTTTTCTTTACTTTTGGCTCATTACTTTCGTCTCACCTGCTACGACAGAGGAACGAAACCTCACCTGAAGATGAGCTTCAGCAGGGACTACGAAGTCCTTGTAACGTGCCAAGATATGTTGACGAGTTACTCACTCACCAATCATTTGGTCCTCTGTGAGCGGCTCGTCGACAACTCTGGTTCCCGGAAAGACTTCCTTGGGATCGACGACCTGGAGGAAGGCGGAGATGAAGTTTGCGGTCCTGACGGCCATCATGGCCTCGTTCTTGAACTGCGTCTCAGCTCCCCACGAGAGGTCGCCCTTCAAGTGCAGCTCCTCGTGCGTGCGGTCCTTGCAGTTTTCAGCATTCACGCTCCTGAAAGAGCGACAACATACCTAGCCAATGAGTTAATCCTACACTGACATTATGTTACCTGACGTCAGGTGAACACAAGTACACACGTGCATCACGTGCACAGTACTTTTTCGCCAAGAGTGAATGCTACAGTAGCTTAAATATGGTTAACATCCGGTAGGACTCGTGAGCAGCACTGACAGATTTGCCAAATCTTTGGTGCAACAGTCTGTAGTCCCAACCTAACGTGCATTTCTTTCATAATGAGGGAGAAAGAGAATCCCACGCTCGCGCACACGCACGCACACACACGCACAAGCACTGGCACAAAGGGATGAGCCCAAATGCACCTTCTGCTTTTGCTAAACCCAGGCGTGGGGAGATAATTAGTTTTTATCAAGAGAAGTAAGTTGCAAGAAACATAAGTACAGTAGAGGCTCTTACATAAACTTTCAAAGGTCAAAAGTTTGTCTTCAGATTTGCAGAAAATAGTCTAATGTTTACTCCTATTCAGTACCCGCAATTAGGCTGATATTGAGGCTCGATGTCGTGGCAAACTCCTAGCAGACTTTTACCTAACAGGAGATATAATAGGTTAATACATAAGTGGGGGGTCCAAAGTATGCGTATGGAGCTTCTGCTGGAGCTCCCTTGTTGATCAGTATTTTCCTCTGGAGAACTGCACTGGTTGCACTGTACATTTTCATGAGATCATTTCCGTTGTGTTAAAAAAAAGTGGTCCACCAATAATATGTTGATTCCTCCATCAGTCACTTTTGCTGTGACAGCAGTCTTTGCTACTCAGGCGTATGCAGACTTTTGCCCTTACTCAAGATTTAATATCGGTCGGTCAGCAGTGACTGTACACATATGGCAGACCTTTCCTAATTGGCAATGCAATGTACAGTACTTGAAGAACAAAATGAGTAGTTAATGATAAATAAGCGAGACTAAACCGCAGTCATTTGTATCCTGTTTCGTCATCTCAGATTTTGTTTTTCAAAATAACTACACTCCCAAAGCAGGTAAAGGCGCAACCACGACTGCCAGACACTTTGGTAAGCAGCACAGTCTACACTTGGTCAAGAAGTTGAACCAGGCGAACCAGAGGAGCATGGAGGGAACTGTCACTTGCATTTGAGCTGGTGCGCGGGTGGCCAAGGCCGACCCATTTCATGTCAGTGAGGAAGTTGGTCAGGGAGCCCACAAAGATGTGGTTCATTGAGAAAAGTTGGAAGTTGCCGCTGTTCCAATGAGGCAAAAAAAACATCTCACACTACACAAAGCTCGATTATCTTCCTTCTCTCAGACATTTTGCTCTAACCCTTTTTTTGCAAATTAAAGCTTCGACTACAATATGTTATTTGATATGAACAAAAAATGCAAAGAAACAAAGTTTTTAATCTATTTAAAAAGTGTCCGAGACATTTCCACCCACCCACTAGAAGATGACGACGGCTAAAGTTTACACGCTTAAAAGGTACTCTAACAGATGTAATAATCTACATCACTTTGACGACTTCGCTTAACTTTTCACTTAATTCGCATTTCATCTGTACGTATTCCCAGAGACTCGAAACTTCTAGCTTCTTTCTAGCTTATCAAATATGTCATACGTAAGTAAACGAACACTTCCACAGCACCACAAGCAGAGACGCATATCTCCCCTTGATAAAAGTAGTTATACTGCAGTCCAGGGAGTTACAGTCAAAAACAGAAATATTGGTTCCCGCCAGCAAATTTCATGCTTTTCACGGATTAACATTAACGTACACGGCAGTTACTGTTGCGCCCGAGAAAAAAAGTCCGTTGTTCTTACCATATGTAGTCCAGCAGCTCGTCTGCGTTCGTCTTTCGCCGGTGGAAGACGGTGTAGTTGGTGGTCACTTTGTCTTTGAAGTCCTGGTACTCAAAGTACTGCTCGAGATACTGGTCTCGAAGCCATTCGGGCGCATGCTCCCTGGAAGAAAATAAAAATTCCCATGCAAATCTCTCCATCTCCAGCTTTTTTTTTTCAACCTGCGATATTATGAGAATTCTTCTGCCAACGCAGACTATCCTTTTTCCCGCTTGTGCATGCATGATGAAAATATGAATGCATGCATAAATTACTCAGTTTGTTGAGGCAGTCTGTAACTGTGAGGACTAAGACGCTGCCTGCTGAAGCCCTCTAAAACATGATGCCCCGGACCAGTTTTTGTCATACAAGGTGAATCAAAAGTAAACGGTTTGATCGACGACAGCTGAGCTCTCCTAAGCTGTCATGAGTACTTACTGAACGGGTGAACCGAGTTTTTCCCCCAGAAGAGAAGACCACAAAGTGATGGTCGGAGTGTAAAGTGTTTTGGACCAGGTTTCTGGTCTTCATATTACAAACTCAGGGGAGAAACTTACTTCTCTTAGTGTTTCACGGAAGCGATAAATATTAAAGAAATACAGTGCGCCCTCCGTATTCAAGATGGTCTTTTATCAGGCTCTATCTTTGCTGCTCATGATCGGTTCGTCCAGGTCTTGGCAGATTTGGCTCATCTGTGTCGTTCCAAATTCTATCACGGTCTGGAGGTGGTTGTACATGCAAACTTCGCAGTGGTAGCATCACAGTCGCAACACAGTTTACTCATCGCTCTTCAACATGCTTTCGATCAATCGTCCTGGTATTTTTTGCTCTTTTGTGACTGTGCATTCTTACACCACCAAAGCCACCAGCTCCGTACTGTCTTAAATGAGACTTGATGCAGCCCCGATACCAAATGACCCAAGATCATGACGAACGGGGAAGCAAAGATACAGCTCGTTAAAAGACCATCAGGACTTTGCAGACACACTGTACGCTCGCGCACGAGACGGAAAAACGCCGACTTTTGAACTATAAGTTAGTCTTGCCAAGACTAATGACACCAACCAGTGTATTTTGTGTCCTGATGAATGATGCTACATTTTTGTTCTCTTGTGAAAGAATTGCTCCGCAATACCAGACTGTGGGATATGGTAAAAAAATGAAAAGAAAAAGCAGGGGCTTTTTCACTTTTGGGGCGAAAATAAAGCAAGAACTCATCTTTCGGAAACAAGACTACCACTAGGGGTTTTTCGAGGAAAACTGTACTCTTGATTCACCCTGGCACAGTTAACGGTATCGCTTAGGTCAAAAGTTTAAATCCTCACCACTGCTGAGGCAGCCTTTGTATAAATCCGATCTTGTCGCATTGAAATCCGTTGTGGTACTGCTTGGGCGTAGCCCTCTCCAGGATCTCGCCCAAGTACGGCCTTCGGACCACGTTGGGCAGGCGGTGCGCGGGCCGACAGCGACACTGCAAGGCAACAAGAAAAGAACCCCAACAGTTGCATCATCGCTGAATTCACTTGGGGTGGGGAGGTAAGTATACCTGGTATCCTCCTCGCCGGAATCCGTATCCGTGGAGGGGCTCGCACTCGGTGGTCGACTTCTTGCAGCGCGCGGTGTCCGCGAACCGGTTGGGGCCGTCGTTGCCGCGACCCTTGGGACACTGGAAGGAATTAGAAATTGACAGAGAAAAAACCTCCAGCTTTCTGGGGGACATTTTCTTCGAGGTCGTCGTCCTATCTCTACGCCATAAATGGTCATTGGGCACCAGCCAAGAAATGGAATGGAGAGCGATAAATCGTATGAGTGAAGTACAGTGGGTTCTCGATAAAAACCGTCACGGAAACTTTGTCGTTACGCCGAGACTTGTCGTTATAACCAGTGAAAGATCGTACATAAACAGCAATTCGGTCAGCAGCGAGCAAGTGAAGAATCGAGCTGCATAGCCACGATGCTACATCGAGGATGTACTGTACAGTCAAATCTCAAAGTTATGATAAATCTCAAAATTATGGTAATTTTGTTGCTGACCAAGCGTTACTCTTCCCAACAGTCATGTCTCAACCGTCTCAAAGTTGTGACATACGGTACGTACGGTACTTGCCACTGACCAAGTAATAGCACAATTTCGACTTTTGACCATGGATGGGTGAGTGCACCCAGAAGTTGACCGCCGTGTGGCTCGTGTGATGTTATGTGTGTACTTTGCATGCCTGGGCAGATGAGCAGCACACAGATTTGTACACGTTATTCAGGGCCAACAAACGCCTCAGCTATGAGAATTCGGTCTGCCTATGGAGTTTGGCACTCAGGACCGTCCTAAACTTGAAACAAAATCCTCTGCGGGCCTCCGGGAAGGCAAATTTACGGGGAGCCACAGCATTTCTTCGCCTTCTCCAGCGGCTCCTGGTTAAACGAAGCCTTAAATTCTGTCACTAAAGGACGGCAGAGTTGAACTCGCTAGGTGGGATTTCCAAAAAAATGGATGGAGTTTCGATATATTCAAAAAACCATCCATTTTAAAGGCTCCCTCCTTATACGCTGGGCAAGACAAGGACCTCGTACGCAACCGGCGCCTTCGCGCACTTTATCATCAGTGTAGGTGCGGATTCGTATTCTGCGCGCGGGACAGTAAAGGAGCATCTTTTTTTGCCGACTGCCTGATGTACGATGTGCTTCGTGTTTGCAACCTACTACATACGACGAGGTAGCTAAAAACTCTGTGCAAGGCTTGGGCCCCTCAATGCTTTCAAAAATGGACAAGTTTCTCTTAAAAATAAAGGCCTTTTAGTGAACGAAAAAGAAGGAGAAGAAGAGGAAGAAGAAAAAATGTCCGATGGCCTCAGTCTTGAGACTTTTTTGAACCTCTTCACTTTTCTGCTGACCTCTCCGAACCTCTCTATGTCACTCCTCTTGCCCATCCTGACCAGCTCTCCTTTTTATATCATCATGCCTCTTTTTTCTGTTGTGTTATCGGATAGTTATGGACCAAGCAAAGCCCATAGGATTCCTGGCCGACAGACGAATTCTGTGATGCTAAGGAGTTCACAGTGCACACAATGGCCGCAGCTAGGCAATTAATGGATATACAGAAAGCTTTTCAGCTCTACTATAGGGGAGATTCTGATCAGGGGATATTCTGAACAAAAAAGTATGAAATAACTTTTAAGGCTAGTTTAGCAATTTTTTGACTTTGCTTTGAAAAGTTATGTTTAAATTTCTCTTACCCCCACCCTCTCCCAAGATCTTTTGGGCGACCTGCGCAAGACTGATGTTCATTTTGCAAGACTTTGCAAGAAACAAAGGGATGTTGAAATCCCGAGGGATTTTAATGTCCCTTTGGCAGCCTACGGGCACTTTTTGGTAGGGGTGGGTGAAAGACTTCTTGCATCCGGGCAAGTTTGTATGACCAACCTCACCCTCTATTGGCTTCCCTGGGTCAATTTTCAATGGTTTTCTGTAAAAAAAAAGGGGACACCCTTCTAAACAGCCGACCTGATTAATGTCGATGCGGTCAAAGTTGAGCTCCATGACCGCGGCCGCAGTGTAGACCGGATATTCGATGTGCCTGAACCTGGTGTGCCTGGGATGAATGTCGACCACCGGGACGACGGCCGCGAACTTCCACTCATTGCTGCGGCCACAATCGAAGTAAGGACGAGTCCACTTCACAGGACCGGGATTCTCGTCAGCACCTGCAAACAAATGTCAGTTGAGTATTTGTTGCTGACGACTCAGTGCAGCAATCAGTTAAACGGACCACAAACACTATTAACTGTACAGTACAACGGACGTGCGGGTCACTGAACTAATAGATCAAATGCTTGAAGTATTGTTTTTCAAGATCCAACAGAAGTTAGCAGTGCTTGGCACTGACAGGTTACGGATAAAGGTATCGTTCGCTACTCCCAAAGTGATCCATCTTTCATTTTGTGCGCTGTGTGACTGTAGCATAACTCTACTATATTATAGAACTCTTTCTGCCATATGTATGAGTTTCGTTGCTACCCGCCCATCCCACTCCAATTCTTGATGGTTCCAAGAATGCCCAGGAAACAAACAACTTTCTCAGTGTGTGCGTGTGCCTATGTGAGAAGTAGACAGTGCGAAAGGAATCAGTAGTGCACACAGTAGTCCGGAAACACGAAAATCTTATAACGAAGTCCGCGGAAAAACAGGCAATATTTTGCGAAAAAAACTTAAGCTGGCAGCTCAGCTGTAATAAATACGGGTGTGCAAATGTTGCAAATGCAGCGTCTCAAATGACGTTAACAGCGCTTTTTCTTTTTCTTGGGATCAGTGCCGACAGTGGACAAAAAAGACCTAACAAGACATGCTAAACAGGCTCTCTAAGAGCTTTCCTCGTGTTTGCCAAGTGATCTTTGATGTGTGCGAAAGAACATGAGAAAGAAAGAGTCCCATGAGAGCTGGAGTGAAAGCAGTTGGGATTTCTCTATAGTGATACTTTGCAAGCCTAAAACTTGAAGACAAACCCACAGATGAAATCATACGTGTACTGTCAATAGCCCGGTCGTTATCAACCTCAGTCCTGCATAATAGAAACCCACGTGATTAGAAGCAATTTACACTTTATCAAAGCCACTATTCTCTTAGCTCGATTGTGGTGGACGCAGAAATAGAAGTACCTAGGGTTAGCGCCAATCATAGGGTTTGGACTCATGAGGATTTGAGTTCATGCACCAGTCCTAGCGGTGGCCAGAAGGATGCGAGCCAATTTTCAAGGATTCCAATCACCAATTTATCGGGTCACCTCTTACAGCGAAAATGGCCCTTTCATGAAAATATAACAGTTTTCTTCAAGCAAAACTCGACTGAGAGAAAGAAGGATTGAACTTGACATGTTCTGTTGACGGCTGGTCTAAAAACACCACGGAAATATTTCAAAGTGTCGAACCCTTAAGAGTGGGATCAATGCCAGTCACATCTATGAATCAAATGCGTTTCGGAGAACTTGGCCGGTTTATTTCCACATCGTATTTCTCCTCGTACTGTAGCATTGACGGGATCATGTGGGAACTCTAAATTTTTAATAATTGAACAAAATTCTGTAAGGAACTCCTTGATTTGACTTAACTAGGTTGCTCCTGCAATCGTCCTATAGGGGTTATGGTTAGGCTTATTTCGTCCTACTCCCTGCCTGACCTTTAGGCTTTTGGGACGAGTGCGGCAGCAATCTAGCTCAAGCATCCCCGGACCTAAAGTTCTACGGCATGCTATTGTCCTCAATATATTGTTGTATTGTTAGTGAACACTACTTCCTGAACCAAACAGTAGTAAGGTCACAGGTATCGTACGGATATCATTTATCAGGGGTTAGTGTTGCACATTGAGTGCCCACCCTGTACGTAGACGCACCTCTGGGCCCGTGGAAAGAGAAAGTAGCGTTGGTGTTGTCAAAGTATGTGATCCTGACGTCATAGACGGTCTTCGTGTCATGCAGCTGCTGGAGGTGGGCGTTGTCGGGGAGCCAGGCCGTGTACCAGTCGTTGATGCGGTAAAAGTTGCTCGTGTAGTTGAGTCCGTCGTTGCCTACGGGAGAAAATATATCGATGCGTTTGTACCGAAAAGGTCAGAGAAGAAACAGCAACAAACCCGTCGGGATCGCTCCCAAGTCCTTGGTGACGAACATGTTGAGTGTGGAGATTCTCTCCAAATGAATGGGATCATTGTAATCGTCCGCTCTGCAATAAGAACAGACTTTTCTTCAAAGTCTGACTTTAGGGCGTCAACGTCATAGAAAAATGGGACTTTTACGTTGGTTGATACATATACTTTAAACTTCTTTTCAAAAGGTATTGAAGTTTGACAGCTCAAAGGCCCGAAAGCATAAAGAAGAGACAATATTTTGGGTGGTGACCTTGGAAGAACGAGGGAAATTTCGAGGGAGGGAGGGGGGCCTTGGGCAAATTCATGTCCTTGGTCATTACTTTCTTACACTTAAGTGCTTAAATACGCAACTAGAGAAAAGTTTTGCAGTTGCGCTTCGTGCAGTGCGTATATTAATTATGTCATTGTCATTGTGGACCCTCGGGGGGTGCTTTTTAGCCGTCGCAGTCAGTGCCGTAAATGATTGTTTCCTATAATTGTTCTACTGTCTAAATTTCATTCATTTAAGCAGCTTCTGTAAGTTTGCAATCCTCAAGTGACTCTTTCTCCTCTAAATTGAGTCATCCAAGTTCCAGCCAACCAACATCGAGTTCTCCTGCATCAACAGTGCTCAAAAGCAGAAAACTCATAAGAGCAGCTGAAGCAGAGAAAAGATTTCCTATAGAAAAGTTAGGGAACCCCACTTTTTTTAGGGGTCCTTCTTTGATGAACTCAGGACGATTAACACACTCTGGAACAACTAACTGGTCTGTCTGTCACTGGGTGTGTGCATGTGTGAGAGAGACAGAAAGCAAAGAAGGCAGCAGCTACCTAGTGTGTGTGTCTGTGTGTGTGCGTGTGCGTGGGTGTGGGTGCCTGTGTGTGTGGGTGTGTGCGTGTGCGTGGGTTTGTGTACCTGTACGTCCGTGGTCCGAACAGTGGCATCGTAAGGTTAAAGAAGCCTCTGTAGGATGGTGTGTACGACATGTTCGGACTGAAGTAGACGGCCGAGGCGTTGATCTTGGGGTTGGCAGAGACGTCGGCGACAGTGGAGAGAAAGTAGTACATCATACCAGGATCGTACGTGTCGTTTATCGCAGGACGGTGGAACCTAAAGGAGATGAAAGTGCGAGATGGTACGCCAATGTCTTCAGACATGATATTGCCTTAAAAGTTCCCGAGTCATGCAGCCTTGCGTCAGTCACCTTGATTGCAGAATGTATGAGAAGAAGAAACCTCTGCTGAGCGCCATGTTGTGCAGGTGCAGCAGATCCGTCCTGTTGGGGAAGACGGGGTTGATATTGATCTCCTTGATGTCCGGGAGGTGGGACACGGTGTCTTCGGGCATCTTGAGGTCGCCCACGTGCTTGATGGCACAGTTGTCTTCGTTCACTTGCACGAACTTGCTTTGGATCTCGTCGAAGTCATCGTAGCCCTCAAACACCGGCTCGAACTTCTCGCCGAAGGCGCTCACGGACGCCAGCAACCGGATAAAGGCCAACGCCAGCAGCATCTCCAGACTGCGCCGGAAAGCGCCGCCGCTTGCACCGCCGCCGGCGCTCATTGCTGAAATGACCGACCGACCGACTACATAAATAGCGACGATTTCAAACAATCATCAACGTGACGAACCTCTTCAGGGACGACGCCCATCAAGCTTTACGCCCCAGCCCCACATGAAATCACTCTGATGCTTTTTGACCGTACCTCTAGCAAAAGTTCTCCTCCCGCTGTTGCTCTTACTGCAGTTGTTCTGCTCCAGGGCCAAATCCTTGCATTGTCACTGTAAAAGAGTTTTTCTTGGCGCTCAATGAAATGATACCGCCTTTTTAAGCAGCTTTGAACTACCTGTGTTGTGTTCGCCGTCGTCGGTGGACGCCCACTTCCCTCTCTGCTAATACCTGTCTGTTGCTGTTGCTGCTGCTGCAGCAACCAGCTCAAAAGGGGCACCTGAGAGAGTTATGCAACAGCTTCTTTGCAATGAAAGCTCCAGTTTACTCTGAGATACAATAGGAAACCGTTGCAGTATTGCATGTTGCAACATGGTCTCGCAGAGAGGATGCAGAAAAAGTTGCGACGATTGAGCCCTCTCAAAGCACAGCTAAAGTATGCTCAGAACTAATAAGTCATTTCTCATTACCAAAACAACCCACCGTATTACTCTAAACTTTCCTAACATGTAATAATCAGGTAGGTGCCTTCTGCGGAAGGGGTTGGGACAATTTTTGAAAATTCAAGAATTTCAAATATTCAGAGGGTGCCTCTTGGGTCTTCTCTCCCCGTCCCCTCCCCTTGAGGTGCGTGTGTCGAAAAATAAACCACCATGGTCAACTGATGAAGAAAATGCCACGCACAATATTCATGCTGACAGTTTATTATTTAGGAATAATGCACAATGTACTATTCCACCTGTGACACGTCCAGTCCTGCTAGTGTCAATGGGATTCGTGGAACACGCATATAAAAGAGATCTTGAACTGACTGCACTGGATGTGCAAGACGCTCCTTCATTAATGCGTCCTATTGTAGAACGTGACCAAGCAGATGAACGAGAAAAGTGCGTGCACGATCTGCATGGCTAAGGTCACCCCGCACACTACAACTTCCAGCCTGAGGACGTAGGTCTGAAAAAGTTTAGAATGGTCAAAACTGACGTAGACTCCAACTGCACGGTTAAGAGAGGTAAATGCAAGTACACCTTCGTTTACGATAGCATCGCAGGGTTGCATTTAACCTTCCCCATCCTGGGCAATGCACTGCACAAAGGCTGTACCTGCCACACCATGAAGAAAACGACACCTAGGACGGCGGGCACCAGCAGCAGGATCGAAATCCCTGTGTCGGTCGCGCTCTCCGTGAGATTTCCCTTCTTGGCGAAAAAGATCCGTAGCGCTTCGCACATGCAAAATCCGAGCAGCACCAATACCTCGAGGAAGACGTTCAGGCTGGGCATGGGCAACACTAGAATGAAGAGGGATTGCAAAGGTTTTTTTTTTAAAAAAAAAAAGAAGAGAAGCTGCTCGGTCAGACTAGAGTCAATCTGTAATCTATTTCCGTTCCACTGTCTTCAGGAGTACCTACGAATTTGTAGATCATGATGGTCACCTCCAGGATGGCGAAGAGGGCGATCACGTAGGAGCCAAGATACAGGGACAGCTGGAACGTCAGTGAGCTCTTCATCTTGAACAATAACTGTGATATCTAGACGCAGGTATGTCTTCGCAGGGGCTTTCCCTTGTAGTACAATCGAGGTTGCGTGACACGTTCGCAACCGAGGACTCTTACTCCAGCTTGGGCTAGCACCGACACCAATACCACGTAAAGGGATAAAGCTCAAGAGTGAGCAGAAGGATCACACTTATTAGATATGTCACAGAGTAACGAACACCACCGAGAACGTTTATCTGTTTTAGATAGCGCCAAGTTTGGCCAGTAATCTTCGTCGTGGCCGTGTGGCCTAATGGAGAAGGCATCAGACTTCGGATCTGAGGATTGCAGGTTCGAGTCCTGTCACGGTCGAGTTGACTTTTTACGAATTTTTGACTCTTTTCACAACGTTTTTAAATAGTTAAACTGTAGCTTTCTTAAATTTTACATTTCCTACTTCTCACATGCCTAACTGGACGACCACAGTCACTCAGTAAATTGACGTCTATTTCGCATATCACAGGTAAATCCAATTATGCAAATGAACACACGAATTTGGAATTTGCCTTTTTGCACTGTGAAGAATGGAACGTGGGCTAAAACGAGGAGACATCGGTAAACGTGACTATAAATTAACCAACAGCTGATACCAAGTTAAACTGGGTGCACAAAACACAAATTTTCATCATAAGACGCGCACAGAACTCTGACATCACTTTCATACAGATTCCTAAAATAGGAAGTCAAACAAAACAACTCTTCATTGTGTGACGCGACCAGACATCATACACGTCTTAAATTGACTTGCAAAAACTGCTCTGCTTAATCTGAGATTAACAGGCGAATCGATCCCTGTTGACATTAATATTGTCGTCAATTTCGAGAGTATTCATACAGTTGGCAACTTAAATTTTGTGAGAGTTGTTGACTAGCATGGACTTCCTAGATCTGGTCCAAGTTGACGAGGTTGTACCGGACCCACTTCGTGCCCGTGAACTCAGTGAACTGAGAGGGGCCACCAATCTCTCGCTTGAAGATCTTCACAGGCTCCAGGTCGAAGGTTGTCTTATCTTCGCATGCGGACTGGATGTATGGGCTAAAAAATAGATGGCGGGTAGGATGAAGAGGAAAGTTTTTTAAGCCATATTTTCTAAAATAATGTACTTGACCGTCTACAATTAGTTGCTGCTTCTGAAGCTGATACAACTGGCAGGAGACTTACCCAAATTGTCCTCGAACTTGTCCAATTGGTGGCAGGACGATCCTGGTGTCGTGCCTGATCTCCTCCAAGTTGAGCTCGTAGACGCCGTCGCGAAGATCGCGCAAGATGTCCAGGAAAGTCTTCGGACGGGGGACCTCAGATCGATCTAGGGGCATCACGAAGCAGCGGTCGTTCTTGGGGTCGATGATGGCCGTCTTATTCACCTAAATTAGCGGCCACGTTAGTGAATTATGGTAAAAACTAGGCACCGATTACCTTGAAGTCGTGCAAGTAACGTCCACTCGAAAGCTCAGGCATCATCAGCTCCTCGAACTCTTCGAGGTCCAGGTCCAGTTCGTAGTCTAGCTCAAGTCCGCGATTCTTCAAGCTTGTGGCGCCGTCGCCAACCAGCTAATAATAAAGTTTGCAATACAATGCTTATTGTGATGAAGCATCCGAATCTGCTACCTCTCCCTCTACGATGGCGTCCAGTCTAGACGGACCGTCGACTCCTCTAAAGTCGCCATTATTCAACGAATTCTCCAGCAGTTTGCCGTAGGGGATCTCGCAGAAGCCACGGTGATAACGAGGACCACGAAGCTGTGAAGATACTCTTTAATTTAGCAAGACTTTAAGTACAGGAACCCGACGACGGCTAGCAAGAACACTACTACACACAGATGTCTCGTAGCATCCTGCAAATAACTTATTATAGTAGTATAACTTATAATAGTGAGGTCCCTGTTGAGGCCAAGCGCAAACACTTGGGCTGAAGACCGCCACAAAACCTAGCTCATCTCACCATCTTAAAGATCTGCACTGCTCCCACGAATCCGATGACGAGCGCCAGGACGAGAGCCAAGAAGTAGCAGGTGTTCCCGAGACAGCTCGGGCGCGCGGGGAAGCCACCGCCGGCGTTGCTGCCGCCGCCGGCGCGACCACAGCGCCGTTCCTGAGAAGAAGCGTCGATCACGCTCACCGAGACGGAGTCGGGCTTCAGCAGGGTTTGTTTCGACTGGACAAAGTAAAAAAGAAAAGAGAGATATTGGGCAACACACACTCAGTGACGGTGTGAAGAAGGCCAAGTTCGCTCTCACCTGGTCCTTGTGGACGGGGGCGATCGGCTTCGTCACCACGGTCATGGCGAAGATGAGCGAGTGTGTGAGCAACTAAACTTCACGCCTCGAATTGACACCCCTTCCCAAACTTTTGCGTTCCTTCTCTTCTGCTCTGCTTGCTACCGCAGCCTTCTTAAGCCTCAAGAGCTGTGTGGGCCTCTCAGCTCTAGAGAGCAACAGATCCAGAGTTGCTACTTGTTTGGGTTAAGAAGGTTCAATCTGGCCTTGGGCGTTGATTTCGACTCGGCAAGGATGTTTCTGCTTCAACTTTTCTGCCAACTCCTTTGCCACGGAGAGAGACACACGAAGGAACGACGGAGAAGAAAGCACCTCTGATAAGGACTGAACCAATTTCTCCAAAAGACCATCAGATGGCGCCGTCAGTCCAATGACGCCCTCTTAGTTGCTCTCCGCGACATCTAGCGAAGAGTTAGACAATGTGATTTCAAATCACATTTCTCGTACTTTCAGTATAGTCAACCTTCGACGTTGATATCCTATCAATCAGCTGGGTGTCTCTTTTTCACAGTGGACCCATTTGTTGCATGAGGACTTTTATACGCACGCATTGACGCAAGGGTTTCGCCAATAATACCGCCGTATTCCTCTCTTGCGTGAAGCAACCGTTTTCCATCCTGAGAGCGAGAACGAATAAGTGAGAGAGCGACAGTGCGGACGCAAGAGTGAGAGCGAGAGAGAATAAAGTGATTTCATACTATTATATCATGTTCGGTAATGCCTTGAGCCAGAGCTGACTGTGGCGAGCCAAAAAGTGACAACAGCACCCGGTGTTCCCAGGCGGTCACCCATCCAAGTACTGACCGGGCCCAACACTGCTTGACTTCAGTGATCGGACGAGAACTGGTATGTTCA
>JAAUXU010088314.1_pt1 | contig 27497 bp, 26 predicted proteins | sample 7278151 | NCBI WGS metagenome assembly JAAUXU01 (sample SAMN14350113, study PRJNA611818) | marine sediment metagenome | isolation source: surface marine sediment (1.8m) | place: French Polynesia: Moorea | collected 2018-08
CGCTACAGCGTCTTCTATGTATATGCGGCTTACTGTACTCAGTCATCTACGGTGGCCACCGCCGCCGCCGCCGCTGTCGCCGTCGTGCGCCCCCAGGATGCAAGATAGCCCTTTTTCGACAGGAGACTTGGAGTAAAGACTTTTCCCATAGAGTCGGTTGCTTTATGCTTTTCCTCTCATTCTGCTTAGCCAGCCTCGCCTGCCGCCGGCCTCGATGCGCGTTCTAGTTATACTTTACGAGTTCTGTGGTTGAGGTAGCCTCGGGGAGCAGCTGACGTGGATCGATGCTATTTTGCGACATCTACTGGCTGGGAACAGCACGTTAGTTTGATAATGGTGCCTCCTTTTTGTCTTTTTTTATTACCGTGAAAGCAAGGGCTTCTCGAAATCATCACTTTTAAAGGACCAAGTCCCGCCCAGAATATTCCCAACAAAGATTAATTTTTTCAAGTGTTGTCCACATTGTTGTCTCTTTTCCGTCACTGGACAACTGGAGAGTCTGGGACAAGTTCTCCGTCGGTGATGTAGGGGTTCAATACAAGACGGATCACAGACCTCTGCTGTCCTCCTTTAACTAAGGGAGTTGCTGCACGAAGGAGCCATGATGTCGAAGTAAGGACCCGAAGTCACTAATTCATCAGTCAGAGTTGAAATAGACTGTTGCTCACTATCCCCTTGCAGGGATCGTTACTCTCTACACTACACACAGGCTCTTCACTGTTGTCACCAGAAAAGGCTACACTACAGCCCCCATTGAGCTACATACAGCTGCTTTTAGCTCATTGCTAGGCCCCCCTACGTCAGCTACCACAACAAAACAAATCGAGACGGCGCGGCGTGTGAGACGAGTGGGCGTTGTGCCTGGGCTTGGCCGAGGTCAGAAAGCCTGCAATTGACCAGGTGGGTGGCGCTCGTCTCTTGAAGCGTTGTAGGCCTCGAGAAAATGGAGTCTGCTGTTTGTCAAGAGTCCGACTGGCTCCGTCTCCAGGAAGTGGTCGCAAGGAGGCGGTCGAGGGACGAGACCGGTGACTCCTTGGTGCGCTGGCGTGACCTTCCCGTGAAGTTGAGCCTGGAGACGGAAGAGTCTCTCTCGTACGTCTGCGCCCGTCCGATGAACGACATGGAAGCCGTAAAGATCAAAGCTGAGAGCCTGGCCTTGCTGCCGGAGGGTTCCAAGACGACCTCCAGCAAGAAAGTCAAGAGCGATGAAGAAAGGCTGACCGAGATCACTTGCGGCGCCGCTTTGGCCGATCCCACGCCAAAGCCTGGCAAGAAGAAAGTGCAGAAACTGCGGCGCGTCGAGCGAGAGAAGACGAAAGGCGCCGACTGGTTTCACATGCCGGCGCCGGAGATGACTGAGGAGAAGAAGAGAGACCTAGAGGTTCTAAGGATGAGATCCGTCATCGACCCCAAGAGGTTCTACAAGAAAAATGACACTGAGGCACCTCCGAAGTACTTCCAGATCGGGAAAGTAATCGACTCCCCCGCCGACTTCTACACAGACCGAGTGGCCAAGAAGAAGAGGCGGTCGACGCTGGTCGACGAGCTGATGGCCGACGCGGAGTTCCGCAAATACAACAAGCGCAAGTACACCGAGATCATCGAGGAAAAAGCCAGGACGCAACGAAGATACCAGGGAAGACCCAAAAAGAAGAGAAAAGGGGAGTCGGGAACAAAATAAGGCCAAACGTCTCGTGAGGAGAGAGAGTTGAAGCGATGATTTTCGTGTCCAAATGTTGCATCCAGTGTCGAGTGTCCATTTGTCCACGTTTTTGTGCACATACAACCGCTACGGCAATCATACCTTGCGCTATCGGCTTATTTGTAGCTGTCTCGCAACCCTGATCTATCTAGGGCAGCTAACCTCTTCGGCCCGCTTGACGTAGCGTGGTCACGTTCGTAAAAATATGGGAAAAAGACCATTTTAGAAGTGCTTTAGAGTCGCATTTTTGGTGCGGAGTCTTCTCTGGTTTCGGTGCGCATCGCTCCACCGGCTCATTGCTCCGGAGGAACGTCCCGGAGGCAGCACGACAGGGATCGACGCCCTCTTATTTAAAGGACCCGGTATAAATTAGCCGCCCTCCCGCGTCGGAGCTTCCAGTTGCCCAAAAGACGTCAGTGGAAACACAACAAAACAGCTCGTCTCCTCTCGTCAGTGGCGGAGCGAGGAAGGCAGGGGCAGGCAGCGGCGCTTCGCCATCCTGGCGACTCGCGGACACAATGGCGACTTCCCCGTCGGGGGCTCCCTCGGGGAGGGACTCGTGGGGGATTCCGGAACCCTTCGGGATCTCTCTTCTTCCTCCTCGGGCAAGAAGAAGAAAAAGCGCTTCAACGCCCGGTTCCCGCCCGTGAGTCCCATTCCTCTCCACCTCCCGGAAGCCGGGGACTTTTTTTTTTTCTTGCCCCGTGGCCATCACCAGATTCGTCTTCATAGTCTCGACACCAGCTGTGATTGCCGCCAATGGTTAACATGTGTCTCGCTTTTCAGGCCAGGATCAAGAAAATCATGCAAAGCGACGAAGAGGTGGGCAAGGTAGCCGCCGCCGTTCCGGTCATTATCTCCCGCGCCCTGGAGCTCTTCGTCGAAAACCTACTCAGCAGTGTCAACGACGTGGTTGGGCAAAGGGGTGCCCGGACCTTAACTCCCAGTCACTTGTAAGTGTCCGCCACCGATTGCACAGCCTCTGTTGCACAGGTTTTTTTTTCTTCGTCAACGTCTTCGTGCACTTTTATCATTCAGAGTCGATTCAAAGAGGTCAGCACGATTGAACTCCGTCCTTAGTCTTAAATCAAGAATTTCTACAACTTGGTGGTACTGTTTGGTCATGTTAATTGAAGCCCCGAATGCAGTGTGAAACCGGTTTTTGTCAGCTTCAAATGTCTGCTTCTATTTTCGACAGTCTCACTCACCCTTTTTTTCTTTCCTTCTTCAGGAAGAGATGCATCCATTCAAAACAGCGCTTCGACTTCCTCAAAGACATCGTGTCCGACGTCGCCGACCTGCAGGGTGACTTGGACGAGCCAGCCTCGACCTCTTTTCTTTCATCCTCATCTGCCCCTACCTCATCTACCTTCAAACCAACAGTATCTGCTGGAAAGATGGAGGCTGGAGCGGTTGTACCTGTAAAAAATCATCAAAAGTCTTCTGGGAGCACAAAAAGGTAGCTTTCTGCTTCAGGTGATTGGTGGTCAGCAGGTGTCTGCCTCGGCGTCCTTACTCCAGACATCACATTGTTATTCTTCTACCTAGGGGCCGTCCCAGAAAGAACTCACTCGATCCTGCGTCCCCTCACCCTCTGCCGTCCTCATCTAGCGGTCGCCGCCATCGCAAGTCTAGAAACTACAACGTCAACTACGTAGACGTGCCTTCAGACAATGAATACCCCGACAAGGTTGCTGGCAGTCGTGGTTCGAATAATGCTTGCATTGAAGATGAAGATGATGGTGAGAGTATTAGTGAAGAAAGCAACAACGCTCACAGCGACGGCAGTCTCGTAAAAGCTAACGGAATCTCGTCAATCGTTAATCAACATCAAGAAAAGGTAGGAGAGGTTCCTGGTGGAGGAGACTTTTCTGTGGCTAGAATCTTGGGCCAGGGAAACAGTATGAATGAGTCAGTGGCCGCCGATGCTGCGGCCCCCGCCGCGGCCAATTCCTTCATCGACGTCGATGAGGACTACGACGGATAGCATAAAGAGAGAGAAAAGTTTCCTCAGGAGAGGACGAAATGCCTGCTTTCACACTCGTTCACTTCAGTATTCGCGTGTCGTAACTTGCGGTGAGAATTTCAAGTAAAACTTCCTTTGCAAATGCGTATATGTAGTGAATGAACAATATAATAGTAGTTCTGTCGTAATCATTCATTTGATCCCTGTCAGTTTTTTTTTTAAGAAATGAAACTTGAAGGTGCTGCCAGAGGTGCAAGAAAGTTGTTTACTCCTTCTGCACTTCTTCTAGTTGGTGGCTGCTAATCTTCTTCATGGAGTCCCAGTAGGAGGCGTTGTAGGCGGTAAACGCGTTGTCGAACTCCTCTCTCATAACAAAGTCAAAGTGCTCGAGCTCTCTGCGGAGAGTCTGAGAGATCTTGTCGAAGCGAACCTGGATCTTTTCGATCTCCTCCAGGGCATTTTTCGCCTTCTGGACCTTCTGCATCTCCTTGTGGTGCTTCCGTCTCTGCTGCATCGCCTCGTCCGCGGCCTCGATCAATATCTGCAAGATGGTACAGTCGTGACGTGTGCAATATGAACCCTGACTCGTGTAACATGAACATCTGTACACAATGGCAGAGGGACGAGGCTGCACTGATACCACTGAATCACTTCGGTCGAGTAGGATATTTTGTCAGTTGTAGTACTGTACTGCCTCGTACCACTCCTTAGGTGCGATGCTTTTGAGATCCCCACTCGATCTACTGAGACACTGCGTTGCAACCACAGTTAGTGAGATGGAAACCTAAACCAGGTAACAGTTATGCAGATAATGTGGGGATGTTCATCGTTCATCAAAATGCTGAGCAAAGTGCCGATGTCACCTGTCTTTCTAAGGCAAACTTTGTCTCCTAAGACCAAGACAAAAGATAAGTATGCTAGGTTGCTGCAGAATTTTTTATCCACATGGATAAAATGCAACAGTGATGGAATGCAAAGTCCAACTTTTCAGGAGGTAGAAATGAAGTTTTGCCATCATAGTGAGTCTAATCTAAGGACGAATATTTCTTTCAGGAAAAGAGCTGCTTTCGTGCCCCACTTGTTTGGTCTGTCATTATAGTCTTAAGTACAGTGCGGCACATTAAGGTAGAGAGAGCTCTTAGGACACGTACACGTCTCACTTCAGTGCGATTTTTGGACCAGCGATACAAGGAGGGTTGGATCTTTGAAACCCGCTTAAGTAGAAGACTGTACCGTGTAGTCGATAGCTAATTGCACGATTAGCTCGTCTGCTCTGCTCTGTTCGTCATGCACCATGGACATGGTTTTGTGACAGCTGGCGACCTCGCCTATCACTTTGCCAAGGTGTCGGCTGTCCCTGTCTGGCAGGAGTCCGGTCAGTCCTCGCTGGAAGGCTTCGGCGGAGCGGTGGAGTCTGTGCTTCAGGTTGGACATGTCCCTCAAGTCTTTCTTCATCTCTCGCAGCTGCTTGTGTAGTGCCTCCAACTGCTTCTGGCGAGTCTGGAACCACGGATCGGTCTCCCCACCGCCAAAGAGGCGTGCCTTGAAGAGCGAGAGGCTCTCGGACATCCGGTGCCCGAGCGAAGCTTTTTTACGCGCGAGGCTACGAGGAACCTCCTTCTCCTGGAGAAAGGACCTGCAGCAACCAAGAGAGTACCCGTGCCTAAACACAATCCATCAGTTCGGCTAACGTCAAATCAAGTCCAACCTGAAATTCGGGTCTCTCCGGATCGCTGGATGTCTAGCTAGACGGCGCATATACCGGTCGAGTGCGCCACATCTCCGTTCGAACACGACGCTCCCGCTGCCTGGGTCGGCAGCACCCATCCTCACAGCTATGGTCGTCAATCTCTCTTTACCCGGTGGCGGTGGCACGATCACACCTTCAGTTAAGTAATCGTGGCGTAACCGCTCGTACAGCGTGACCACCTCGGAGTAGCGGCGATTCACCTCGTAGTTGGACTCCCTGCTGCCGTCGGTGGGGGAAGCCTTCGTGTACATTTTGTAGGCAATGTGCGAAAAGAGACCCTTGCGTATCTTCTGGGGCTCAGAGACCTTAATGTGAATGTCGACCATGGGCGCGGCCGCATCCTCGAGGCGTTCGCCGCGCAGAGCCTGCAAGTGCAGTTTGTCCCCATGTGAGAAGTGCATACGCCAACAGCGTCCTAAAAGCCGCCACTCACTTTCTAAAAGGCGGAAAGCTTACAAATCATATTCTTAAGTGCAAAATCATGCTCGATGATGATGATAAGAATTGTCATTAGTCGTTTACTGTGTTATGTACAGCTATGTGCACTGCATATTGAGTGTCACGGTAATGATCAGACATAAGAGCCATGAAGAACGATGAAAGCAAATAAGGTTACCTTGTTTTCTTTCCTTAGTCCTTGCGAGAGGTTCTGGAGTTGTTAGCGTTAATGGAGTGATTTAAAAACGTGAGCAACAACACACTTCATTCAACCTTGTGTTGTAAGCGTATCAAGACCTCACACCATACCGTGGTGGGTGCACGTACAGCTAACGTATCAGCGCATAAACTCCATAGGTACAGCACATTTAACTCTCCTCACGTACTGTGTATGTTACCTGCAATCTCTCCGCCAAGACTTCAGCAGTCCTGTTCCTCGAGTTCATAAGAGCGTGGCCGCACTGTGGGCAGTCGACGAGTCTGCCGTTGCAGTTCTCGCAGAGCAAGTGACCCTCTGGACACTGATAAATAGGGGGTCGGTCGGCGGTGTCCAAGCACACGGGACACTCTAGTGTAGCCAGTAGATCTTTGATCTGGGAGCGTCTCTGCATGCAAGTCAGAAACATTCATCATTCCGGTGACGGATCTTTTGTTTTTGCTACCTGTTCTTCCCCAGCTGCAGCATCTCCTTCAGCATGATCTCCTTTCAACTCTTCTGGAGCTGGATGAATAATGTTGGTGCCAAGCAGAGGCGGCAGTTTTGGTGGAGACAGCTGCGGCGGCGTTGTCCTCTCGGGAGAACCCATCATGCCGGGCAGTGCCCGTTCGCCGCCAGTTTCACTGATGACAGATATTGGGGCGTTCTCGGACCCGATTGGCGCCCCCTCAGGATTCAAACCAGTTGGTGGAGACTGAGTGCTTGAGCGGAGCAGGTCTGAGTTGACTGAGAAGTCGACGCTAGATGCGGCTACGCCGCCCCCGCCCACGATGTTAACGTCTCCAGGGTGAGCCATGTCTTGCACTATACCGATATGGCTGCAGCAGATCTCGACTATAGTGTAGTTCACGCCTGGGCATTAGTCAATCGATGGCATTTGTCAAGTCCGAACGCCACGGGAAAGTAGAAAGGTTCTTCAGAACAGACAGCGTAGTCATACCTCAGCTTGAACAGTGCAAAACGTCACACCACGAACTAAACAATACTTGTGTACTACCTTGAGTATTTGCGTACTGCCGGAACTGAGCTCTTGCCAAGAGAAAGGCCTATTGGAGCTCCTCAGGCCTCGCTACTTATAGCAATGACTAAGACCAGGTATGAATTGGAGAGCACAAGACCAATGAGGCTCGCGCCATGCTGTTGGTAGAGGCAGCCCTTTCTTCATTGTACATGCCTATCCTGACTGACTGACCTAAATGATTTTATTCGAATGGCTGGAGAACTTGCTCGAATGCGTCACCTGGTTACGGGGTTGGTCTGAACTCCGTAAAGTGTGCGTACTCCCCGTGTTCGTACCTGTAGGTGCGTCAATCGATTGAAACGCAACTATTTGAGGCTCATACACGTGTTATGCCTTCTTGAATTACTTCAATCCGATAAAGTATACACAAGGGAACAATATCAGTGATGCGCGCACTTTAAGGTGCTGGGAAAGAATTCGGCTCACTTTATGCATACTTCCTGGCAAAAAGTAATCTTTTCATGAGACTACGCAACTACGCATTGCAGAGAAGTTGCAATATTCACTGCGCACTCTTGGACCGGTGATTTCTCGTCTAATAGGAGCTTTGCCAGGACTATGCAAGTGATGAAGGAAGCCGACTTCACACCTCAAAGGTGGTGAAACATGCAGAAAATGGCCATCGGAGCCTTTCTAATGTTTGATGGAGAAGGTGGTGAACGAATAGTCCTGAATGTCCATCTCGTTCTTGAACTGGGCGCGGTCTATCCTTGAAGAAGGAGATCCCGTCGTCTGAAGCCAGCTTTTCCTGAGGAGAACAGAAACATAAGAAGCTCCTGAGTGCTCTTTCTCTTTTGGTGTGGCTCGCTTGAAACATGATGACAGGATGCTTTTCTCGACAAATCTTTTCTTACAGGAGTTTGACCTTGTCCACATCTCCCTCGAGCTGTCCTTGTACTGTGTGGTTGGACGTGTTTCGAATCCAACCTCGTACTCCGATCCTCTTAGCCTCAGACTGGGTGTACTGAAAGGCATGAATGTACATCAGGGTGGTGTCCATTGTTGGGCGACGCTTGAAATCTCAAGTTACTCAAACACGCAGAAATGTTGGATGTTTGATGTACAAACCATGAAACAAGGTTTCATGCTCTGCATACCAACAACATGGCCGCAAAGTTCAACACCAGTGAACCTGTCTTTGAGGATAATGGACTGCTGCTGCTTATAGGTAAATATTGCTGAAGTCGCCCTCCTTGCTGATGCCAAAACGACAATCAAGTGGTGAGGGAAATACAGGGGTACTTCACCGAGCAGACACCTTGGGGCTAAAACAAGAAATCAGCAAACACATTCTTAATGTTGGTCAAACCTCAGTTCATTTAGTTAAGAAGTCAATGTCTAAAGACTATTTCTTTTGCACAGTCACTTTTTCTCACGATATTGAACTAGAGGTTTGTGACTACAAAGTGTGACTTTGGCTTCTGGTGTGTCTCGGTGGTCTTCTTCTGATATAAAAGTTTCTGGCTTTCAAAAGAATGTGTGAAAATAGTAAAAAATGCACGAAAAAAAGGAAAAATATGTGGTGAAAAGTACTTTTTCTCGCTTTTTCTCATTTGCGAGAGAAAAAGTGGCTGCGCACAAGAATATGATATAGCATTGTACACTAGCTATTTAATTTACTCAAGGTCGCACATCCCTTCCTGTGGTCCAACGCGTTTTGCGTGACCCACAAGAGCTGGATTCCCTATGAGAACGTCCATTGACAATTGTTCAACTAATTCTCAACATTGCTGTGGGACTGGAGTCTAGCAGCATGATATCTGCAGTAGCATTAGAAATACTGCGTAGTAAATAAAAGTAATGATTGTTTCTTGATTTACATAAATCAAGTCTCCGTCATGTCTGCATGTCAACTTGTGATTACAAATGTAGTCCCATAAGGGACCACCCGAATATGCATTGGCACTCTAGGTCACTCGATGTTGCGTTCTCGAGACAAGTCGTATCCATCCGCCTCTGGGGCAGCTTGTCCTTCCTCACCTTTCGGAAGAAGACTCCTAAAACACAGGCAAGGTCAAAGAAGCCAATGGTGGAAATGTCACAACTGTCTTGCCTTGTACTCTGCCGAAGACTTCAAAGTCCACTCTGACCAGCTTGGCCATGATGACGCCAGCTCTTGAGGGTGTGATGGAGGCAGTCCCGCTGTGACTGCTGTGCTTGTCAATGACGAACCTGGCGAGAGCAGATGAGCAGAAGCTGGACAGCAAAGATGTCTCTGACGAACCTAATAAGTGGCACAGATGCCACAACGAAGAGGAGCACGGAGAGCACCACACACGGCCGCGTCAACCGGTGAGACGAGCAGGACGAGCAGGAGCCCCACATCCGAGGGGAGAGTTCTCCACTCCTGCTTGGGCTGGCCTCAACGCCAGCAGGAGGGAAATCGAGCACACAGTTTCCGCGTCAAGTCATTTATTGTGCGTACACCGCGTTTGTTTACGATGGTCAAGACATATCTCCCAGCGTTGCCACCTGTCTTTCCCCGGATAGCTGCAGTGCTGCCGAGAATAGCAACTAAGTACACGTCCGTGCGTACTTAGGGTACTTAGACGGACCGAAGTAAGAGTCATAAGTGTAACAACACAAGTCGCCTTCCGTCCAGACAAAAGAGTTCTGAGGAAAGTCGATGCCGGGCTGTCGAGTGATGAACTTTCCTTGAAATCTGACGACTTAAATACCAGAGCGAGATTCACTCAATATGTAGAGCAAGTGTAGCAGCACCGACATATTAAACAGCAGGATTAGCTGAATTGTTAAAGTATTTTTGGCTGTTCTTGGAAGGGCAAGACACAGAGGAGCCGATGCTCAACTTAAAACTATTATAATGTGTCACTCACGCTTAGTACAATCAAAGTACAGCCCGCGCTTTCCGAATCACCTTTGGACCTGTTACCGAGATGAAATCTGTTACCTGTACGACGTCCTTCGCACAGTCTGTGAACCGTTGAGTGGTGTACTAATTGCTTTGTCTCCGAACAGTCTGTTAAATAGGTACGTTTATGGTACGCGGTGATATGAGTACGACAAGTGTTAGTACCAAGTATAAATACAACCATCTGCTCTTTCCGCTTGCCAGACCCCTGCTTGGCTATCCACGGACCATGCTCCTCGTTGATTTCCTGAGGACGTTGGCGAAGTCGCCAAGCTTCATTGTCTGTTCCCTAATCCTTTACTTCCTGGGTGAGAACCTACCTAGCGGGCTTTGGCTGGCTCTCCACTCGTAAGATCTGGCATACTTAGACTGCTCGAACAGCTGGGGTTACAAACTTTACTTTTGCTTTCCTCACAGCTACATCGTCGTCCTCCTTCTGGTGAACACTTTTCGCATCCTGGCCTTTCCTCCCAGCAATAATGAGGAGATCAGCGGTAAGGCCAGGGGATTCCGCGTCGTGGTGATTGGGTCGGGTTTCGGCGGCCTGTGCGCCCTCTACAAACTACTGGCGGCCGGCGTCACAGACGTCATCGTCTTGGAGAAGGCGCAGACTCCCGGAGGCGTGTGGAGGGACAACGTGTACCCGGGTGCGGCCTGCGACATCAACTCGCACCTCTACTGCTTCTCGTTCTTCCAAAACCCTTGGTACGAATGAACCCTTGGTGCTTTTACCAGCGCTTGATGTGTCATATGCACGTCTCACTTGCAGGTGGAGCCAAGCATTTTGCACAGGAGAAGAAATTCTAGCTTACATTATGAAATTCATCGCTCAGTTCGACCTAGCCAAACATATTCGCTACGACCAGCAGGTATGGTTTTGTGATGCCACATGAATTTGTATTAATATGTGTGTGTGTGTGTGTGCGCGCGTGTGTGTGTGTCTGAACGCACGATTTTCGAAGTATTTCGCTTCTCATTTACCGTCGGGAGGGAAATATTCTTGCAATATATTTCCCTCTCTGCGGCGACGTATTGCGGTGAGGGGCGGTTGCTCCGTGATGAACCGAATTCTGCTGACTCACTTTCTGCACTGCAATTTTGTATTTCACTAGTTTCCAACTGTCTTCAAGCTGTGAAATGCCAGTGTCATGAAATATTCCACAAATCATACGTTAAACGGCCAATTAACGACGCATAATGTGTACTCATACGTGCACTCCTTGGATCTGACCGCACTCAGGTCAAATCCAAGTGGGCGCCGTATAGTTCTTCGTTATGGGTATTTTATATAAAATTTATATTATGCGCACGATCAAACTCCTTATGTTGCATGCACATTTGAAGGCGCTCACTGCTTGGCTTTCTCGCATAGGTTGAATCTTGCCAGTGGGACAGCATTGTGAAGCTTTGGAAAGTCACCACGAACCGTCAGGTGATCGATGCCAACGTCATTATCCAGGCCACAGGAAGACTGCATGTTCCATACAAGCCAAAATACAAGGTACATAAACTTATAAAGTCGCAATACCTGTCCAACATTTCTTGGAGTGACGCGTTCCGCAGGATGCGTCCTCCTTCACCAAGCCCATGTTCCACAGCGCAGAGTGGGACACCAGCGTGGACTTGACGGATAAGAGGGTTGCGGTGGTGGGCACCGGTGCCTCGGCAGTGCAGATCGTGCCCAGCCTGGCGAAGACGGTCAAGCAGCTTTACGTTTTTCAGCGCAAGCCTGCATGGGTGCCCTACAGGAAAGCTCTATATATGGCCCTGATGTGACGGGTTCGGTGATCGTGTTTAACACTCGTTGCAGGGCGAACTTCCATCATGGTTGGTTCTTGAAGCAGCTCTTCAGCTACGTGCCATTCTTGAACACGGTGAGCGATTGTACTGGGTGTACAGGGTGAACGAAAAAGAGCTATAGTGGCAGTGTCCTTCTTGTGGGTAACAGGGTGTTAATGCAGCTGCGGCATTGATACGGGCTATTGAGAGTGTTGTAAGCAAGGCTCCTTTTTGAAAAAAAAAGCATACTAAAATGCATATGTGTGGAGATATATAGGCTGCAGGCCCTGCCAGAATTTACACGAGGATTGTACCCGATATGACTTTCATATGAACTTCATGTGAGGGGTTCATCAGTGTTAGGATCGATCAACATAGATCTGTGACTCATGACTTTGACATGAACTTCATGCGATTTATGAGTCAGTGTTGGCGCCTATCAACAAAGTTCTAAGGTAGGATAGATATTATAGGTCTGTAAAACATATGAACATTGATTGTTGAACTTGATATCAACTTTTGTATACTACGGAATTAAGATAAGAACTAAGGCATTTATTTTCGTTCAGTAGTGCATATGAAGTCGGCAGCAAAATTAACTGAACGTGAGTTCATATGTGTGCTTGGTATCAACTCCGTATGTATCATTCTGGTAGGGGGTACACCCAATAGGCCCACCCCCTGGCGTAGGTGACAGCGATCACGTCCTCTCACAGAGAGGCAATAGACTTCTTGACAACATTGTAAGTCAGGAAGGAGGTTTGTGCGTTTGGCCTTGGGTTGGGGTTGGGGTTCTTGGCTGGCTTGGCATTGATGCTGGATTTGAAAGATTGGAAAATTTAAATCGACCCACCACGTGTGCAGTTACGCAAATTAGGCCCTATAGCTTTTCCTCGCTTCTCCTGTGGTAGCAACATGTGCATCCAATCACGTGCAGTGAAGAATCCGATAAACATTGTATGTGCAGTAGGTTTATCGTTGTCTCCTCTTCTTGGAAACGGAGGTGGGATACTATCTCTTCTTCGGCACCGGCACCCCGGGGTCCACCTTGGCCAAGAAGATAAGCGAAGAGATGATGGTCCGCAACTTGGACGGAGACCCCAGGCTCACCAGAGAACTCGTGCCCAAGTTTCCCCTGGGTTGCAAGAGGACCACTCCGTCGGACACCTATCTCCAAGGTGGCAATGTTAGGTTGAGATACACTGCCTTGCAGAATTGATCGCCCCCTAGCTAAGTAGAGAAAATCGAGGCTATGTAGAATTTCTCTTTACATGAAATATTAGGTAAACCTTAAATAGGTAATTTTTTTCCGAAGGGAAAGTAAATAAGTTACACCGTTCAGGCCTCGATCATTGCCCTGATGTAACAAAAGAAGTCTGCAGAGCTGACTTTTAGGAAAGAGCTTTTCGGAAAGTTACATTTTGTCATATGGCTGCAGAGGCCCCAGTGCAAGAGCCGCCTGAAATACCCATTTTTTTTCAAAAAAGTGAAGCAAGTAACTTAAACTACACAGGTCAATTGAAAAAAGGGTTTTCGTGGCTGCAACGTGAAAAAAGTTAGCATTTTTTATGGTTTGTCGTTTCAGTCATACTTTAAAGTTGATCCCCCGTACAGCATAACTAATTTACAAGACGTTTTAACGAAAACCATTGCTTCTAACTCTCGATTTCTGCTAATTCGGTTGGGGGCGCTCAACTTTGTCCGTAAGCATACGTCCGTGTCCATACGTGTCACTCACTCATACGATACCTATATTTCATGGTTCGCATTCTCCAGCTTTTACCCGTCCAAACGTCAGCCTGGTTACTGATGACATCTCCTCCCTGAATAAGACCGGCATCGTCTGCACCAGCGGCGCCTCGTTTGATGTGGATGCCATCGTGCTGGCCACTGGATTCGACGCCGTGGCCAATGCTAAACCATTCGTTGTGTACGGCATCGATGCGGACACCTCCATGCACGCCGAGTGGAAGGAGCAGCCCAGTGCACACTTGGGTGTGACTTACCCTGGTACGCAAGTGTGCCACAGTACCCAGGTGCTACGTGGTTCGCCAATGTAAAACCGCTTATTTGACAGGATATCCAAACTACTTCATGATCTTGGGACCGAATTCCGGCGTGCTGCGAGGTTCCATTCTCTATCTAATCGAGTGCCAGACCGATTACATCCTCGACTGCTTGCGCTGCCTCGGGCGCCGGAACAAGGACGCCATGGACCTGTCGGCCATCAAGATGGAGGATTATAAGTCCTGGCTGGACGCCGAGAGCAAGAAGGTGTCCAAAAGAAGCGCGGAGTGTCCGGAGTGGTTCTTCTCCGGAGGTAAGGCCAGCTGGATGCGCTGGTCGCAATGGCCGGCGGACCTCGTCACCTTCTGGTGGAGGACTAGACAGTGCAACGAGGAGGACTACCGCTACGCATGAGAACTGTAGAGTACTCGAAATAAACGATAAGCTCCTCAATGCTCGGGCTGCATTTGAGGATGCATTATACAGTCTGTGAACATTTGGCATTAGCACACTGCTCGTTAGAGGGCGTGAGCATCTGCATAATCGCGCGCGGAGAGCGCACTCACTCGGAGTAAGTTGGTGGATAGGGTGGGCCTCTGAAAAGAAAGAGATTTTTGCCGCCCAGCCCAGATCAGCAGGGCCGAGAGCTCTCTCTCCTCCCTCTGCTCTTCCTCCCTCCTCTGGGGCGGACGGCCGCCACGGCCGCGACGGCCGCGACGGCCGCGGAGGCGACATCTTGGACACCGAGTCGCAGAACTCTGTGGTCATCTGGGTCTCATCGAGACAACAACCGCTAACGAAATCGTCCCGGATGACCTGGGCTGCGGGACGTCACGCCCGGCGAGTTCGTGAGAAGCCGATGAGAGAAAGATCACGTGAACAAACGTTAGCAGAAGTTGGCGGGAATCCGGCAGGCAGCCTGCCCTTTTTTCCTCAGGTTCGGGTGTTCCGCTATCCCGGCCTTTCTCTCCCGGTCAGGCCCGGAGAGAGAGACCAATACCAGGGTTTCCTTTCGTACTCGGTCGTAAAGAAGTCGGCCAGTCCAACGCTCGACTCGCTCGACCCGTTTCGGGGTGGTCAGACCAAGATCTGCGACTCGGGCAACAAAGCTTGTCTGGAGGGGTCGGAGCGGGCATTGCAGGAGTCTGAGCGTGTGAATCGGTCCAACTTGGGAAGAACAATAGGTGACATCAGGGCCACTCCTGGCAGCTCTGGTTGTCCGTCGGAAGAGAGAGAGAGAGTTGAAGAGCTCTAGAGATGCTTAAGCAGCACTGGCAAGCCAGGCAGTCCCTGGCGCTCCCTCGACATTTGCTGACAGAGAGGAGAGCAGGAGTGATGACGTCAGCACGTGGACCGGACGCTTTTGTACGTAGTAGACAAGGAAGAACAATCCAATCTTGTCTTACAACATTAACAGTTTGATCCAATTTTAGCTCAGAATTCAATAAAGGTGTTCAAGCAATTTTCAGGCATGGCAAATGCATAGGTGTAGGTTTGAAAGGTGTATCACAACTGGTCAATTTCTTTTAACCCTTGCTCAACCCATTGCGTCCCTCCATTCCATCCCCACCCTCCTCGGGCAGCGGGCACGAGTCCAAGATTTGGGAGTTTTAGTTCGTGTAGCAAAGTCTTCAGTAGCAAGGCTAAGAGAGTTGTGATCGAGAAGATGTCAGATGTCACTCAAGTGGCAACACCTGGTTCGGATCACGACTCATCCTGTTGCACACGCGAGTCAAGAACGTCGTGATGTGCTTGTTCTAGTCCTAAAACTGTCGACTTTGCCCAGACAGAACAGACGCCAGCAGAAGCATGCATCAGTCTGGCTCTGTACTCTGAGGATGCCTTGGATCAGCACGGAACAGCATCTTCTGGAGGAATGTTGTCTTTTGCAGAACGCAAAACTGTGACAAGTATAAGTTTCTAAAACATACGGTGATGAGACTGTCTATGCGACTACGTCAGCACCGACCCGGCCGGGTTGTTGCAGGGCCACTGGCAAGAGCGGTCGACCCTCCCCTTGGCCCAGTCCAGCCCGGGCGGCGCCCAACCCACGACAGTGGTGGAGGCGAGAGCAAAGCAGCAGCAGCAGCAGCAGCAGAGCGAAAGAGGCCAGGAGGAGGAAGGCAGCGGACCAGAGGGAGCGAGAGTAACGAGTGAGTGAGAAAATCCCTTCCGTCCGCACTAAGTGGCACTATTGATTGACCTCCGACGGCCTCGATCCGATCGCGCCCCTCGGGGTCACGGCACCTCGCCCTTGCAGTTCATCGCCGCGGAGATCAGGACGTTGACAGCCCAGCCTCAGGACGACGAGAGTGGGCAGAGACCGGTTCGGCGTCCAGCGGCCCAGAGAGACGGTCGCACGGGCGATGTCCCTCGCGGTCACAGCCGCCTGACGAGAGCATGTCCACGTCGGCCAGCGGCGGCAGCGGCGGTCCCGGTATGCGAACTCCTTTGCAGCCCGTGCCCGAGGCCCCCGCGGCTGCGACGACGGCCAGCAATGCGGCCAACGGAGGCAGCAGCCACGATCAGGCACCGCCGTCGGGGTCGGGCCACCACCAGTCGTCCCACCAGACTTCGGCGTCGTCTTCGGCCCGGAAGAGCAAGGTAGGACAGACCCCTTTCTTCTGACCCCCCCCCCCTCCCCCCGTCCCAATAGAAGAGGTTGCGCTCATGTTGTACAGTACGTCGAAGCACGATTAATGGGTCATCTCTGCTGGCGTCATATCTGTGTTCTCATCCGTCTGTCGCACTTGAATTCGCACGAACGTCGTCGTCGTCGCCGCCGTCGTCGTCGTCGCGCCCGTCGCGGGCAGCAGCTTCGGCAGGAGCAGCAGGCACATACCATACTCAAGAACTAAGGGAAACTCCTGTCATGTATGCGATCCAGCGGACCCCCATGCTGTGTATTGTCGTCAATTGAGGCCGGCCAGACTCGAATTCGCCTCTCTCGTCCTTATCTGCGAGAAACAAGTAGTTGATTTCCTCTGCCTCTATCGGCGATTCCGGTCTTCACAAGTGTCACAGAAGAGACTTCAACTAGAGCTGACGAAATTAACAATCATTACTTGAGCCTCCTCGAGGGCTGCACGGAGTCGCAGTGTCGAATCCCAACCTCATAGTACGTCGAGTACGTCACTCTGTACTCTGTCTCTGTGGTTTGGCAACATCAAGCCAGGACTGAAGGCCCAAGCTGAGCTGGGCTTGACGCTGGCTCACTGGCGAATTTTGCAGAACTCCACAATGGTGCACTTGAGACTGTCTGCAATGACCAAAGCCCTGGGCGGAAGCCGGCGGACCTTTTTGTCGTGAACACATGTTTGGCTTGACCGATTGAGGGATGTCGTCATGCAACTCTGCCAGTGCAAACGCAAGTTTAAAAAGATAAGAAAAGCTAACAAAAATGACTGCACCGAGAGGAAATAATGACGGTGCTTTCTGCCAGCAGTGCAAACCTAGGAGGGCCCTATAGGCCTATACTAATTGACCGTGGGACACTTTTTGTCGCAGGCCTCTCCTTATCATGCGTAGTAGTGAGTAATAACTCAAGGGAGAGTAATTATGTCGGTCGGTGCGAGAAAATCGTGTGCTCCACTTAATCGTCAGGACGGAAAATATTGAAGTTTTCTCTCACAAATCCCAGACGCTGGTTAGATCTTTGCCCTCCAGACTTTGTCTCTGAGGCCGACGTTGTGGGAAACAATTATTTATGGAGAAGAATCCGTGGGCAGCCTCGAGCTTCGGACGTGAGTTCCACTTATTAGCAGCGGCGTCCGACTGTGCTTGACATAATTCCGGAGCTATAAACTTGTGATCATCATCATTACTCAACATTACTTTCTTTTCTCTAATAGCATTGATCAAGATTGCTTTTTCTGCGGTTCCACGGGCGACTTTTGGTGTTTTCTTTGGGACAAATGCGTTCCAGCCTCGTGACTGGGAAAGAATCCAGAGAAACGCACTCACTCACCTTCTCCCCACACACAGAGTTGGACCTATCAAAGGGCATCTCATTGAATAAACAGGAGCAGTTTCTTAGTGGAGGAGTGATGTCTCCCTAAGATCTGATAACTACTTGCCATTCGTTACCCTCTTGTTACGCATTCAAATGCGAGCTATGGCGTGAGTGAGCGAGCCAGAGACGCTAACAGCACTTTGGCACGATTTTTCTCGGCATTTGGTGCGTGACTCATCCTTGCATCTGTCGTAATCTGTTTGAAATAACATTATGTCATGACTATGCAGCCATTGAAGTCTTTGCTCCGCCGCCGCCGATCGAACAATATCTTGGGTGGCCGCCCAACGTCACCATATTGTGCAGTTGTGTGTGTGTGTGTGTGTGTGCCCCCTGTCATGGTCATGACACCTGCGTGCGTTCTGCGCCAATCAAGGTACAGGACAGTCATGAGAAAGTAAAGACGCGCAGTAGCTGTGGAGTCGTCAGAATGCGCACACACTCCTGTTTGTGGGGTCCTCGTACTTCCTCCAGTCAATAGCAACAGCTCCTTGCACTTCTTTCTGCATTCACCTCCTTGCCCAGGTGATGGCTGCATACGTTAGGACGTGGTTCGAAGCATTCGAAGCTGCAGCCGAGGCAGCAGGAGGAGCTTACCTGAGCCATCGTCTCACTGCCCCTTGCCGTCCGCCAATGCTGCCTTGACTGACATGACTAAGAGAAGGGGGCTCCCTAGGGCTTCGGCAGGGGGATTATTTATATCAACCGGGGGGGTGCAATCGACTCTGGCGAACCAATTATTTATTCTCAGTACCTGAGCGAGTCGTCAAGGCTTGTCTTTCACTCGGCGTGGCCTTCATGAGCCAACTGGCGGTCCACGGCCTGAGCTACTGTACGCACACGCACATTGTGAGCACGAGAGACAGCATTTGCAATTCCGTTGAGCTCGTCACAACCGCTCGTTTGGCAGGCAGACGCGTGGCGTAGAAGTTCTACCTGTGGCACCCCTGGATCAAGGTACAGGAGGTATTTTTTTCTCCTCTCTTACGCCTGCGAGAGGGACAGCAGCGGCGGCGGCAGAAGCAGCGGCAGCACCCGCCGCGGCCGCGTCGGCGGCAGCAGGGCCGCAGTCGTCGGCGCTAGGTTCTACACACGCCCAAATCAAAGTCTCTTCTTTGAAGAAGAGGCCACTAACGCGACCTAACCTGTAGCCAAACAGCTAGCGAGGCGTCATCTTATTCAATTTGGGCGTGTTGCTCAAAAATCTGACTTGTGGCCCTGGCAAGACTGCTTTTTTGGCGACATTCACAGTGATTTCGTGATTTCCCACAGCGTGCGAGTGTCTTGACATCGTCATATCTTCACTCCGACTCCCTTCGACGCATAAGTGCTGTTATCGAGTGAGAGCTGGTGATATAGAAAAGGCGCCATATAGAATAAGTACATAAACACTTGATTTCTCAGTGCCTACATAATACATGCGTCCTTGTGTGTTAGAGAGAGAGACGCTCTTGCTTCTGTAGCTGATGCGATAAACCTCTCTTTTATTACATCGACTTCGAGAGGAAAGGACAAAAAAACAGCCGTGCATTCCTGAGCGAAGTGTAAGAAAGACTCCTTCTCGGCCTAGAAAACATTGTGAATCACCCAAGTTGTGATGGTGTCTTTGGAGGCTCGAGCCTGATCCTGAGTGAGTCCAGACATCAAGTCCAACTGAGTAGCGACCTTGTGCGTTCTCCCACAGTGGCTACAAAATTGCTTTTGACAATACCTTTTGTAGTGCCCTCTCCGCCATCGTCAGGTCATCACTGAAAGGTGCGGTCACCGTGCAGCTGAATGGGTTTATGCGACTTCTAATAGTCTTTCTGAAACATTAAAGCAACTGCTGTAGTGCAATTTCGTACATGCCCTTGTTAGGACCCCCTTTAATCTTTGATTACCCCACGACGACCTATATTGTTTTACGTTGAGCGGCAGATTTGCAAGGAATGCTTGGATTACGTGTATGTGTACAGAGTGAGTCTAGGAAAATGTCAGGCGTAGAGACATGTTTGAGGAGAAGTCTGCAGGCATAGAGAGTAGGTAGGGTTCCAGGGGAGGTGGTCGGGGACAAGAGGATCTTCTGCATGAAGAGGGTGAAAGAGTTGTGTGAAGAAAACCAGAAGGAGAAGAGTTGCAAGAAAAGTGGCATTGGTTAACTCGCAGGCTACCGGGTGATCGAAGCTTTTCTAAGCTAATACCCGATTATTTCACAATTTCGGTCGGAGTTCCGTGCGAAACTTCAATGCCTAGTGCGTGAGAGTGATAACCGGTTTGCAATGAGGTTTTCCGTGGAGTTTTTCGTCCGCGATTTTCTGGTGCATTGGGTCTGACGAAAACATTTCGCACGTCCTTCGCTGTTATATGCGTGCATGTGGACGTATATGAAGCAGACCGATACTTCCACCATGAGTTGTTGACCGACGGAAAGAGCAGTCACGCAACCTTCCCTGGCAAATTTCATTAGCTGCAGCTTTCTTTCCACCTGGAGAGTTCACTCATAGTTTCCATCAAGTACTGTAAGTAGCGATTTTTCAATCTTAGGATGTGTGCACTTCGTGTCTTGACTGCGCCGCTCTCTCAGACACGCACACACACTCTGTACTGTATTCTTCAGTCACCAGATTTTCCCCCTCTCCTTTCTTCTCTCTTCAACCGAGAAATCTGCCAGAAGGCCTTCTTCTTGTGGCATTCCTCCAGGCAAAGCAGTGAAGCAGCTGCTCCACTTGTTCTTCTTCCTCCACCCTCTCTTTTTTTTTTTCCTCGCCAGGAGCCGGTAATACTTAAAGGCATATCAGCATATTTTTATTGTGCTCCCTCACGCGACATCTGCACGCACGCGGACACGCGCTCATGGACGCATGCAACGCAACAGTCCTACATGCACCATTACTCTGTCTCTCCTCCTTGTGTTAGGCCCGGCTTTTAGTGTATAAGAGAGTAGTCTTCATATAGATTTTCAGCACGGCGAGACCGTCTTGTTTTAAGCTCTCTACGCTGTAGCAGACGTCAGTCGTGGCTCTTCAACGTGTGCAGAGGTAGTGGAAGTACAGGAGTCACTCGCAACATTCAGCTGCACCGAAAGGTGAAAAATATCGGAGTGCGGGGAAAAAAACAACTGGATTCGATATTGAAAGGTCAGACTGGACACGGGGAAGGACATGCAAACTACGTGATATCGGAGAAACTCTAAACTTCATCTCTGCCAGTGCGTCAGAATACGACGTGCCTTGCTTGAGTGAGGCAAGTGAGGGGAGTGGCTGAGTGACCAGTGCACGTGACTTTTAATCGGACAATGGTGATGGCCACAGTGCAGTTGGCATCTGTTGGCCACGGAAGGTGTAGCGAAACAACAACAACAACAGCAACTCTGTCTTCAACTGAAGGTGGGCGTTTTCCTCCATGGCAACAAAACCCGCGAAATATTTTTTAACGCCAATCTCGTCAGCAGCTATCTGAGAGTGAGATCAAACGCGTAGCTCTATGCATAAAAAGCAGCCTGCAAAGAGTTATTGCTGCTGTTTCCAAGTACTCATTTTTTCGTCGAGGAATTCTTTTGTTGTGCGCATTAAAAATTTGCCTCCAGCAAATTTTGTTGCTACACCCAAACTATCGGAAACAGTTGAGTCAAATTCCACGGGGCCTGCACACGTATCTCCGGGCCCTGGCAGTAGTTGATAATTGCCGCCAACTAAACGATGGTGATCTCCGAGAAGTCGCTGTTGTACGTCTGGCACCAACAGAACAATAGCTGTGGATGTACTGACTTTACTTCTAGTGTGTGCTGCAAAAAGAGGCACAAAGAACAATGGTAGAGTGAAAGTAACGACGGTAGATCAAGTGAGTAGCTTTCCCTCTGAAGGACAGTCAGAGCGATCGGGCGGTGTTCATTGACTTTAACTTTTCCATCCTGGATAAGTCACAGAAGATAGTTGTTAGCTACGCTGGTGGCAGGTCCAGTTGTCGGAGGTTAACCAGAAGATGAAGGCCCCCGGGGCCTGACTACCTATAACGTGCACCCTCCGCTTGACCCTCCGAGCACGCGCTCCACTGCTGCGGCGGCAGTTGCAAAATCCTCCACGAGTGGGCAAGAGGGGAGCTGAAAATTATTCCCGAAGGACCCTGAAACGAGCGAGCTGGCAGCAGCCCAGTCACCACCAGCCCATGTGCCAAAAAATCCTCCACCGCGGTGCAGCGAACCTAACTGACGACGACTACCTGGCCCCAAATGTGCGGGGCGCGGGCGCGACGGCAAGAAAACGTCGTCGTTTTCTTCTCCTTGTGATATCCTAACCGGACGGCCTTACGCGCCCTCCTCCTCCTCCCCTGACTGGCGGTGGAAGCCCGAGCTGTAGTGGAGGAAGAATGTTGAAACTGCTTCGGCGTCGCTCCTTCAGAAAATCGAAGGACTTCAAGGCAGAGGGCGGCGGCAGAAGGAAGGAGCACCAAGGCAGCCCCGGCAGCAGCGAGGAGGCCAACAACACAGGACACTACTCCAGCAAGCACTTGGCCACCGACTCCCAGTTGTCCTTCTCGTACTCGTACGCCGCGGCCACCAACAACAGCTGGGACAGACGCAGCCAGGGCAGCGGCTACCACCGATATTCTTCTTTCTCAGTGGAGCAGAGCCAGGCCGGAGGGACCTCCTCTGTGGGCAAGGACTCGCCACCAGAGATCCTACAGTACGCGCGTCCTCCGGAGAACTTGACCAGTCCCAACCGCGAGTCCAACGGACTCCTGCACGAGAGTCTCACGCCGAGTCCTAGCCTGCTGAGGAAGACTCAGCAGGAGGAGGAAGAGAGGCGTCGACGCCAGCAGCAGCAACAGAAACCGGTGACCAGTGCCAAAAGCGGCGGCGGCGGCAGCGGCGGCAGCGGCGGCAGCGGCGGCGGCGGCGTTTTGTCCTCCCTCAGACAGAGCTTCCGACGCAAGGGTCGACGCAAGTCGGAGGGTTCGGCGCCGCGGTCAACGCCGGTAACTCAATTGCCGCAGCGTCGTGCATCCTCGGGGTCACATCACGCAACTGGGAGTAGAAGTCACCACCAGGGCCAACACCCAACAGCAACGTCGTCGATTACGAGTGCCACAAGGCAGTTGCTACCTGGACGAGCTTCTTCTCCGGGAAGACCCGTTCAAGTGGTCACCCCGTTTCACCATCAGCGTTTTGTGCAAAACCCAGAGAAGCAACCTCAGCTTTGTCAAGAACAACAACCTGCAACTCCGCAAGCTCAAAGGGTGAAAGAGTCAAAAAACGAAACCTCGAACATGCGCGATCCAGTGATGGCGAGCGCAGTCACCACGAGCTACACTTCCTCCAAAAAAAGCACCGGCGGGTTCAATGCGCCGCCAACTGCACCTGCGCGTAGGCTTCCGCAAACCCCCAAACAGGCCTCTCGTACGGGCCTGACTAACAACAACAGCAGCAATAACAACAACAACAACAACAACAGCAGCAGCAGCAGTGCAGCTAACAGAACAGTGCCAAGTCACCACCAATACAGACACACGGCGGTGGTGTCCCCCGTGGCCGCGTCCTCGGCCTCGGCCTCAGCGCCGAGACCGGCGCAAAGGTTATCACTAAGAAACAAGGTAGGCAAAAAATGTTGGAGGCTTCTTCTCATTCATTGCGAAAGTTTCTCGCCCGCCCCGGTTGTTTGGAGCGTGAAAGATATTTGAACAAGTTTTGCTAGTTATTGGAATGGAACGAGTGTGTATAGTACATTTTTATCGAACAATTGCATGGCAGGCAGCAGAGATGCATTGCGTGCGCCAAAGGCGCTACGGTCTGAGAACTCGATCACGGATAATTTCGCGCAGGCCTGTCAATTATTCCGCAGACGAGACAACAAAATTGTGACGTTTCTCAAGCATCTATTTCTTATGCAGCACACATGAGGCGATCGCTAAGTGAACTTGAAAATGTCTCGTCCTAATTCTCCTCGGTGGGAGGAAAGGAAACCGACGTCAGGAGGCTTCCTTCCTCCGCAGACTTCCTCCCATTTTTATCTGCGTGTTTCGAGGCCTCCTTCTTTGTGCAATCGTCGGAGGAGGCAAAAAATTTATCTGCTAAAGGCAGGGAGGAGAAATCCTTTGCTCCGGAGAGGAAAAAAAAAGTCAAGGACAAATGATTGAGACTGGCTGGATGCATTAATGCGACTTCTTTCACTTGTATTCGTATGATTACCGAAAGCACAATGACGTCCTCACGTCATTTCCGGGCGCCAAAGGATACGTCAGCTTGTGCAGTTTGCTCTTTTCCATGTTGCGCATCCCCCAGGGACTTCTTTGAGGGGTGGGGGTTAGAAGCTTCGACACAATCAATGCCTCCATTTTCATTACTGCAGTTGATCTCTTCTGCTTCGTCCTGTCGTATGTGCGCGCATAATAATGTTCCCTGGACTTACGCGGCGGCAAGGCCACATTCACCTCCCTCCCTCCTGCCATCACGCTCTGCCCATTGTATGGGTGCTACGTGCTCCTGCATGCATAAGTTGCATGCTCTTGCTTTCAAACAGATTCTCTTCTCAGGCCTCGTTGACGCGTCTTCTGGATCTGTTTAATCAACGCTTCTCCAATTCTCAGCCCTCCTGTTTCTCCTTTCTTCGCTCGGTTCACAGAGATGAAAAGAAGCTCCTCCATTTATAACGTGACCTTGAACATTTCTCTACCTGTCAACTACAGATATCATTGTATTGACTGAGTCGTTCTGGGATAGCGCGGCAGAGGAATTCTGCACACCGGCATTTGGCGCACTGCATCCCAGTTCTGCAGTGGTGCTGGGTTAATTATCAGCCCCCCCCCCCGTGTTGCGCTGACTTGGGTGAAGAAGCCATCTTTATTGAGGACGTCTGTAACAACATCACGTCCTCAATACATCATTCCACGCTCTGTCTGCATCGTTTGTTTTCCTCCTCTGGCCTTGCCTTGAACAGGCCAGTGGTCATTTTCTGCGGAGGCAGCAGCATCGGGGCCCCTGGATATATTTCCTTCCTTCCTTCCTTCCTTCCCTTCTTAGTTTATGGCTCCTCCTCGGCCTTGGTAGCCTTTACGATCTGGTAAGTTCTTGCTGGCCTCACTATAATGTAGTGCGCTGGGGGTAAGGCAAAAAGCCGAGAGAGGCTCTTTCTCTTTGTGAACGTTTAGGTCAATGTGTCCTTTCATCCCTCCCCCTAAGCACGGGAGAGTCTCCGAACGAGTCTAGAAATCGTTGGCCTTATTCACCTCTTGAGGGAAACATGAATCGGTCTTGACGATGTGTAATTGTCAAGGAGCACAATGAAATGCCATTGGCCTTATTGCGCCAGTCCCAAGCACGTGTCTGCATCCATGAAAGGCCGTCGATGGAATATTCGCCATCAATGTGCTGTGGAATGAAAGATGATGTCGCAACGCCGTCGCAACGCCAGTCAGTCACCCACCGGGTGAAAAAAGTGATTGCTGGTGAGGGACGAGGTCACTGTGTCCGGAGAGGAGACTGCAGCCTCCGACTTGGTGCACTGCAGCGGGGCCGTAATTCTGCTGGGTAAGATAAGTCTATGTGCTGACATGATGATGGCTGACGCGTGAGATGCTTGTGACTTCTCTGGCTCGTGAGAAAAGACAGAAGTGATATCTAATTTTAAATTTCTGCAAGGATCTTTGCTCTGCCAACGCCTCTCTCTCCCTCTCGCCTCCCCCCCCCTTCTTGCTCTCCCCCTCCTCCTCCCTCTCCTCCTTGCTCTCCTTCTCCTTCTCCCTCTCCCTCTCCTTCTCCTTCTCCTTCTCCTTCTCCTTCTCCTTCTCCTTCTCCTTCTCCCTCCCATGCAAATCGGGAATGCTCGCTGTCGACTCACAGCTGCAAAAGTTGTTGAGGCAGGAAGAACTTTTTTCATTGTGCTGATTATAGAGACTTTTCTTGCGTGCCTCAGGCAAATTTTCTCTCACGAGCTCCTCACCTGCGTAAGCAGTGGCATCTACAGTCGAGTGCCAATGAAGATTTCCTTCTGGGTCTTCATTCATACTTTTCCCCTGAATTGGAGTGTTTCACCTTCGCGTTGGCTGATAACTATTGAATTCTCTCTGTTCTTGGCAACGCGCACTGGTAGTTAGGTATTTCCCGGGGTCCTAGCTGAAGATGGGTGTGGGTATGTGAGGAGAAAGACGGAGAGAGAAGAGCTGGAAAGCCTTTGCCTGTGGAAGTAGCAGCATCTCTCCCTTCTCCATGAGAAGAAAAGCCAAAGCAGTCTGCTCTGGCAGCGGAAGCGAACACAAAGCCTTTGCTCGTAGTGGAGCTACCTTTTCTACCCGGTGTCCTCGGGTGAGCTCGTTTTTGTGAAGGGACTTTTCCGCATGACTGCACTGGCAGGACTCTGCGGACTCAACCTCAAAGCTCGAGTCCCGCATTAATTGACTACAAGACGTGCAGCCTGGGCTAATTTGGGCGGATGCTCAAGGAGCAGAAGGATTTCCTCAACTATACTATTGTGGAGTCGGAGTACCCAGTGTGTTTCGTGCATCTAAGTCACTTTCGTATGAGCCGCCAAGCCGAAAAGACTTGTTTCAATCATACTTTCTGTCCAGGAAAAGTGAGTAAATTTTTCACGCCCTGAAGGCATTGCCGCCAAATGCACTCAGTTTCAATGTGTCAAGAACAACACATGAAAGAGGCAGCAGAGCCGAGGGCAACGTCTGTCAAGTCAGTACCAGCAGACGTGCTCGAGCTTCGAGTGCAAGATTGCCGAAGCGCTGCTTCTCCGGGTCTCCATGGGTTGTTGTCTGTTCATGCTAAGCTACCCCGATAATTCCCGGCCATCTCCGCCTGGCGTGCCCCGGACGTCGGCATGTTATCTTGACACTTTCTCTGGAAGTTCTCCGGACCCAAAGATTGCATCTGTGTCAATTTGGGAGCGGCGACCTCGAGTCAAGTGGAACTGCGGCCAAACAACCGCCACCCCGACCTTGTGTTGCTGTTTCGGACAACGTCAAAGGCCGGGCTTCTAGGTGCATCAGTGAAAGTATCTAGATGTACCTGCTGGCTCTGGTAGAACTAGCATCTTTCCAACAGAAAGCCATGGTGAACAACAATCCCAGAAGGGCCAAGCCCAGGGGAAAGGTAAAGTGACAGCAATAACTCATCTTAGATCATTATGGGTGCGCTAGCTTTTCGTGAACACATCTGTGACTTTGCAGACATGCAATTGTTAACTTGTGCTCAGGAGCTGATACGTGACTAGTGAACTTCGTTTGCGGGCTATTAGGACAGTCTCGATACACGTGTTGTTCCATGTTGGCGCGTGCTTGCAGTAGTGCTGCATTTCACTTCAGTACTTCAGCCTTAGGTCTTTGCAATATACTGGGAACAAATGCGTTTCTGCCATGTGTCGCCTGCTACTTATTTGTACTGCCAAGAATGTACCCGTCATATTTCAAGCCATAATTGTACGTTATAGCTGCTATGGCATGTAGAGTCGACATTCGATTCTGCCAACGTCTTTGTTGCTGGGCTAAAAGGTGACGAAATCGATTTTTATCTCAAATGAGTACAGCATGGAATTCCACTAGTCGTGCGGCACCATCACATATGTTCGCGTTTGTGGCACTTCTCGCCGGGTTTTTTTTCTCTAGGTCACCCTGGACGGACAGCATCTAATATGTGCTCACTCTTCACGGTTTTTAGCTTAGCATTGTCAGGTCCTACACAGGTGACCTCTTTGGCCTCGAGGGCTCATATATGCAGAGGGCTGGCAGAGGAGAGAGAGAGAGAGAGAGAGAGAGA
>JAAUXU010105299.1_pt1 | contig 27487 bp, 41 predicted proteins | sample 7278151 | NCBI WGS metagenome assembly JAAUXU01 (sample SAMN14350113, study PRJNA611818) | marine sediment metagenome | isolation source: surface marine sediment (1.8m) | place: French Polynesia: Moorea | collected 2018-08
CCCAGTTGGTCTCAGTTTGGGCATTCTGGCACCAAAATGGGCAACCCCGACAATGAAGCTCTGTACTGAACATTGTGCCTGAGGATCATATCTACTTGTTCCACATCGAAATTCCACCTCAAAATGTCCCAGTGTAGCGCATGAGGTGTAGTCATGCCTGTGACTAATCGTTATGCCAAGGACTGTACAAGAATCCAAGGAAAAAGCATGATCTGTTTTTTTGCAGGACATTTGAAGTATTATTTTGACAACAATAATAAAATCTATGAGGATTTACCAAGCATTCAGGTTACATGACTACACATTTAGTAAGAAAAAGTTTAGAAGTCAACAATATTCTCACGTCACGTTTGGATACTCTTGCTACCTTTACTTCAGTTAAGCTTTAGGTTAGCTTTAACAAACTTTGCCATAACGTGGGACATCGACAGAAAGATATGCTGGGCCCTGGAGATAAGATTTACTGGAGCAAGTTCAAAAATCACAATCGATTGTTAGTAATAATACAACCTTACAAGAGATTCTGATACTAGAGAAACTCGCTTAAAAAGATCCAAAGCAGAATCCCTGTTCCCAAATGACAGTTTAGTGACTAAACATTGACGGTTTCGTTTTCTCAAAACTCGCTTTTGAAGAATTCGAGGGGAAATTTGATCTTGGGAGAATTTTAGAAGAACTTAGAAGTATCCAGCCGATTCAACGAGCTGACCTGAAAAAAACCCGTTTGTCAATTGTATGAGAAACAACAACAAGCCTTCCCATGGCGGGGAGACAACATTGACGAACATCACGATGGCGCCCAACTGCAACACCTTCACCCTCAAGGACAAGCAAAAGCACTGCTAACCCCTTGTGTGGTCGAACGATTGGAGCGAAGACTACGAGCTGACAGGTGATTTCTGCCCTCTTTTGCTCCTCTCGATGAAAAGAGAGCCTCAGCTGTAATAGCCAATCCTTGATGTCCCGAAGTGGCTCTTATAAGCGGGGGCGACTTCAAATAATAGTTTTCAATGTTTGAACTTACTCTTAAGGAAGTGGTTTAAAGTTTGGCGGTCTTGGCGCCGCCCAGCCCAAACGGCCCGTATGCGTTGCTCTGGCCGCACTGGCAGACCAAGGACGAAGGCTGACGCTTGGAAAAGTTGTAGCGGGCCCAGGAGTTGGCCAAGTAGGAAATGACGGTGCCGACGGTCATTTCCCTCTTTATAGACGAAAATATGGGGCCACCAGAAAAGGCAGCCTAATACTGTGCAAAAACAATTTGCGAAAAGACGACACGGGCGAAAAAGGAGGCCAAAAGCGTCGATGCATCTGAACAGCTCGGCGTCCGACTTCTCGGCCCCGCCGCCAAGAGCCGCCATCTGTCGGTGAGACGGCGGATATTCGGTGTTTTCATTGCGCCCGGCCGAGCTGGACGGATTCCCAAGCTCCGATCGGGTGAAAGAAAGGAGACCGCGAGATATCGAGGCCACCGAGGACGGATAGAGGACGGTAAGAGACAGTCCCCCTCCCCCCTGTCCCCACAACGGCGCCTTCTCCGGAGGTTCGTGGTCGCTCCGCGCTTTTCGGCTCGGGCTCCCCCCCGTTGATGGCGTCCATGGGCGCCAGATGCCACTAACTGCGTCGCCGGGTTCGGACCCGCCTTCCCGGCCCCTCTCAGGGCCTAGATTTGTCTGGGGCGTCCAGCTCGGCGCTCCTTGGATGACGGCGTCCGTCGAGTCAAGTCCTTCTAGGGTTTTCTTCGCCCCCAGGGCGTTTCTCAGGGTCTGTTTTTTTCTTCTCCACCCTAGTTACGGTACTGCCATCTAGTAGGTAGCCATTTTTCCTCACGCTCTCTTCTGGTCGTCTTGGATGGAAACTGCCTATGAAACATGGACTGCATCGAAAAGAGCAAATGCTTCACCTTGGACGGCCAATTGGATGCCTTCATCCTGGAGGGCGATCCTAAGATTATGTGTCATTTTTATGTCGGACACACGGCTTTAATCCTGCAAAAACTACAGATTTGAGGGCCCGACAACGGGACTTACTGTAAATAAACGGTGACTTTTTTGTACTTAAAGAGCGATTTTTGTTGTTTACAGACCAGCAGTTCAGGATGGCCTCGTTCTCTCGCCAAGGCGGCTCCGACCTCGTTACCATCGTTTACCCAGGAGGATGCAGAGAGGTAAAGCTTGAGGCTGTTTTCATGACAAAGCTTCTGCTAACGCAGGGTTCTACTTCCACCAGATCACGGACGACCTCAGCTCCGACGAGCTGATCCGGCGACTCCGGATTCTAGCGCACGAATTTCACGACCTCAGCCAGGCAGAGAACGAGGCCACCTACGCCCACTACACCCCATTGGCGATTCATCTGGCGGACGACCACTTCCTCAACCACTCCTCGAGGTCAGTCAACTGTGTTTTGAGACCCTTGTCCAGTCCAGATTCATGTTCTGTTCCAATCAAATCAGGGATGTTCAACTCTTGGTTGCGTGCTGCATCGCAGATATTCTTAGAATCTTCGCCCCTGAAGCTCCATACAAGGATCCTCTCCAGATTAAGGTGGATTTTTCAAGTCCATGGCTCGCTACTTCGACGAACGCTAATGTTTTTCTTCATTCCCAGACCATCTTTTACTTCCTGATCAAGCAACTCGGCGGACTGAAGGATCCCAAGGACCCTGCGTTCAAGCGATACTTCTATCTGCTGGAGAACTTAGCTTACGTCAAGTCATTCAACATGTGCTTCGACCTCGAGGAGTGCTCAGAGATCATCTACGCGCTTTTTCAACTCATCTTTAAGATCGTGAAGTAAGTTGGAGGTGACGAAAGGAACGCGCATGGAAATATTTGAGCGCCATTAGCAACGGTGCCTGGAGGACAGGACAAGAAACATGTTTAATCATAAGCTTTGCGCTTGAAAACGCCTTGTATCTAAATTGTTCATCTTTTAGCGACGAGCACTCCGGCAAAGTGAAGGCTATCATGCTCGAGGTGTTGAGCCCCCTCATCACAGAGGCCGACTTTGTCTCCAACGAACTTCTGGACATCCTCCTGATCCACATCGTGGACCCGCTCAAGTCTCAGAAGAAGAATGCTTACGCACTGGCGAAGGACCTCATTTCCAAGACCAGTATTACCATCGAACCATACATACAACAGGTAGGAAAAGAGTAGAGTCGATCCCTCTTTAATCCTTACGTTACAAGTTTCTAACTTGACCGTGTCCTCTGAGCTCAGGCGGATTTGAAATGTTTCGTAGTAGAGAAAAGTAAAACTGGATTTTACAAAATTTTACGTTTTGAACCGCGTCCCTTATGCTTTTTCTTTCTCTCTCTCTCTCTTTAGTTCTTCAACCAAGTTTTGATCTTGGGGAAGGCTGACTCGCGGCTTCAGATCTCTCGAAAAGTTTACGAGTTGATCTATGAGCTGAATCTAATTAGTCCTCGAATCCTTCTCACGGTCCTGCCTCAGCTGGAGTTCAAGCTGAAGTCCACCGACGAGAAGGAGAGGATGGGATCCGTGTCCCTTCTGGCGAGGATGTTCTCAGAGAAGGGCTCTTCCTTGGCACGGAATCATCGCCAGCTTTGGCTCGCATATCTTGGTCGATATAACGATATCAGCGTGGCCATTCGCATCAAGTGTGTCCAGTACACGATGCACTTTCTACTAAATCACCCGGAGCTCCTGGAGGACATCACCGAGGCCCTCAAGCTCAGGAAGCATGACTCAGAAGAGGCCGTTAGGTAAGCATTCTTTGACGTACTTGGTGGATACGCAAATTGGGCGTCATTGATAACATTTAAGGAAATAGGACTCCAATACGACTCAAGGGTATCCGAAAACATTGACCTAGCCCGGCGTCCACAGATCTTACAAGCAGGACAGTTTCAATAAGGTGTTTGGTTGCAGGTACGAGGTCGTGATGGCCATCGTGTCGACCGCGAAGAAGAACCTAGACGTTGTCTCACAGAGCGAGGAACTCCTCAACTTCGTGCGCGAGCGCTGTCTCGACAAGAAGTTCAAAATTCGCAAAGAAGCAGTCTCCGGACTGGCTTTAATCTACAAACACCACATTCAGAGCAATCCCGCCGATGTGCCAGAGGCAACCAAGAAGGCAATCACGTGGATCAAGGACAAGATCCTGCATGGTAAGTGGAGATCGGATAAAGTGCATTCACACATAGAGCTTCAAGTCATTGAATTTTGAAGAAAGCCAAGTTACACTTACTATAACGCTAATGTCCCAATGACACCCTCAACTTCCTCAGGATATTATATGCCTGGTATGGAGGATCGGCTCTTGGTGGAGCGTTTGATCAACACGTGCCTGGTGCCTTTCAACCTGCCCTCCTTGGACAGAATGAAGAAGCTCTTCTTACTCTTCGCCACTATCGACGATAACGCTTCAAAGGCATTTACTGAAGTTCAAAGAAGCCAGCACATTCAGGTGCGAAAGGCTGTAACAGAGTTGGTGGCCCTTCACAAGCAGGAGAAGAGCGAGACGAGAGACAAAGAGATCCTGGTGAGGTGATATTCTTCTTAACTATAAAACTGTACTAGATTGTAGAACTCTATATGACCTAGTGCACACATGTATGTGTAGCATACGAGGTCATCCTTTAGGCACGCCTGTAAGGTTTAAAGTACAAAGAGTAAGTTCAAAAATTGGCTTGACTTGGTATTTCTCGTTTACAATGCTGCTGTTTAATTGATTCTTCGTTGTTTCTCTTCTTGCAGGCTTCGATCCACAATACAGCCAAACAATTGCCCGACCCGGTGAAGGCTAGCGAGTTCATCCGCAAATTCTCTGCGCACATGTTGCAGGACAGACACGTCCTGGACCTTATGGAGAAGATCATGCAGCCAGACACTTCTTGCGCGGAGTGCATGAAGAACGTTGTAAGTCGACGCCCTCGCTTATTGGAAGTTCAACGATTAAAGCAGCAAAATAACTAAGCGCTAGTGGTCTCTTTAAGGAACGATGAGTTGCTTGTTTGGTTAAATTTCAGCATGATGACAAAAGCGCACACCAACTTTTTTACACGAACAAAATGTAGGGCATAAGTCTGGCAACTTGAGGGAGTAACTTGACCAAGAATAATCTGCCCTGTACTTTTTAATCCTTTATGTTCTGTCATGGTTTGTTTTCAGAACCAGTTGCTGAAGAAATTGGGAGCGCCCATCATGACGAACCTGTACCATGGAACTGTGAAGCAGCTACTGGAACGCGTCTCATGTGTCATGATCGACAAGGAGGCTGTTGAGGTAGGTGCATGGTCAGACTGGAAGGTGTTCGGCAATGCTTAGAGGCTTCACGTCTTCTCTAGTAACCGGCGAACTAGTTATGGAAAAAGTTGCAGCAAGGCCGTGTAATAATTGTAATTCACGTAAAAAACTGACCTCTTCTCACGAGGCACAGGCTGTACCGTTCATGGTTAGACAAGAGGGTCCAACTAGACCACCCTGAAATGCCTGCATGTCTTTTAACCCATACTGTTGAGTGTTTCCAGACCGAATCAATGTTTTCCGGGCTATAGCAATGATTGAAGAAGTGCTTCTTCTAGCGTCATGCACTGTGCATCAGAATTTATGGGCATGTAGCAAGAGGGTTAAGTAATTTTTGTCTCGTTGACAGCAGGGTGTTACAACGCCAAAAGTGGCCAACCTCCCCCCCCCCCCCCTTTGTGTTGTGTTTCAGAGCCATGACAGCCATTTTTTTTCCAGAACTTGGTCTGTCTCGTGAAAGGCGCCATCGTGGGCGATCCCTTGTCGTCCGTAGTGGCCGAGCTAGGCTTAGACCCCGAATCCGCCCCGGAGAAAGGGATGCGGCTGCTGCTCCTTCTTTCATTCGTCTTTCCTCAGCACTTCCAGCACAAGGAGATCGTCCAGAAAGTCATCTCTTTCCTGGAAATTGAAAGGGATGGCATAGCAGCTCTGACGCTATCAGTACTGAGCTTTGTGGGTAAGGAGTTCACGCGTGATCATATAGTATTGGCGTACTTTGGATAAGCACAATTCTCTGTGACAGCTTTAAATTACGTTATGTTAGGGTGTCGGAGACGCTTGTGTTGAAAAAGAAAATCGGCCCTAACATTATAGTGCGTCCGTTACACGACGTTTTGAGTCAAAAACCATACTTATTTTGTCCAGAACATGTAATTGAGATCCTAGGTTTGCTCATGAGAAAAACAAACTTCATGTTATTAGGCCGTCATAAGTGCTACTTCATGTGCCTTTTTATGTCATAGAAAGAGAAAGCAGAAGGTTTTTTTCCTTGGTACATGCCAACTTTTGACGGCAACTTCGTGAATGCCTGCTATATTCCTAGCAATTGTGCTTACCTGTATGAACCTTAAAAACATTGGCTCTACGTACCAACATGATGTGTTCTGGTCCTAACGCTTATGCAATTTAGGAAAATACCGACCACTGGGCGATAGATTCCCTGAGCTGATGCCAGACTTGGTGCTCATCTGCAAGCAGTTCGTGGCGGCGGGCGACGTGAAGCAGGCCAAGCAGGCCATCAGGTGTCTGTACCACAACACGACTACAAAGCAGGTATGAAAGTGTGCTTTTACTGTGAGGTCGGGACGTGTCATGTCAGTGCTCGACCTCTTCCTACTTACCGAGGTTGTCCTCTCTTTTACAGGAAGCAGTTTTTGCGCAGTTGCTGGAGCTGGTGAAGACCAACTTGTCTCCAGAGAAGGGCGACGCATACCTGACCTCAATTGTCGCACTCGGCCATATCGCTTTCCACCTGCCCGACCAGTTCCCCGTCCACATCAAGAACCTTGTCTCCAGAAAGATCGTCAAGGAGCTCCTCATGGTGGATGCACAGGAGGTAAATGCAGTGTTCACATAATTGCTATTTCATTCGAGAGATGCAGATGATCGCAATCTTTTTCACATTTCACGATGGGTCCAACAAACCGTATGGTAGTGTCCTATCATATTTCGTACTATAAAAATATTGACCTCAAAAAAATCGTCGTTTGCTCACTTGCCATGACTGCAGGCTCGTCCTCAAGATGTGGAGTGGGTGGAATATGAAGACCTGTCCCTCGAGTGGCGTTGCAAGCTCGAAGGGCTGAAAATGATGGCTCGGTGGCTGACTGGACTCAAAGACGATCGCGACGATGATGGCGGCGGCTCCGCTGTTGTCAATGTCACCATCTCCGCGCAGAAGACATTCAGAATGCTGAACGCAATCATCGAGAACAAGGGAGACCTGCTGGAGGACGGAAAGCCAAGGTAACGTCACCAAAATGCGTTGCATTTCTTGAAAGTTTCCTGAGCATCCTTAAAAGTTTGCGGTATTCAGCCTTTTAAATAACGGTGAATGCAAAATGGCTGCCATTGGCGTGCAGGGCAGCCTTAAGTCTCACTGAATGTGGACTTGGAGGTGGCCCTTTTTGATAACCATGTACCTGAAGGCACTACTTAACCTGCCTATTGTTTCCAGCCCGGCGGAACGGGCCTGGTTTCGACTGGCCGCCGGCTGCGCCATGATCAAGATCAGCGAGCAGAAGGGCGTTGGCGATAGATACAACCTGGAGCAGTTCTACATGCTGTCCACGCTCTTCGTAGACCCGGTACCGCAGGTCAGGGAGAAGATACTCGGAAAGCTCCACAAGGTAAGAATATTACTCAGTTGTGCTCCGGGCGTGACCTCTGAAAGCGAAGCAATCGTTCGCATGTTATGTATGTCTAAACTCATGTGTCCGTACTAACTTTACCAGGGCCTCAGCCGGAATATTGTGGTCAAATGCCTTCCTCTGGACTTTATGGGCCTCTACGTGCTGATGGGTCTTGAGACAGAAAAACGGATCCGAAACAAGGCCCGAGGTTTTCTAACGGCTGACATCAACAAGAAGAAGGACTACGTCAAGACGCTGATGATGTCTGGAAGTGGCGCTCGTGAGTTCACCCACATGTATAGCGATGGAGTGTGGGAAATGGTGTTTCAAATCTTTTCTTTACAGCATTGGATCACGTCTCACAGAAGCTTGATCGCATCCTGCCCGACTACCTGCTCGTGTTTGCCGTGCCCCTGCTGGCGCACCTTCCGGAATTTGAGGACCCTTCAGATGTGGAGACCCTGCGCAAGCTGCAGAACGCGCTCTGGTTCGTTATGGAGCCTCTCATGACCAAGAACGACAACTTCAGCTTTAGCTTTTACAAAGCCATCATCGACGAGATGAAGACCAGAAGGGACAAGACGGCCCCCGAGGACGATGGCGTCAATGTGGTATGTTTTTCATGTTGTACTGGACGTCGACGCGGCACACATGGAAGCTGTCTTTGCAGAAACTGTGGACTGTGTGCGACCTCGCATTGAGCACACTGATCACACGCACGTCCAACTACGAGCTTCGTGAGTTCCCCGCTTCCATTCGCATGCCGCCTATGTTTTATGCTGACAAGAAGGAACCAAATTTCGTGAACGCTGTCTCCTACCTCCCGGAGGAACTCATGCCCAAAAATCCAAAAAAGACCGGACTCGTGGGCCACTACTTGAGACCCGGTGGCGGCCAGGTGGCCGCTGCAGCGGCTGCGCAGAAGGGAGGAGTCGCCAAGAAGCAACCCCAGGTGAGTGGTGTTCAACATTGCCTTGTTCTTCGGCAGCTCACGGTAAAAAAAAAAAATCTTGTTACAGACCGACATTTCCACAACAACCACTGTGGTGGTGACCGCTGCTGAGGCTGAGGCAGACCAGCAGGAAACCTCAGCAGAAAACAGTGAGTTTGCAGTCGCATTGGGCATCACGTGCCAAATCATCCTGATTCATTTCGTTGCTGTTGTAGCTGAATCGATGGAGAGCGAAAGCAACGGAACCGGCGTCGTCGGTGAAGGCCGCGAAAGTAAGCGTCGCGGCGGCGGCGGCGGCGACGGCGACGGCGGACCTGAGGAGCAGGAACAGCACCCCGCAAAGAAAATTAAGACGGAAGAAGGCACTGAGGAGGTATGCGTGACTGAATTATACTTCTTGCCCAGAATACAACCTTGTTCCTATTATAGCCCGTGGCCACCACATCTACCGGGAGGCCCAGAAGAGCCGTCAGGAAGTGAAATGTCTGAGGCGAGAGAAAGTTCGCGTTTTAATTGCTATAAGTAGTGGTTGTCCTCCAGATGAATGACTCTAACTGCTAAGATGTACTACCACACTATGGTGGGCTACGAGATATTAGTATGTTTTGAAAGACTATGCGCACAAGTACTTGTAAAGTGTTGCCATGTGGCATATTTTCGTGCCTGGCTTGTAAAGTAGAGTAGGTAGAATGGTGAACATTGTACATACTTAAAAATTTATAGAAAATGCATCTCGTTTACTTGATCTTTGAAGTTCTCACGATGACGTTACTCTGCCAGTGTTTTCGAACACTCGAATGTTCAAAACCTTATAGGAAGGATTGACTCTTTTACAAATGTTAGTTTCTCAGCCACCAGGAGGGCTACAGAGCTTGATTCCAAAAACAGTCGTCAGTCTCAAGCCTTTGCTCATTTATGGAAATTTTGGAAAATTGAACCAGTTAAAAAAAAATGCAGTAAGAACTAAATTTAATACCACGCCTAATTGCAGTAAGAAAAAATAGGGATGTTATATAAAATGGGAAGGAGAATTGTATTGGACTGGCACTGTTTTCACTTGCTGGCGTTGGTCTCGCAACCACTTTTGGCATTGGCATCAGCATCATCACTCTTTCAAAATGCAAAAACACTAGAACGACTCTACTGATATCAACTACGCCTCCGTTGCCCTCCTGGACGCCTTAAGTAATGTCTGACGACGTTGGTCAGACCTGTGGAGGACACGGTACGATACGTACTTCGAGTTGGACGTAACCCTGAGGAGCCAGAATGACTAGCGAGATCTGGTATTTAATGTAGACAAAAAAATGTTTGCCTTGCTTGGGAGACGAGCAAACTTGCTCAACACTGATAATCATCGCGTTGCTCAGCCTTGGCCTCTGCTACCACGGTGGCGTAGTCCACCACGGTGGCGTCACAGAACATGGAAGATGCGTCCGAGCTTGGCCCAGCCGAACAGTGTTATAAATGCTGCCGACGAACGTCGCCGTGGGCCGTCAGTTCATGTGGAGACACTTCTGTGTTGTACACGAACACACATCTGACCAGCTGCTCAGTGGTGCACACCCAGCATTAGCACAGGTTGAACGTGCGTCGCTCTGCTTGCGTCTTCGCGCTCCCTCGCTCTCGCTGCTCTTCTGGTGGCCATTGATAACGTGTTGTCACGCCCTCTTATCGCTCCTGATACACCTCGCTGGTCTGGTTGACGTTGGCGTTGCCTCATTAGCAGAGGGGACGATTTCATCTTCAAAACGTCATGTACCAACCGGAGTCGACCAAGTTCTTGGGCCGAGAGGACTTCGAGGACGCCTTCGTCACGATGTCGCAGAGCGCTTTGGCAGTCAAGCGGACGCCCATGATCCTTGCTGCAGACACCAGCATCGAGGGGCAGGCGAAAAGAAGGCGAGTCCATCTACCCACTCACGTGTAAAGTCAACATTACTTAGAACACCGAATGGCTAAGTTTGCTTGTCATTATTTCGAAAATCGACAGTACTCGTACAATTGAATTCAGTATTGATATCACTTCATAGTTCGTATATACAGTATTGTTAAATACAGTGCTACACTGTGTCTCTGAGCAGGGACCTCTTTGCTGGTGTGACTGGCTGCGTGCTCAACCCGACTCCTCCGGGAATGAAGTTATACTTAAAGCTTGAAAGTGCCCAAAATAGAGGTTCTTTCAAGATCAGAGGCATCGTCAACCAGCTGGAGGCTGCCAAGAAGTTCATGAACACCCAGGGAAGGACGTCCATGAGATTGGTTACCAGTTCGGCCGGTATTAAACAAGCAATTTAGTCATTGCTCTCACGTGTGGCAGTGATATCACTCAGGCAACTACGGCAGGGCATTCGCGTATGCTGCCAGCTCCTTGGGCTTGCCTGGAGTCATCGTCATGCCCGAGACTGCCCCCGGGAACAGGGCCAGGATCATCCAGGCCTTCCCTGGGATGACGGTGGACAGAGTGCCAAACAGGATCCTGGAGGAGACCGTCGCCAAGGTGAGAGCGTTGGATGTCTTTGTGCAGTACCTTGTAGTGTACATATGTATATTACACTTAGGGGTGCCTCGGAATTAGTGTCATTCAAAACTCGCCTCAATTTTCCTTGTAACATTACATTTTTCTTACGATTTTGTACATAGTATATCTTTCTAAGACCAGCAACAATTTCTTGCGCATTTGTCTTTGTTCATCTCGACTGCCCCGATCGCCATGATCTGGAACCTCTTTTACCAGCTGACCAAGGCAGAATGTGAATAGCGCGATCTTTGACCAATGACTTGATTTGTTTATGACTACTCTTAGCAACACTCGTTGGTCAGACTCCATTCTGCCACTTTCATTGACCTTGTCGAAGTCATGGGCCAGATTCTCGTTCATCACCCACTTTCCGCATGAGTGACACTCATTCCTACTCGTGAACTTGCAGTCGCAGTAAGACCAAGATGCTTGACTTGCTTAGTACGAGTCCGAGGGATGTGTGCAGATGCATTCCTACGATGACTTAAGCCTGATGTCCGGCTACGGAACCTTAGCTCAGGAGATCCTGGAAGACGTGCCTGACGTCGACGTCGTCGTCTTGGGCTGTGGAGGCGGTGGCGTGCTTGCCGGAGTCTCAGCAGCCATGAAGACGCTTAGTGACAGGTACTCAGCAGCCATAGGAGGCATTCTAAAGAACTTTTCTAAACCCTTATGTAACGTACACCTATTACACGTGCATCCACGCAGGGGAGATGAAATATCTATCTATGGTGTGGAGCCCGAGACTGCCAACACCATGTATCTATCATTCCAGGTATGAAACGCTCAATTCAGAGCAAGTTCACTGAAATATTACAAACTTAATGCCGCAAAAATGCACGTACACTAATCATTTGGGTAGGTCAAAAAAATGAGAATTTTAGAATTTGACTGAGTGTGTCTTAGGTTTGTTACCTAATACCGAATGGTGAAGATGTAGACAAAGATTTAAAGAAGGATTTTTTGACCTCCACCCCCTCTTATGCAATAAAGTTTTACTACATCAGTTCAGAAAATACAACAGGGTGCTCAGATTTGGAAGGCCCAGGGACAAAGCTATGAACACTTAACTTTAGCTTCATTTGACTGCAATGCTTCAGTTTAGCATCTGCAAAGTAACTGAGCAAGTCCACATTAAATCTATAATGTTGACTCGACTTCCTTATATACTGTGAACACAAAGCTGTGGACGCGAAAATCATTATTTTTTCATTCCATTTCACTAAACTGTCTTCAAGTGGAGTCTTGCAACAAATCTTGGACGCCGCAAGAAATTAAAAGAAAATGACAGCCTAGCAATCATAGATGTACATATTTATTAGACTAGACCAATAAAGGAAAATTTTGGAATTTTGCTGAGTGCATCTTAGGGTTGCTATTAAATGCCAAATGATGAAGATATTGTCAAATGGGTTGCAACTGTTTTGTGCTGTGTTTTTAAAACTTTGAAGGCAGAGAGGGGATCCAAAAACTGACCATTTCTTCATTTCATTTGTCTTTAAATTTAACACACCAAATTTAGCATGACGCGAGAGACCAAAAAATGTTCTAGCCTAATATTTATCCACGTAACTCTTCGTGTATCCCACATGCACGCGTAGACAAAAAAAGGTCTTGTTACAGCAAGGCAGTGCGGCATCAGTGCCGAACGCCCGAAGCGTTGCCTCGGGGTTGTCCCCGCCGTCGGCGGGCCGCAACGCCTTTCGCCACGTCCGTCGCCACTGCCGAGGAGTCGTGCTTGTCTCCGACCGCGAACTGCGCGTGGCCACGCGCGTCGCCCACGAGCACGCGGGGATCGTCACAGAGGCCGCTGGAGCTGCAGGGTTAGCGGCTTTGCTCTCGGGAAAGGTACACTTGTCGTCGTAAGCGTGAAAGTAGTCGGTCCTATGCACTATGCACTTAACACGGCTGTAATGTTGTTACGAAGAAAGTTACGTCCCTTGGGGAACTGACTTCTGATTAACTCAACGATAGTAACTGCAAATAGTACGAAAGATATCTAAACATTAAACTAGGATTTAGATCCGTCTCTCGATGTATGTATATCTGTCTAAAAACTTTATAAAAATAATGCACCAATATACACTAAGTAAAGTGTCACTCCCAAGGCGCGGTTGGCGGAGGCCTAAAATTGATCATCATCCCTTTACAGCTCCAGAAGGAGATCGACCTGGCCGGCAAGACGGTGGTGGCCATTGTGACCGGCGGAAATATCACGCCGGAGGAGCTGGTGGACATCTTTGACAAGACGACGGAAGACGTCGTCTGAACGTCCACAACCTTTTCCTCGTTTTTTGGCATCTAAAGGCAGCTTTAACATTTTTGCATTAAACACGAACAAGGAAACACTTCTTGGACGAACGAAGTCATCGGCAGCGAGAAGCTGATTCTCCCGGGGCGATACCGCACATAGTGCCAAAACGATCAAGGTCGGTGAGGCCGAGAAATAGTTACGAATGAAAAATTGCAGCAAAAATACTTCGAAATTGTGCATGAAAAAAAACCCGACCTATATGCGAATAAGATTAAGACATAACCGAAAAACTGCAAAATAAAGATGCATCAAAATGTGATGGACAAGGACGGGTTATACTCAAATTTGATGACAAACTTAGTCAACACTCTGCATGTCGCTCTTCACAACGATGCACATGTGCTTGGTGCGCAAGAGCCATTGTTTTATGACGATGGAACACACACGATATATTATTAACGTAGATTAGTGACGTAAGAAGATTAGCTCGAGATCTGACTGGTGCTGAACATGAGGACGTTGGAGTGCGTCTTTGTGATCGCCGGCAGCGAATGGACAAAACTAACATTTCGTGTACGACGGCTCCAAAGTCACGATGCGCAAGCCGTCGCCGTGGACGGGGACGGAGCGCCGAGGTGAGGAGAAGCCTCAGCTTGATGCTGACGGTGTTGTTGCTGGACCCCTGGCAATGGATCACCTGAGGAAAAAACAACCTGCTCCTGTTTTTACTCATTGCAACTGTGCATTTGCAAAAATCCAGTTTTCCAAGTCAGCTGGGCTCACTGAAGCAAAGATAAAAAAAAACCCACGCGTGTTCAGGCTGCACGCGCATTTGCAGAGTATTTATGGTGCACACAATGGGTGCGATTTTTTTGTCTCACTCCCTCGCTTCTCCTGACGCGTGCAGTCTAGAAGTGCAGCAGTGCTTTGCTCCATTTCCTTGAAACTGATGCAAGGAAACATGCACTGGAGGCAAAAGAAATCTCGTCGTCCTTAAGGGGTTTTTGCCTGACGCCGGACGGCGCCGACGCGCGACTCCGTCACTATAAAAGCCCGGGGTCCGCGCGATTCCAGCCACGAGTCTGTCTTGCAGCACAGCTCGCAAAAGACACGCCAAAGAGGAATCGAAGTATGGCGAATTTGCAGGTGGGTAACAAGAGTAACATTCACAGTTGTGGGCTGATGCCGCATTAGCACGTATAGGGTGAACTCGGTAGATTCGCAACAGTCCTAAGTCCACCTTGTAGTGCAGACTTTTTTTACGGGGCACACGATGATAAGATTGTTACACAGTGTAAAAGTTGTGCTTGCGATGTAGGCCGCCCTCCTCCTGCTCGTGGGGCTGGGCTTCTCCGCTGGAGACAAGCCTCCACCACCCCATTATCCACCCCCGTCTCCGGATCCTCCCCCGCCGCCTCCCCATTACAAACCCACCTACGTGCCCTACTACGAGGAGGTGTGTCACCTCAAGGAGTGGTCCTCCGACACGGAACTGTGCACACCTGGGCTGGTCCCGGCCTGCGAGCAGCAGAAGGTCAAGGTGCTGAAGGTGGTGAAGCCGCCTCCCAAGTGCGTCAAGGTGCAAGTCCCGCGATGCAAGACTACCAATGACGCCGAAGAGATCGAAATGTGCTCGTTCGACGTTAAATCCAAAGAGCAGGAGCTCTACGCTACCCTCTTCGAGCAGGAAATGATCAAGCGATGCGACACTCACTACCAGACCGAGTGCGAGCCCAGCTATGGAGGCTACCCCAAGTGCAAGCAGGTGCCCGTGCAGGTAAGACACATTAAATCAGTATTTAGATGCAGCTTTTACCACCTGATTTCACTCCAGAATTGCTACGATGTGCCCGTGCTGAAGCCCGTCAACGTCCCCGTGAAGGTCAAGTCCTCCGAGGTGAAGGAGGACTGCGGCAAGCGTCTTATCCCCACCCCTAAGACTGTCTGCTGGGAGGAAGAGGAAGAGCTGTGCGCCTCGGTGCCTGAGCTCAAGGAGAAGGACGAGCACCTCAACAAGTGCAGCCTCACACTGTCCGAGGACGAGTGCGAGGAGGTCAGGCTCACCATTCCCAGGGAGCTGTGCTTCCACGTGCAAAAGTTCCACCAGCCCTACCCCTACGTGAACTAAAAGGAGAGGAATATCAGAAGCAAAAAAAAAACATAGAAAAGATGCCTGCTGCCATATAGACCGCCAACTTCGTCCAGCGTAGTCGACTCAGTCATGTCTTCGTTACAGATGTCAGCCTAAATCATTGTGTTAACATGCCTGTATATATGTAATTATTTATACCGACTTTGGAGCGACTTTCAACGTTATGTAACGGACCCTTACAAGCTTGTCAAAACGAGGAACCTATGCTGTGATATCTACTGTACTGTTTTCCTTTGTAGTGCACAACCTTAATGACGACACTGAGAGGAAATCCTCAATCATTGTTACTCCAAGGACAATAAAAATGAGGTTGCCTTAACAATGACATCGACGACTTCCTTATCTGAATTGCAATAATCAGCTCCTAAGATTGCACTTCTCAAGGCCTTGTGTCTCTCCTTTTTTGCATAGGAGGTTGACCATGCGAATTTTGAAATTGCTGCTGCTAACCTCGCGCATTCCTCACAGATATGTGGTCGACGACGTTGGCGGAGAAGGTGGCAATTTTCCAAAACTGCAACTTCTGCTGGAAGAAGGAGGAGGAAGACTTGTGTACATGATACGTGCACGCACACGAAAGAGGAGGGGGGGGGCGAAGACTTATGCATAGACCATGCAACAGGAAGTTGGGAATGCGGGGAGCTGCGCAACGTCAATGAGGCAATTTCCCTCACTTAAACTCCTTCAGACTACTGCAAGTCCAACCTTGTGAATTCCCGCAGGAGGGCACGGAGGAGCAGGTGGAGATCAGACCAGACGTCGGTTGAGCCGTCCATTGTACACAAGTAAGGTATGTTCTAATTGTTTATTTCAGCGATTCGGCCCAAGTAATCATACTCTTCGAAACAGTCTTCATAGGTTCGCGACCTCTTAACAATTTGACACACTGAGGCAAGCTCAAACTGCGGTATTAGAAGGCTAAGTACCTAATCACAGTGGAATGGTAAACTGTGCAACAGCAAGGAAGGCCAAGCGGTTGAAGTTCGCAGTCCACCGCACTGAGTGTTGATGACTGAAGCCGTTGGCCATGAAGAGGTTGCTCCCCCCATACGTGTGGCGCTCAAGAATATTTAGATAAGAAAGAATATCACGTAATGTTTGCTTACGGGCCATAACAATTGATGCGATACAAAAGACAAGTGGATCACACATCTCATCTCACTTTTTTCACCACTCTCTCAAGGACATACACAAGCGCACAGTAAGAAACTGTTTCTGCACGAATGACGGTTCAGTTTGCTTCAGACGACCCTTCTGACCTCGAAGAATCGTTTGAGGTAATAGATCTGTCCCAAGGTCATGGCGACAAGTACCAAAGCTTCGAAGAAAGACCACATGACAACTCGGGAGTTGGTGTTCTCATTGATTGCCCGGTGAATTCGGTCCCGCACTGACATGTACTCCTGCTCATGCTTCACACCTGAAATGAAGAATGGTCAGTGGAAAGACATCGACCAACCACGGAGATCGAGCACAAGCGAATCGTACCTGTGAGCGCTGTGCTCAGCTCTCTGATCATGTCTTCCAGCTTGTTGTGACTGGGTTCCTCCCCGCCAGCATCGTCTCCCCCGTCAGACGGGACTTCCCCAATGTCCATGCTGAACATGACGATCTTCGGCGTCATGGTGCTCATCTGATTTGAGAAGCAATACTTGTACACCCCGTCCAAGCGCGCGGCGAACGTGTACTTGCCGTTGCTCTCACGCTCTCCCTGATGCACGACCTAGCGGAGAGGAAGCATTAGTAACAAGCAGACTAATTCCCAAGTTCTATCAAAAGTTTCATCACATACCTGTCCGTCCGGTCCTTCGATACGCACATCGATGTCAAGAAAGCCTCCCTCGGCCACCTCGAACATGAGGCCCAACTTGGTGCCGGCCTTCACTTTATCGAAGAAGCATTCCTCGGCATGCGCGTCAACCTGAAAGCTGCATATTTGCTAAAGTGTTCCTTTTTGTCGTCCGCTCTCGACTCACCGTGATGAAGTAGGCCTTTGTCCGGTGGATGAGGGAGACGACCAGCAAGGAGAACAGCAGGGACAGGTCCATGTCGCCCGTGACGAGCCCTTTCAGCTTTGCTTACAGCAGTGACAGCTGCTTCTGGCTGGTGCTCCGTGGAAGGCGCCTGAAGGGTTGGCACGAGGGCTACTGTACCGTAGCATATGAGTCTTAACATTACTACCATAACCTATCGCAGGCAATAATCTTGAGACTGCTTTGTTATAAGTAATAAGTGTCATAATTATGCAAAAAATGAGTCATTGAAATAGCGCGAAGGTGAATGGCAGAGTCAGTATGATTGAGCAACCCTACAAAATATTCCACGTCAGGCGGAGAAACACCGGTCGGAAGAATTTATTGTAATCGCGAAACCTCCAGATACATTAAATGAGACAGCAGCAACAAATGTTAGTTTTGGGCGAGTTTGCGCATCAGACACTCAGCTACTACACAGATGTCTCACTCAATGGGTATCTGGACCGCTTCTGTCCTGACTTCCGCCCCATAGTTACTGTCGTGAAGTGCGCTCGAGTGGCGCCTTTTTACCACATGGGTTGGCGCTTCTTGACTCAAGCCACCAGGCAACCACTTTTTCCAGGCATACGAGTCCCAGGTTGGTGAGACCACAACACTTCTCCTCCCTCACCTGTCAGTGATCGGAAGAGTTCTGTTTTTCTCCCTCTCGGCCGCCTTCTCCAGGTCCGCCCCCTCCTCTCTTCCCGAGGTCTGGTCTCCTAAGGTAAGCTGAGTTGCTCTGTCCTTGAGCGTCTCCCATCCACCCCAGGCCAATGTCATGTGGACACATGTGTTTTGCACATTTTGTTATTACGATTTTGCTCTCCTCCCCCTCCTCCTTCTTCCACGTCATCTGTAGCCGGCGCCGCAGCGATCGTGTAACATTTGGGTCACGCCCGCTGTGAGGGTGGGTGCGTGTTACGTGGATGGGGGGGGGGGGGGTTGCTATTAGCTGGGAGTTGATCAGAACAATGATTATTATCATAACTTTGCTGAAAACTGTTTCCTTCACCAAATGCTAGGAGATGCTCCCAGTGGAAAACCTGACACGACTTCGTAAGCGTCGTGAGCCATACACACATGGCTCATTGGTGGGTAAAGCTCAGCCTCACCCATTCTGTTAACGAGTTAGGAGTGGGCAGGCACTACGGGCTGGAATGTTCAGTTAATGTCAGCGAAGGGAAGCGGGAGATCAAGAGGGAGAGAAAGCTTCCACTGTCCCAATAGACGTGTTTGCTCAAAAGTAGATCTACCCCAGTCGACTGCTCACAATGTTCAGGAGAAATTTCATGTAAGTTCCAACTGTTGTCTGCAATGGTGCTTTTCTGTTAAATATTCGCGCTATTATGTCTTTTTTGTTCGAGTGTCACTTTTGTTCGGGCGTCGATTCACGGGCTGAATCACTACTCGCAATCACGCAAGTTGCCAATATCGTGGCAAGAGTCCTGCTTAAGAGACACTTGGTTGTTGCAGCACCATGGATCGGATATGCACGTTTCTCGTCTTGATGCTCTTCCTGACACCCGATCTGATCATCTCCGCCGCCGTCGGCGAGGACCCTCACCATTCGTCTGAGCAGCGCGTGCTGCACGGCAAAGATCTGAGCGACAAAGAACACTTGGACGGAGACGGTTTGCATCACGCTGACTACGACCACGAAGCCTTCCTGGGTGACGAAGCAGAAGAGTTTGATAATCTCACTCCCGAGGAGAGTGTCCAAAGACTGGGCAAGATTGTAGACAAGATTGACAAGGTCAGTAATCAAGGCCAGGGACGTGGTCCTTTTATTCAGCACTGGTCAATATCTGGACAAGAAGCAAATCTTGAAGCACAAACAATGAATCTAAAGTTAAATTCGTGACACTATTTAGTCCCCCTCTTTTTCTCACTCAAACACTTCTCCAGCGGGTGTCCTTTAAACCTGGGTAGCAGTTTTTTATGTTTAAAAGTTATCGTCAGAGATTATTTTTTGATTTTTACTCTCAGCACGTCCTTAGCATATAGTTGGAAAAAAGTTTTAAGTGCTTATCCTTCTCATTTACCTGTCCTTGCAGTACTCATGCCTAATTCATTCTTGGTGTTATTTTTCTCCTTGTTCTGTGATGTCCTTGCACCAACAACTCGATCCGTGACTGGAAAATAGATCCTCACCAGAAAAGTCCTCGAAATATAGATTCGACGGGGACAGTGCATTCATGGACAGCGTAACTGAGACACTGCAACTGAGACATTGCTGAGCAAATGATCGAGTTGACGGTGCCCTGACGCATTTACAATGTACAGAAACCTCTTAGGAAATCCTAAGGTCTCTCAGCTCTGGGTAATGCACTCATCGTATGAAAGCTCATGTCCTGACGTAATTAGGACTACGTCGCTTAATCTAACCTAATCCTGGATTGCGTTATCCTCATATCTGAGAGCAATGTTTATTGTGCCGTTGCATCCATCCTCACGTAGACATCCCAGTGTGAGCCTAGGTCAAACGAAAAGTATAGACCTTAGGATAGGAATGACAAAAAAAGTGAGCACTCCACTAGACTCTCCATAACTTTTGATAGGATGAGGACGGCTTCGTGACCTTTGATGAGATGCGGGCATGGATCCAGTACACACAGCAGAGATACATCTCAGAAGACGTGGAGAGGCAATGGGAACAGCATCAGGTATAGCGAGTTGAGCTTCATCATCGCAGTCACGACAGCTCATTTGACGGCCCTGTAGATATCTGAGGGAGACAAACTGTCTTGGGACAACTACCGAGAGTTGGTCTACGGCTTCCTTGACGAGGAAAAGGAGGACGAGCAGAGTGAAAACGACCTGGAGGATCCCAACGTGTCTTACAAGTAAGAGAGGTGCCTTTTACTGGAGGACTTCAGCATGGACCTAATGGCAACTTTCTCCTCAAGACCTTTGTGATACATTTGCATAATGTTGGGGAGAAGCATTGGACAAACACTTCGATGATGTGCTGAAAATGCTGATCGTTTCAGGAAGATGGAGGAACGTGACCGTCGTAGGTGGGACCTGGCTGATAAAGATGGGGACGGATCCCTCAGTAAGCCAGAGTTTTCCGACTTTCTGCACCCTGAGGAGGCCGAGCACATGAGGGACATCGTCGTGCAGGTGGGCCCTGCCTGAGTGCTCAAAGAAGCAGTGTCCACAAAGTACATTTCTTCGTCTTACAGGAGACCCTCGAAGACATCGACAGGGATAACGACGGAAAGATCTCTCTGGCCGAGTACATCGGCGACATGTACCGCGGCGACGGCGACGAAGCCTCCGAGCCAGACTGGGTCAAGCACGAGCGCGCACAGTTCGAGGAGCACAGGGACAAAAACGGGGACGGGTACATGGATCTGGAGGAGGTGAGTGGAGGAGGAAAGGGTTACTTACACATGGGGAAAAACGGCACAAAACCATTTTCTCCGCAGGTCAAGGACTGGATCATCCCTCCTGACTTTGATCACAGCGAGGCTGAGGCCAAGCACTTGCTGTTCGAAGCAGATGCTGACCACGATCTGAAACTTACCAAAGAGGAGATCCTCGACAAGTACGACTTGTTCGTGGGCTCTCAGGCCACCGACTTCGGAGAGGCGCTTACTCGACACGACGAGTTCTAAGTGAAGAAAAAAAAAGGCTGGAGCCGAACCTCCTCCTCCTTTGACGAGGAATTTTGGAGTGTATTGAGAAGAGGCAGAAGATGAGAAGTGCCAATTTTTCTGTTATTCCTTGAGATTTTACTCACCTCCTCGTCTCTGCAAACTCTTGAGTGCCTTCCCAATTCCTCAGAGTTGATCAGAATACTCGATTGAAAATTTTACTGCGTTTAAGAAAGCATTTCTAAGAAACAATTAAGCACATGACCTGGAAAGAAAGCCCATAGTTTTTTACCTGCGTTAACGCGTGCTTTATGCAGTGTCCAAGAAGTAAGAAGCGTTTGCTATCGTTTTCTCATCCTTCAATTGTGATGTCTTGTCTGGAAACTAGAATAATATGTGTATGTGTGATTGTTATGTGCTCTTTCGTACGTTCTTTGCATGATTGGGAATCTGCGTTCTCGGGTTTATTTTGAGTTCCCGAGAATATTTGGGTGGTTGTTTTTAGTTATTGTTGAAAATCGGTAAGAAAAGCAGGCTAAAGTCACATCTCAAAAAAGAGTTGAAAGCAGGGCTTATTCGGCCATCATCACTCAGCTAAACTTCCAGAATGTTTTCGACCCACTTTTTTTCAATGATGATTGATCAGAACAGCTGTTCCTGCAATCACTGCATGAAAGGAAGCGTTGCAAAGCAGCGCAATAAGAGCATTCGTAGTCTCCAACGTGAAGCAAGATTGTGGATCACCTTGATTGACCGATCAGTTAAGAGTAGTTTGGGGCGGTGATAGATTTCTTGAGCGAATCCGGGATGAAATCGGCCGGGCCAAGTCGAGTCCGACGAAGCAAGAGAATGCTGAACCCTATCTAAACCATGTGCGCACGTACGGCAAGCCAAAGTCTTCCCGCTGTGCAGCAGATAGTATATTGGAACATCCCTGAAAAGATGAGACTGAGTGATTTGATTCTTGCAGTCAGGTTCTTCTGATATGGAAGGGGACCTTTTTTCCATAGTAAAAAAGTGAGCTATTCCATTCGTGCTGTCAATGAGGATGGTATTCTTTCCACTGTACCGGGTGTCCGATAAGTAGCGCACATTCTTTGCTGCCCAGAAAATTCTAGCGGAGGTGCTTTAGTTCATCAAATATCACTTGATCGTTGATTCACTTGCTAACTGAACATCAAATTTGAGCTCTCTATGATGAACAAGGCCTGGACCATGGCCTCGTACAAATGGCAGTGCTCCTGTTCATGCTACCAATCTTCGGGATGCTATCATTCATCGGGCTTTTAACCATACCCAGAGGAGAGCTGATGGCAAATACGCAGATGTCTTTGAGGTAGGAAAAGAGCTCGAGGTGTTGATTTTGACGAATCTTAATCTCACTTTACTAACCAAAGATTGCACCAGAACCCTCGTCACGCTACATGATCTGCCCAAATTCGTGCGACAACTTTTTTCCTAGAGCTCAGACTCTTAACTCTGTTTATACTTGCAATACCACAGAGTCAGTCAAAGCCTAGACTAGACTCAATAATGCAAAATTGCCACCGTGCCCACTCAGCTTAGGCTAAGAATGGACATCGACTTATCGGACACCCGGTAGTACTTCTCGTGCACTTTATTTGCAACAGCTATTACGCGCTAGTGGCGAACGCATCTTAGGGATCACAGACACATTAACACTTGCTGCCTATGCACATACACTTATGTACAAACACACAGTTTACAGCACACATTTAAAAAGCAGTTGAGCACGTAGTTCCTTATGTTTTGCGTTCACTGAATATGTCGTTGTTGCCTCTCACACCTGCACACAAGCAGCTTACGGATTATACACATTGATAACAATATTAGTGACAACATTGAAGTAGTGATTCTTGGGCGGAATCTTACAGGGTTTTTCTTTCTTACTTTTCCTCAGTGTTGCAGGTCAATTGAACCTTGAAGGAAGGGTTATTTGTCTCTATGTCGGCGTCGAGCCGGCACCTTGTGTGTTTATGTGTGTGTGTGTGTTGCTGGTCCGTGCACGAGTCCATACGTGCGCGTAGGGGACTGTGTCCTTGCGGAGGGTGTAACGGGGTTATGTATTAGCCGAGAGTAGCAGATATCTTCTTCCTGGGAGTGTTTCTTGTGGTTCGTTAGTTTCTGGAAGCTGCTAATAACGTTGGCGGTTCATGTTGGAGTTAGAGAGGAGAGAAGAGGTGGCAGCAGAAGTCTGTTTAGTCAAGCCATGATGAAATGAGTCGGACTTAGTGGGAGAAGTAATGGTCGAGTCAGGAACTCAAGTCAAAGGAGGCACGCATACAAGTACAGGAGCTTCTACTCTGTCTTTATCTGGCGGAGTTTTTTCTTCTTTCTATCACGACTTTGAGGAGAATCAACGTGTGTTCTAGGAACGATGGTGAACTTAGGAAAGTTGTCCTTGTTCTTCTATGTTGTATCCACTGCTTGCTGCATTTTCTTTCCCCCCATCCTTGCCATGACACCCACTTCAACCCCGCTACACCCATACGCATCATCCTTCGCCCTCCTTCTCGTCGTCGCCCTTCTTGCAGCAGTACCGCTGGCTGAGCACGATGACGAGGAACAGCGTGCCCAAGCCACCGACCCCGCCCCAGAAGCCCAGCACCCCGCCGATGATGGCCTTAGCACCACACATTGCCAGATTGCTTCCATGTCGGTCATCCTCCCCCCCTCCCCTCCTCCTCACCACTCAGGTCATCTACGAGCCCACCGACTCCGCGCCCCCGTCGAGCGTCACGTCGCAGTGGTACAAGTCTCTTTAGACACGACCGCCTGCGGCGAAACGATGTGGCTGGCGCCAGCCCTGTCGAACTCCTCTATGCGCTGAATAAAAAGATAAGAGAGGGAGAAGAAAAGATTCACCTCGTGTAGCACGTGCGAGTCATTTTGCCAGGAGAAAGAAATGAAAGAGGAATGAGGGATTTTTCCTCCTTTGACTTCGAGCATTGGGTGCTCTCAAAAGTGAGTGAGTGAGAGAGAGAGAAGAGAAAGCCATCATCACACACGCACACGCACGCACGCACGCACGCACGCAGCCCTTGAGGTGCTGCACGTGAGAAAACATGGAGAAAGGGTTAAGAGTGAGAGACTCTCCGAAAAAGAAGCTTTGCCAGCAAAAATGTTCTTCAACCATTCAAGTTGTAACCTGGAGATGAAGTTAATTAACTCTACTTCTTCAATTGACGAGCGGAGGCAGGAGAAAAGCAAAGTTTTGCTGCCAAAAGGAGTGAAGGAGGCAAAAGAACGCGTAGGGCAGAGAAAGGCCCACAGATGACTACTCGGGCATGCCTTGAATCTAGAGAACCAAGTTTTCTGTTTGCACTTGGAATTTGGGGAGCCGCCATCGAACAGTCTCATGCATACAGACGAGCACGAGCTGCACTTTGGCCCTGTTGGTAGGGTTGTGGACACAGAGTGCCTGTAGGTGACACTTTTCTTCCCCTTGTGCAGCAGGGGTGCCTGAGGGCGGACTTGCGTACGTCCACTTGCGTACACGGCCGATCAGGGACGCTTGAGGGCGCACGTCTCGCTCGTGGACAGCACGTGCGAGGCCTCGACGTAGTCGTCAGAGCTCACGCTCTCGTTCGCACAAACAGACAGGGAAGCAATCTGGCAATGACGCATTTTGTGGCCACGCTCCTTAATGTCTTTCCAGTAGTCGGAGTAGAACTCCTCGTCGTCCTCCTCCTCGTCGTAGTCCTCCACCTCTTCGTTCCAACTGGAGTTCATGACAGCGTCCCGGTGCATGTTGTTCCCAGTGACGCCGCGATCGCGCCCCGCGCCCGGCCGGTCGGCCGTCACGGCGTTGCGCCGGCCGCCGAACCCTGCGCCGCCTCGCCTCGTCGTCGTCGTGCTCACGGCGGACGCCAGCGGCGTCAGCAGGAGCAGCAACAACACGACCGAGTTCACGCATTTCTTTGGCGAGCGCGACGCTCCCCTTTTGAGGAGCTGTGGATCCCGAGGAGGATCTGGTGGCGAATGCCCAACACCATTTGCCACTGTCCTCTGCACCATTTTTCTTTTGAGGAAGCCTCAGGAGAGGAATCGTTTGCACTTTTTCAATCCGATGCTCCTCTGAGCATGCCTGCAAGAAATATAATATGTGTGTACTTATACACGTATCCTCAGACCAGGGTGGTGTCAGATGCACAAGGGGTGGCGGAATTTGGGGGAAAAAACTCGCATATGACTTAGACGTTAGGAATGAAAACAATCGAGCAGAAATTCTCACCCTGCCCAATCCAACATGTACGGGTAAAAATTGTACGCTAAAAGTGTCAGCATAAGTAGTTAGTATACATTAACTATAAGTATAACAATAAGGTAGAAATCCAAGTTCCTGAACACTGCAGCCACAGGGAGAATTTTTACAATGTCGGAAAGCTGGAGGCCTCAGTAATTTAAGCTACTGACATGGCAAAAATGAGCATGATTTGCCAAATTAAGTGAGTGAAGTATACTGTGACATATTAGTGAAGAGGAGCTGCTACTATATTCTGGATTTTTCACTACGAGCGAGTGCAACCCTGCCTTTCACTATAAGTACCATGGTCCGTGCTTGACGGCAATTTCACTGCCTCATTAAGCCCACTAAGGCTCGTTATGGGTGCATATTACAATCTGCACTTAGAGGTCCGAGTCGAGCCCGACATTTTACTTCAGTCATGTTAACAGAATGGGACAAGTGCCAGCGTATCTGATCAGATGCGGAGAGAAGAGTTGTCAGACATGGAGTGCCAAGTTTTCCAACACTGTGCCAACATCCGGTGTTAGAGATCTCATGCTTGGTCGCTGCAATATCCAGGGAGAAGGAGGAGAAGAAGTGAGGTTCGGGGCACTCAACACCCATAAGAGCATCAACTGATCAGGGCATAAAGACTCATTCAGCTTTTTTGATGGGAGCAATGAAAGCTTGATGAGAGCGACAGGAAGGCCTTTGTCTTCGTCATACAGGGAAAAGGCGGCTGAAAAGCCCGCTGTCATTTGTTTTAACACCCACTTCATTACGTACAGGTAAAGGTAAACACGTAGCTTCTCAATGAGAAAGCCAAGTTTGCGCGCTTTGCTACGGTGACGACAACAACGCACTTAAGACTAAACTTTAAAGCGTGACCACTCACACTAATATGACAGCTATAGATTTCCTTCCGTGAACAATATTAAGACCTCTGCAAACTACAGCTATAGACCTCGTGTCAGCTGACACAACACAAGCACTTTCTTGTTCAAAAACACAGCTCTTCATAGAGGATTATAATCCAGTAATTCACTCACACAAAGCACTGGTGGAGACTCATTGATCCTGCTGGACAACATTGCCGGCAAGCTTAAATTTGCTCCGTGATCAAGACTTCACGTCCCCTCAACCTTGATCACGGGGGGCTTCAGGACACCTTCTTGAAGTGCTTGTGTTGAAGATCAGCTGACATGAGGTAAATAGAAGTTGTTTGGAAAGACTTAAAGATAATCCCCAAAAATCACATCTAGAGGGCTGTCACACAAGGTAAGACGAAGAGTAGTCCGGTGTTTGCTTGATCGTCCCTCGTAGGAGAAAGCACAACATGTTTTAACACTAAAGTGTGTTTTTACACAAGTTTCCTTCTTTAGGGTAAAAAATCACATTTTCTAGCAAAAATAGCATAACTTTTTCCCAGCCACTCATAAGTGTTTTGAGGGACAGAAAATGTGACAAGACAGAAGAGCTCGAGGAACAGACATGGTTGATAAATAAATCACTGCTTCCATGATACCAGTACGAGCGTAGCAGAGTTCGGGACTTCCACCAAAACGTGCCATTAGATCTCTCCACAAAGTTGGATTTTCTTGGCATCACAATGCGGGTCTCCCGGGGCTTGTCATAGACTGGGGGTCATCTGTGGGGGAATCAATATTGGGGGTCCCTGAAGTAACCGCAGCCAAAAATCGGAATTGCTCAGGAACCTGTCGTAAATCTCAAAGTTTTTTTTCTCTTTTCAATACGTGTCTGGCAGGAACTTTGCAGTCTGTGGAAAAGAAGCAAATTTTGGGGCTTCCTGTGATGATCGGAACCCCAAAAATGGCTGGGAAGCAGATAGAGACCTCCAAGTTGAGGAAGGGGCGCACACCCACACTGACAGATGAGGTCATTCGAGGCCAAAATCGGGGTTACAAACACATGCACTCTCCTTATGCCTCCACATGTGTGCCACAATTTTGGCTTTGTGCAGGTTGGGTGCCTGGGCCAGAACGAGGTGGGAAGTACAGGGTGGGGCAGAAGTGGCCTCCATTGGTGGGCATCCATGACTCTGGTTCTGAGGCAGGCAGAAAGGTCAGATTGGCGCAAATCGATAGCGGAGATCTCAAACGTTGAG
>JAAUXU010077943.1_pt1 | contig 27476 bp, 22 predicted proteins | sample 7278151 | NCBI WGS metagenome assembly JAAUXU01 (sample SAMN14350113, study PRJNA611818) | marine sediment metagenome | isolation source: surface marine sediment (1.8m) | place: French Polynesia: Moorea | collected 2018-08
GTACGTACAATTGTTAGAGTTGTTCTAAAATGTGCAAAGAAGCATCTTCTTTGGCAATACCAGCTGAATTCTCGTGGAATCGTCACGAATAGAAGGGAAAAGTCCTCGTTTCAGCAAAACACCAAAGATATTCCTCCCCCGGAAAGAGTTCAAGACGACCAAGTGGAAGTTTTTAACTCTGTCGCCATGGCTTTATGTTGAGGCAAAACACTAAAAGTTGTCACTAGATGGTGCGTCTGTGGACAATTTTTGCAGTGTGTGTGTTAGGGCAGTATGCCCACTCACATGTACGCACTATATGTTCAATGTATCTTCCCTTCAATAGATGCATTGCAGGGATTTGCATTCTAGAACGTGTGCAATTGCTGTGTACTTGTAAGTATATCTTAGAACGCCGTAGAAGGTACAACAATGGTCAATTGGCTGTCAACATCAAAGCCATACCCGAAGATAGTCTGCCTGGTTGTGAGCTGTGGGTACTGTCATTTTCAGGTCCCAGCACCAACATCCCACTATTTTGCCTGATTGCTTCCTGGTGCACAGGCGTCCAAGGCTCCACTGGGTTAACCGTTCTCTCCCTCATCGTGGGGGAAGCCGATGACGACGGCAGCTTCTTCGTCTTCTGGCTCTTGGGACTCCGCAACCACGATAGGACCGACACCGAGAACGGTGAGTGGTTCGGATATTGGCTTCAAAGCAAAATTGGTAGGGTGCGGGAGCGAAGATGCTTTAATTAAGCACTGAGTGTTTCGTACCTGAGCGCTCTTGCCGCGTGAAGACGACTCCACTTGTCGTTCTTGGTCGCCTTTGCCTCGGATTGGTCAATGATCTTCCCAGCGCAAGTCCCGAAAATCCGCTCCACAATCGCAGGGGCATCTGGCCTTCTGGCCTTGGTCGGCGTCTCGCTTTTCTCCCGCATGCACCTCAGCAAGAAGATGATTGCCTCCAGCATGAACTCGCTCGAGCTCACTCCCGACAAGATCTCTCCCATAGACCGATCACTCCGGAGAGCTTCCAACTCTTCTTTTAAGCGACTCAAGCACTCTGTCTTGCCTCCTCCGCATTTGGATACCAACTGCAGATGAAATGGAAGTATTGATGACGTGAATGACTTTTCTTCAGGTTGGGCAATCTTTCGGCAACGATCTTTTGCCTCCTCCGTCAATTCTCGCCATGTTGCAACGCCGGCGAGAATGGCGTCGGCAGCGCTCTGGTATCGTCCACGCTCCTTGACGTTGCGAATCAACTCCGTTAAGGCGGTGATGCGGTCTTCGCGGCCTCGGAGAAAAAGCTGGTGCTGCTGCAGCATTTGTGACGATTTCACTCTGGAGAAGCCGTGATGATCACGTCTGCACCTGCCAGCTCTTAGTCGTCATATGAACGGTAAGAAAGCGGAAGCAGCAAAGGACAGTAGCAAGTGGCGAAGTTGAGCAGGGCAGCTTTAAATTCCTTAGCTCACTTGGGGAGCTCCTATCCTTACCCACGTCCGCGGCGGGCTTGACATTTGAGTTTTCTCTTTCTTGGAGCGTTCGGCACTTTTTTTGCTTCGTCATGTGAGTCGTGGAAGCTTCCGTGACTTATAAAATACAAAAATACGTGTTGTTTGAGTTTTGGAGAGATTTCAATCCCGACGATACGTGCCACATTTGCAGCCGTGCATAAAGTCCCGTACAGTGTTTCACGCAGTTCACAGTACGTACAACGTCAACGTCTCATGACCGCTCAAGTCGCTTCAAGTAGCGCCTACAAATAAGTGAGCAGACTCATGCTAAGCACTGGTATAGTGCTACTTACGTCACACAGTGTCTTATGATGGGCTAAACGGATGTAGAAGAACTTGGTACAATTTTTATGCAGCACAGCTTTGTGTCGTTACATCATCAATGTTTACCTAGGCGTTCTTCCCTCCCCATATGGTGGAATCTTAAAGCCTCGTCAAATTGTACCGTAGCGTACTGACTTGAACGTTGAGTTTTTGCCAAGGCCGCTGCTTGCTTTGTGCGTGTGCAGTCAGTACTACACATGTCTCACATCCTGTGCATATGAATTGTAAGTAAGGTTGCTCTGTCAATGATAGTACAGCTTCGCTCACACACAGAGAGAACGCATTTTTGTCTCCCGATAGTCAAAAAAAAGTGCATGAATCAAAAATCGAATCATTCTTTACTTGCGACACAACAATGCCACAGACAGCCTTTCGCTTGTCTCGATAAAGGGCAAAGAAATTCGTCTCTGAGCGTACGAAAATAATCCTGTTGTCCTCGCTCGGCGGCATCTCCTAACTCATGGCGTGTCCTGGGCTCGGTTCTTGCTTATTTGGTGCGTACGAAATCTCTTTTTACAGCAGACAACCGACTGACGAGAAGGATCCACCCGGCTTCCCTCGGCTAGGCTACTATGGCTGCAGGGCAGGGTGGGGTACAACCGAAACTGTCGTTTTTTCTCTTTGATAACCATTTCATTTTCCTTCGTCCAAGTCAATGATATAATGAAATAAATAAAAATGAGTAAATGAGCGGGCAAAATACCACAGAATTCCTAACACAACGTTCACCTATATTATGATATTTCACACACTGCATTATGCCGTTCCTGTGGAAGTCGGTGATGTGGAATGGACTTCGGATGACACTTCACTGAAAACTACATTTAGCACGTCGCACACTCTACCACATCCACGTGTGAACATTTAACGCACACACTTGTGTTGAACAGGCGATCAAAGCTGTCCTCGCGGTTACTTGCATGACGTAACTTCTAAGTAATCCTTCTGCAGTCCTTTTTCTGATGACAGAACACCATGGAAATGCGAAAGAATAACACTGAATTACGGGTGGCAGCATATTTTCCTGCTCAAAACAGATGAAGGTTAGCTCGGGCAGGAACACAAAAACCTCTCTAAAACCATACAAGCTCCAGCAGTTTACATACATAACGAATGTACAAAAAGTCCGTCAACCACAAAAAAATGCACCGCCTATGCTGCATTCCCACTTGACGTGCGAGTGCCCGCAGCTAATTGCTGGAGTTCAGCTTGGCCGCCAGCGCCGCTTGAAAGCTGGCGGCATCCCCAGCAGTGGCTGCTCGGTTGATTTCTCTCTGTCTGGGTCCGGATACAATCTCTTCCAAGACTTCCCCGGACCCCTTGATTAGTCTATGTCGGCCGGTGTCCGGATCATAGACTTTACGAATGACGCTCTGCTGCTTCTCCCACTCCTCCTTAGTCATTGGTGCTAGTCTTTTCAGACTCTCAGCTTGCTCGGTGGTCAGCGCGTCGGAGTGCTTCTTGATTTTCTTCTTGCTCTTGGCATTCAGCAGCTCGTACTTTTTCTTTTTTTTCTCCTTGGCAGCGCGCTTCTTGGCCTTTTTCAGCTTCTTCTTCAACTTCTTCCTATTCTTCTTGAGTCGCTTCTTCAACCTCTTTCTCTCTCGTTCGGATTCGCTACTGCTACTACTGCTGCTTGAACTACTGGACTCCGAACTCGAAGATCTCGACTTCTTCTTTCGCTTCCTTGACGCCACCTTCTTGTTGTTCAACTTGCTCTTGCTTCTCCTGCGCTTCTTGTCGCTCTCGGAAGAGGACGGGGAGGACGATGACGACGAACTACTTGAGGAAGACGAATCATGGCGTCTCGCCTTCAGCTTCTTGTCCTTCAAGGCTCTCTTCCGCTTGCTGGACCGCCTCTTCTCAGCGTCGGATGATGAGGAAGAGCTACTACTGCTACTGGACGACGAGGAAGACGAAGAAGACGAGGAGGAGGAAGACCTTCTGTCCTTTTTTCTCCTTTTGTGACTTGACCGCCTCTTGGAAGAGCGGACCCTCTTTCTTGATGTTGTCGCCTCATCTTGCACTCTTTGGGGACAGTCATCTCCAATCTCAACACTTAGACCATTGTGGACGTCTCTTGTTCTCGATGCTCTCGCTGACGAGTCCGCATCCAGAGCTACGGCTGATGACGAGGAAGACGATGGGCTTCTTTTCCTCGTTGAAGATGTCTTCATGACTTCAAGTAAGCGTGGAGAAGCTGGCGGCCAAGAACTTCATGCGTATGATGGCGTTGATGAACGGGCTGGCTCTGGCCGCATGAGCAATCAGCTGTCTTCTAACCGTATGGAGCAGTTGGAGCTGTCTGCTGAATGCTAGCAGTGCGGTACGCTGCAGTACCGCTACATACAGCACAAGTCTCTAGCAACCTTGCAATAACTTATCCTACTGCTGCAAAAAAAATGGCCGCCTTCGGCCTGACTTGCACCAATAACAAGTGTGCATGCGGAAGTCAATGCATACACAAGTGCATCAGAACACGGTCGCAGTTGCGAACATGTTAATTGCGTAGCCACTGGTTTTCCCAGCCAATCCAGCCGTGCTTAGTACCCAACTTCTGTTTTTTGGGTGGGTGTGAAAGTCAGGATAGGCCTAAAGCTCACGAGTTGACTTGGCTTGACACCTGATCAGCTGCAGACCTTTCAAAGTCTAGTTGGACTCACGTGGTGCAGTTGAGCATTCAGACTTCTTCGAGTCAAGTCAATTTTTCTCAAATCCAGAAAGATCAGGCCTTTACGCTTGAAACCTTTGACTAAGCCTCCCAGCATCAAAATGCCAATATAAAACACAGCTAAATCGAGCGAAGAAAACGCCAGTGAATTTTTAACAGATCAGCAATGCAAACATGATCTTACTACAGCGTCAGAGCATTGGCACTCCTGCCTGACCCCATTTGCCGTTGTCTGAACTTTCGTGAAGAGGGCAAAACTCTGTCCCTCTTCAGCATATTCTAATTTTCCCGTACGCTTGCACTAAGACAGCAAACATGCAGATTCACATCAGAGTTATCTAATGAAAAATTGCTCTTCCAAATGTCTGGCCCTATTATCGGAATTATGGGACATATTTCCATCCTCCATATATGGGTCAGATGGTAGTTTGAAAAGAGATCTTCAGTCCTCTTCTGCACTTTTGTGTAACAAAATTCTGCTCGTTTAAACGATGCCTGATATGCAAAAATGGTGAAGAAGACTAGTCCTCATTAGCATTATGCCACATATGCACACGTGTCAGCTGCCAAAGTAAATAAATGAATTTGATTGATACCATATCGTACACCTGCGTATGTACGATACATACACGTACGTACCTACTGATTCAGTTAATTGACCCTCGCATGCTAAGGCGTGCTCTTCAGCACAATCCAGCGTTCCTATTTGGATCATTAGCAGTTACGGCTCGCATTTATTTTGCACACTTGGATCCAGCTGAGTGCGGAACATTCTTTTCACGCCAACCCAAGTATTGCTTGTGAATTATTGGTCGATTCATGCCTGCTTGATACCTCGGGTGCCTAATTTCTCCTTCTGTTGTTGAATGAACAATGGGGAGAAACCTCCTAAATGCGCACACGCACGCTCGCACGCAACCACGCACAGGCACACTCACGCTTGTATGGACGTTCACGGTATAGCGGAGACTTTTATATGGGGAAAGATCGACTACAGAGAATGACTAGACTTGTTTTCTTTGGGCTTGTCTTGAGAGTACGCACAAATTGCGTCACTCTGCACTCTCATCTTCCCTTGAGGGGTCCGGGGAAAACTTTGTTGTATCTTTAAATTATCCGCGTCATAACGTGAGGCCCAAAAATATGTATGGTGCATCAGCTTGCAGTTACCAGTTACCGACGTAGATGCAAGGTCCGTGTCAGTACCCTGCGTACGATTCATATGTGCTGCATCCGACCGTCACCTCTTCGGAGAAGTACGTCCTATTTACAAACGTAAAGCAATGATAATGCTTAATTGACCAATCATCGTATGAATCGCACATTGACAGGAGCTATCTTCTCAATCGTATCTTACGATAAGCGTTCTCACCACAACGCAGTTTACTACGAGTGCTTACAAAGGAGTTGTTAGATATTCCTGTGTTATTCACACACTTTTTGAACTAACATAAAAAAGACCTGTGCGTCAATTTCAATAACAGTGCAGTAACAAAGGCAGTCATGTCGTCCCGTGAGACGACGTGTGGAGTGCTGTGTTTCAGGCCGGCTTTCCTGCAGCCCCTGGCCTCAAAGAAGGTGTACATGTTTTTCTACGGAGTCCTGGGGATCGTGCAAAGCATGTTTTTCACCTACCTCTCGGCTACGTTGTCCACCATTGAGCGCAAGTTCGGTATAAAGTCCAAGGAGACGGCATATATGATGTCAGGAAACGAGATCTCTCAGATCCTGTTTGTCTTTGCCATGCCGCTCATGATCAAGGTGAAGCGCCGCCCTCTGTGGACTGCCCTGGGTCTCCTGTGCTCTGCCCTAGGATGCTTCCTCATGGCCTTGCCTCACTTCGCGTCGGAGAACTACCACGACTTACAGTTCGCCCAAATTAGTAACCACTTGTCAAAGGAAAGTAGAGAGGGAATTTGTGTGGTATTATAAAAAGGCATTTTTCAATTGGAAGGAAACTTTTGAAGCTGAGTTATACTTTTCTCTCTAGAAGCAGAGAAAATGTCATTGAATTTCTGTATCCGCGAAATGACTGGTTAAACGTACCTACTTCACTAACGGCTTAGACAAATTGCCTTAAGATGCCGCACAAATTCTCGTCATAAACTTCTGCACCCGAAAGAATGTGACAGCCCTGGCCTCCGCTGATCTGTGTGGCTCCGAACACCACACAAACAGCCTCGAACATTCCTGCGACGAGGAGGGAAATCGTCGCGTCGACGTTGGAGGCTTGGTCGTCGTCTTCATTGGAATCGTTCTCACTGGAGTCGGAAACTGCGGATTTTATACCTTTGGACTGGCCTATCTGGACGATAACACCTCACACGAGAATTCGCCCATTATGCTGGCCATCAGGGACGTTGCGATTTCATAAAGCTGCTACAAGCGTGCGTTCATACACACATGAGCATTGCAAAGCTTCATATGTACTTGCGTGTGTCACGCCACCGGCTCTACCAGAGCGACAAGAGCTTTATGAAATCAATGGCTGATCACCAGCTATACCTTCCGCTTGCTTGGTCCCACTCTGGGCTTCTTCTTGGGTTCATTCTGCCTGAAAACCTATGTATACCCAAGGGTAGATCCAGGTTTTGGTGAGGGTGACCCGCGATGGGTGGGCGCCTGGTGGCTCGGATATCCCATTATTGGTGCACTCATTCTTATCTTTGCGGCACCACTGGCCTTTTTCCCGCAGAGGTTGCCCAAGCAAGGCACAGACGCACATATAAAAGACGAGAAAAAGGCTCTGCACGAGAGGATGCAAATGACCAAGGATGGCGACCGACAGAAGTTCGACAAGAACACCTTCCTCGCAGCGTTGAAGCGTCTGCTGACCAACAAACTATTTGTGTGCAACTTCCTCTCCGCCATCTTCTACGTCTTTGGCTTCATGGGCTTCGGCACCTTCATGCCCAAATATATTGAGTACCAGTTTCGCAAGCGCGGATCCCAGTCTTCTGTGCTAGCCGGCACTGTCGGCACTGTGTCAAAGGCCATTGGAATCCTCTCCTCGGGGTTCTTGGTCGCCAGATTTCGACCATCTGCCCGGTTTCTCTCGGGGTACAACTTCATACTTGGCTTCGCCTATTTCGCCTTCCTCATGGTGTTTACCTTCTTGGGGTGTCCCACGTCGAACGTGTATGGTCGAGTCAACGATGGTGCCGTTAACATCACCGGCGCCTGCAACTTGGCCTGCGACTGCCCACAGGCTAGGCTCCAGCCCATCTGTTCCAAGGACGGCGTCACCAACTTCTACTCACCCTGTCAGGCTGGATGCGCTACCAAGGAGACTATATCTTATCTCAGGCCAGACCCTTTCGCAAAAGAAGACGGAAAAGGATTGTCTGGGAAGAAAGGGACAGAAAAAAAACCAGTTCACATATACGGCGACTGCACCTGCGTGGAGGAAGCCTGGAAAAAGTCCAACATGACCTTGGCGAGACAATGGTTGATCCATGACCACATGTCAATGTATCCTCACCCAACAGCAGAGGACTTAGAAAGAGTGCGAGAGCAGCACTTGACGGACCCCATAGCCGAGGCAGTGAAAGGCTGGTGTCCAGTGGACTGTGACGGCATCTTCAAGACTTTCATGGCGTGCATGTTTGTTCTCATGGTATTGGGCAGCACTGGTAGAATAGGAAGCGTCCTTGTCGCCTTGAGGTGAGTAAGGGAAGCTACAAGAAGGGAATTGTGTATATTTGCCCTTTAGACTGGCGGCTTTTTGCAACATACGTATGTTCGCAGCCAGAAATGTTGGCAGGTTTTTGCCTTCGACATGTTTTACTGATCTGGATGACTTGGTCCAAGAATGTGCGACCCACTGTATTCGCAAAAATCCGTCAGTGTAAACGCACTCTTAGGTGTATAGATGTGGAGGACAAGTCCTTGTCCATGGCATTCAACGTGGTGTTCATGTCACTGTTGGCCATGCTGCCCTCACCAATGGTATACGGCACCCTCATTGACTCCACATGCATCCTCTGGCAAGAGGAGTGTGGAGAGACTGCCAACTGCCTCCTTTACGACACAGTCTCGCTCCGGAAGACTCTCATGCTCACCACCGGGTTCATCATGCTCGGCGGCGTTGCCTTCGACGGTGCTGTGTGGTACTACTCAAAGGACGTGGTCATCTTTAACCCAGAGCAGGAAAGGCTACGATCAGAGGCCAACAAGAGGGGCCAGGCTGATGGAGGGGAAAGCGAGGAAACCGAAGAGGAGGAGACGTTCAGTAAAGCAGACTCAAAGTTTGCATCCACTCTGTCCCTTACCAAAGGAGATCTCTACAGAAGCGGAGTGCCCCTCGGCAGCTCTTAACTGTGCAATAAGCTTGCCATTAAGATTGTATAGCCACTGTAACGTTCTTAAAGAGCATACATTACGACACGTTCTGTACCTTCCAACTGTACAGGGCGCACAACATTTAGGTTCCCAACAACGCACGCTGATTTGTCCACGTCTGGCATGTGCAAAAATCAGTACTTCTGGGGCGAGAACAACATGGGCAGCAAGCAGAGATTTGACTTTCAGCATGGCAAATTCCACTGAAAAAATCAACGTGTTGGTTGTAGTTCTGGGCACTTTTAAAAACTCAATATGAATCTGATGTAGGTCTTCTTACAGTCATTTTGAACATTCTTTAGCCAGTAAAAACATGATCAGTGTCAAGGAGACATTCCCTTGAAAAAGTGCTGCTTAATATGTGAGTTGCGTGTGAGCCTATGAAGTATAACATAAAACTTAGCCGAGTGTAGAGCAACTGATTCCCTCTTTATCTTGCAACTTTGCTGAAGTACCGAGACCTTGATTGTTGACTTGCTTACAGTTTTTACAAATGCAAATATGGCTCCACTAATGTCGGTATGATGAAGTCATGAGACGCTTTCTAGAGGAATCTAAATGTTGAGCACCTTGCATATGAACTGCATTCCTGTTTGTACATCAATTACGCAACACTCGAGCGCTGATACCAGCGGTGTCGAATGATGGGTCATTGAGTCATGTCTTTGTCCATCACTCATAGAGCCATTTGTATTCTGTGTGTGGTCATATCAACGTTGTTCTCTGTATCAATGGAACAAACTTATCTTTAATTTACGAGTAAAAAATAACGGTATCTGGAGGGTTTTTTGTACGACTTTAGAGATATTCACCTTATAGGTACCGTATGTAACTACGCGCAGAAAAGTCGCATGGCAGTAAATACTGCAAAGTGCGCGTAGAGTACTTAACGTCGCATGTTCTGTTTACTCGCCTGTTCTGTGCGTTACGAGCGTGTGGTCAAATAGCGTTTTACGGCACGATAAGCAAGTGGAGCGGGTCATTGGAAGTACCATTGACGATGGCGCCAGCTGGGCAGACGAGGGCAGCAACGACGATGACGGCGCGTGCTACGACGACAGAGATGCCCGCCACGACGCCGGCCGCAGCTCCAACCCATAACAAAATATGCGACGTTTAACTACAAATGTCATTTCCGCAAAGTGGCACAAAAAACGTCATTTTGGATTTGACAGCGCTCGGAGCAAGACGACTCTCTGGACCACCCACGCCCACCCAACTGTAGGGTCGTCAGTGCTCCTCGAGCAACACCATAAAAAATCGCGTGTAAAGTGCTGCTTTACGAAAACGACGCATGTAATTAGTACAGTACCGCGGGCACGTGCGACGTGCGGTGCAGTGCGCTCACATCTGAAAAGTTGGCTGATACGTACATGTGGGGAGACCACACATGAAGCATTTTGTTGCACTGGTGGCCTGCGTATTTTTTTTTCTCCTCAGGTAGAAGCAAACAACAATAGCCATGAATTTTTCCATAGCATGAGCTAATATTTATCGGATGGTCTTTGATGAAAAAGGGGTCATCTGTGTGACCAAAGCAATCACTTCTTTGATTCGCCCCGGTGATGGCGTCACTGTGATGCAACAACGAAGCTTTTTGTTCTCAAAGGTCTCTCACAACCTCCTTGCAGCGTGACACTCGGTCCTTCTCTTAAATTAATACTTGCGTGTAACTCATGACAACGTGACGGCTGAGCTTGCTCTCCATAACTCTTGCGTCGTTCTTGTTTGCACAGTCTTGATGTGGATTTAGGGCAGACCTTAGGATGACAAACTGCGCTATCCAATAAATTTTTGTGCAATAGCGAGTACACAACTACACATAACATGTACGTCGCACACGTTTAAAAGCAGCACGTGTGTCCTACGCCCATGTCCGATATTCGAAAAAGCACGTACAATAATTTATACTACAACAGGTGAGACATACTGTGCATGCTTAGTGGAGGGTCGAGGAGGTAAAAAATTGAAGATTTAGATGCCATCTCGCCTGCAGAGCGTTTTCCTACTCACTCACTGAGCTTCTCGGGCCAGGGTGAGGGGAGGAATGTCATTGTTGCCACTTATCCACTCTGAAGGTGCATGCTTTGCTTTGCTGCTTCTTGCAAGTATTACCGTAAACCTACAGTAGTTCTTTTTCCTACACAGTGCATTAGTTACTTAAGGCGGAGGAATGATTGGTAAGCCACAGGGGGTTCAAGTAGCTTCCAAACAGCTCAAGTACATTGTTGTGGATGTGAAGAAGAAGTGTTCTAGCGTGGAAACGCGTAGGCAGAGATTGTGGGCAGGTGTGGAAGAAAAATCATCACGTTCTTAAGTCTGATTATATCGACAACTAACTACAGCAGAGCGAAGTAATCGTCACGCACTTGGTTCAGCATCTCTGCTCCGGCAAGCTCTACCTGTGCATGGTAATTTGTGCAAATTTTGCAAGCAAATTCCGAAGTGTTGTAGTAGGGACCGGATATTCATCGTTGTCTGTGGCAGTGGCGTCAAGGTGGGGGTAAAACACGCGAAGACACTTGAAAGATGGTGGGAGGGGAAAGGTGGGCGAGATGAAAAAAAGGAGGGGTGACAGCAAAATTAAGGCGGAGGCATGAAAACAATTTCGGCAATGACGTTCTGCCTCATTTCAGTGTCAGGGGAGGAATCTTGACTGCTTCGAGTAAAACTACTGCTGCCCTACATACGTGCTACAACTCCCTAGTGGCACAACGAAGAAGAAACTTTGGCAAGACGAAATATCCGCAAGGAGGTATTTGTATTATTTCTCCCCTTCTCTAGGCTGAGCTGTGAACTCTGTGGCATGTCTGGAACCACCACTGTCCTGTTGCGCAAGGTCTGAGACACATTGTCATCATTGTCCCCAGTTAAAGAGTATCGACAGTATGACATACTCGTGATAACCGATTCTTAAGTGTGATAGCAGCTTCAAGGCATTTCAATGAATTGTACCGCTGCCTGAGGGCACTTAAGCAAGTCCTTTGTACTGCACCTGGCGTCTTGAAGGTCAACGCAATCGCTTCGTCTAATTGTGTTTTACTTCATTTGGCGTCCGCAAAAAAAACGTGAGCAAATCGGACGAGACAAAGCGAGCTTTGGCCATCAGTTGTGATACTGTTACCTTCTGTTCTCCTTAGTGCGTGTGAATATGATGATGGCCACTTGCTGTTTGCTCCCAGTTCTGATACCAATCAACTAATCATCGCTTCCGCCATTCCTAGAGAATCATTTTCAACGCAAGAACAAACACAGGTGGCAAAAAACTCACTCAAGTGGCGGATTCGACCACTTGGCGAAGGCGTTGGTGCTTTGCTCTGGTGTGCGCAAAACGTTATGAGTTGTGGCGACTTCAATTTGTCCGGCATTCGTTTGTCTTTATGTAGTTATTTCTGCTGGTACCCTTGGCATGTTGCCTCTTCCAGACTGTTTCTTCACTGCCTGCACTTGTGGATGCACGCAAACTTCGTACACACGTACAAGGAGCGTAACTCGAAACATCTACTGAGCAGTCCGAGTACTTCAGCATAGTGTACGGTACACGTAGGCAAACAAAAGGATGTTTCGCATCAGTGCTCCAAGTGACGTCACATGGACATAAAGGCGTACGTACCACGCACATGCTGTCTTGTTCAGTACGTACTGTACGTATTGCCTATTCAATATTCTTTTTTTTGGCAGTTTGTGATTCACGCGCGGGCAATAAGATGTCATATAATGCCTGCTTCGTGATTGCGAATTGTGGGCACTTCAAAAACCGATGCACATTTTGAGAATGCATCGCCTGCCCAACTAAGCATCTACGTGGCGCAGTAAATGCTAGGTGATTTTGATGCGATGTCCAGGCTGAAGCTTCCGTAGTATAACCAAGGCACTTGCAGATGCCACCGCGAAGGTGAGTTCTTTATTGCCTAACATATGCACTGCACTTGGGACGAGGCGGACAATATTCTTGTGGACGTTTCTGTGTGTGTGGCCTTTTTTTTGTTTGCAAATTTGTGAGACTCAAGACCCATTGACTGAAACAGGCATGGCTATTGGTACAGTTCAATGAATGAACTACACACTGCACTGCTAACGAACGCTTCCCCTGCTCGTACGGTGCCAGGTCCGGACGCTACAGCACGGTCCAGGGGACGCTCGTCGGTCGTCCTTATTTTCTCCCAGCCCCGCCATGACTCACAGGACAAACTTGGCAAATTGCTGAAGGAAACTGCCCAACAAACATCGCCATAAACAGTCCAGAGCCGTCGTAAATTTTAATCGCGTCCCTCCTCTCTCAAAACTGTCACCACAGTCGTCAATCCATTTGTGCTCGCCAGCTTGAAGCAATTTTCCGCGAGTGCAGACGAAGATTGCGTCCTCCCTCAGACACTTATTGGGCAACCGAGATCACAGGAATTTTGCGGGAGGCGACGCACAAATCGGGAGTGGGCGAGGGGATGGCAATTTCTGGCAGGGGCGGCCACCTCCAGATTAAATTTAGACCTTCCTGCACAGAAAAACTGCTGCTTCTGATTGACATGGCTCCGACTCTGCTATCCTCTTCTTTTCGGCTGACTGAAGTGGATGAAAACAATCCCCGGGTTCCAGACCCGGACAACTCGATGGACGCCGGACTTTGCCCTGGTCCTCGAAGGGGGTCCCGTGTGGTCGCGTGCTCTATTATGCGTATCATAGAGTAGTCAAAGCGCCATTATGTTAATAGGTTTTAAGCAATATTTCTACACGTAGGCAGATTTTTTAGCATAAAAAGAAATGGGGCGTCTCCCCACGTCGGACAGAAAGAAAGGCCAGGAGCAATGTTGTTTCCTTGTCTCTTCATGTGAGAAAGTCTTTGTGTTGTGTCCTGGGCGTTGCCTCCTCATCGCTATCATGTCTTTCTCTCGTGCGGTCTTCTTTGGCGGGAAGGAGAAGAGAGAGAGGCTCTTCTCAGACAAATATCGATGCGACCAATCTCATCCCGTCGACATCTCTGCCTACGTAGATGGATTGCGCACTGTGAGCCATAGAGTTTGCGCCCTCGCTAAATGAGCACCAGTCACTGCTGATGTGTCGGCTGCAGCCCAGGCTGCAGTCCAGGCTGCACTGGAGGGGCCCAAGTGAACTTGCGAAATTCCAATGCCGAAAGTTGTCCTTGGCTGCTCATAGCTGTTATCGGGCAGCACATTATGCTCAGCCACAAAGTGACGGGCAGAAGCTGACATTGTCAAGTGAGTGTCCCGAATATCGACTTTGCAACACCGACGAACCCTTCCATTACGCATAATTTGGAGGTGGCGGTAGAAACGTCCATCTACTGCACTCTACTTGTCATCCGCCAGGAAGACGTACGTACGTATATATATACTTACAATATAGATAAAACTACAACGCAATGTGTAAACAGAACGTTTCAAGGTACGACCTTGAAGTGAAGGTTCTAGTATCGGCTCAGCCATTGTTTAAAACCACTAAAAATTCAGGACTAAGGACTGAATAATCGATAAAAATAAAAACCATATTTTTTTTTCTAACGGACGCTCGTTTAGAGGTCGTTGGTCTCTCTTTACTACCTCTGCTTCTGATCCTCCCTCCCTCAGGACAGATTTGACCGCCCCTTGGCTGTCATTTTTTCTGATTTTCCTTCGGAGTCTTCGCCTTCTGTTTGTTTCTACGATCCAGCAAAAATAAAAGCCACTTTTGTGCCGGCAAACAAGAGAGAAGGTACAGAAGCTCTGTCTCCCTCGACCTCTAATCACCATCTCCTGAAGCAAAGAAAAACACCGTTTTGTGTATCTGACATGATTTCTTTTTTCCAACGCAGGTCGATTCTTCTAACTTTTCTGTGGCAAATTTTACTTTGACATCTGTGCCACTGGTGAACAATTCCAGATGTGACTTCGGTCTCTTGGGACGTGGTTTGTTGCCAGCATAGCGAAAAACTGTTGTCAATCTGCAACCGCGCGCTATCAGACCGAATGAAAAACCTGCTCCTGGCTGCCGACGTCGGCCAAATGTACGTCTTGGTAACTGATTCAGGAGTGACTGTGACTGTCGTGACAGTGACTGTCGTGCTCCGTTCAATCAGTGCAGGTGCAATGAGTATGTACGTCCATAACGTCTGGATCATGCACACGTACGCGTTTCTGACATGTTCACTGCCTGGGCCTTTGAAGCCGCGCACACCCACCTGCAAGTGTAGTTCTCTACCACGGTGCTAATCAATTTCATCATACGAGCGCGCTCTCCTCCTCAGACAGAAGCTTGATGGCTTGAGCGAGCGCCCTCCATCCCTAACTCACTCGGCGTGCGCTTGGTTGTTTTGTCCGATCGGGCTTTGGCGCCGCGAGTCGCCGGCGAAGACGAGGACGGGGGAGGGGGACGACTGCATCAGTCAGGAGTGAAGCTCGCGCGTGAAAACAGGTGTGTCCCGCGCCAAGTGATAGACGTCAGCCCGAGCTCTCGAAACCTTTTGGACAAGGTGGAGACAAGACGGACAAATCTCTCTTTGGCAAGTCTCCAGAACTGTTGATAGGGATACTTTCCACCCCTTCTTTTTTCCTCCGTGGAGAACATATAGACCGTCTGTCTGATGGTCTGCGGGCCGCGCATCAGAGAAGAGAGCAGCCAAACTTCTCCCAGTGCACGTAGTACGTGTATCAAGGTCAATAGTCGCTCCGTCCTCACCAGACTGGGAGGAAATAGAGAGACAGTGTAAGAAGGGGGGCCTTTCGTCGAAGGCCTCAACTAAGAGGAGAGAAATACACATAAAAGTAAGTCGTGCATGGCGAGGCGGTGGGGGGAATGCCATTGTTAAGGGGTTGGCTCAAAGGACGAGTGTCTAGGTGTGCCCTAACAATAGTGCATATGCACAGTAGGTTGATGTTTGATATTACTCATGCATGTCAGGATACACGCAAGTGCTTTTTTTCAGTCAACATGGTGAAGGGAGCCAAAGCATTGGAGCTCTGGTGCGCTCGCGTCACCGCCGGCTACCACGGAGTCAACGTGAGCAACATGAGCAGCGCCTGGCGCGATGGCCTCGCCTTCTGCGCCATCATCCACCGATACAGGCCCGATCTCATTGACTTCGAGAAGCTCGACAAGAAGGACGTCAAGGGGTAAGCAGAACTCATACTCACAATTCAACTTCACTATTGGCGGCCAAGACTCTGCACTGCTTCAATATGTGAGGAGGACAGACTTGGTCCACTGGATTTTACGATCATTGTCTGGCCTCCTCTTCTTCCTTTGCTTTCGCTGGAGGCCCAATTGAAGATGTGGAGCGAAGAAGCGACCTTGGCCTCGGATCAGAGCACAGAAATAGTCCTCGTTGCTCTGCCAGGGAGGCTTTTCTCTCGCTATGCCTCGGATTGCTACAGTCTGCGTTTGCGTAACGCTTCCATTTCCACGAGATTCTTTTTTCACTCGCCAAATCGCCGACGATCTCATTGAAAATAAGCGTCTCTCAATCGACTCTCTTGTTTCACATGCAATCACACGGTAAAACCAAGAGCGTCATGATTCACTTTATGCAGTGCAGACACTTTCCTATCAGTGCTCTGATGGTAGCGATGCTATGGAGTAGGCGACTTCTCGGATTCGATCGCTGTAAGCAAAGTGGTCAAGATGGTTTACAGCCAAATTCTCTCTCCTATTATACCCTCTCATATTCTCGAAACCCAGGCTGTGCTTTATTGCCCACTTCTATTGTCTGTCGTCCACTCTCTTTGGGCTTCACTGGACGTCACGTAAATACGTACATACGTACGTACGTACGTACGTACTCAATTTGTGAACGAACTTCTGTAGGTTTAGTCTTGTTTTTTTTTGTTTGGGACGTCGGCCAGTTAGGAAAACGCAATAAAAATCAACTCCCCAGGCAAAACTCATTTGGTGTGCTAGCAAAGAAGCGGCTTTCAGCTCGAACATTGACTAGAAGTGGTTACGGCAATCTGTCTCCTCATTTCAGCGGATTGCTTGGTCTTAATGGTGCTATCGACATCATCTTTTACGTTTTAGTGTCTCCCCTCCTCCTCCTCCACGCTTGTGTACTCAGCATATCACCAATGCCAACCCATACTTTTAGCTGTGAGCGCGAGGAAACGATTTGCAGAACAAGAATGCAACAGATGACTTGGTTTTTGGCATTCGTCAGCAGCGTTCGGTAGCCGCTATTGGAGTAGCATTCGGCAGCAGTCATGGGGCCTTTGTTGCGGGCTCAGCGTACATCACACGTCTTCTAGGACGCTCTTCGTCAAAAGCTGCGACTGCGTACAGAACTTTTATCAAGAGTGTGACCTGAGAAGCCAAGCAAATGCTCGTGCCTGCGTCAGAACGATCAAACAATGTCTCTCTCCCTCTACTTTTGAACCGAAGCCTTTTGGTGTTTTTTTTCTCGCTCTTTCTCCAATCGTGCGTGTTCGGAGAAGAGCAGAGGAGACATAACACTGAAAAAAAAGAGTTTTCTCTGTTTCATCCAGTACTTTTTTCGTGGTTTCACTTTCCCACAAACGAAGCAGAAGTAGCATTGGTGTTGCCGCCGCATTGATTGCAGATGAGGAGAGTAGTGAAAGTTTCTGTTGACTCAAACGTCTGATGGCCTACGGAGAGGAGACACAGACTAGGCCGCGTCGTCCTCCTCCTCCGCGCACGCGCGCAAAAGCGTAAACGCGATACTTTTGTGTCAACAGCAATGTAGATGAAGGGGTCTTTGCCCAGGCAAGGTCGCCAGTGTCCTCGAAAAAAGTGGGCCTTCGACAAACTGTTTTGTCCCCAATAATTTATTACGTGTTGCTCGTTAGAGCATGACCTTGCAGAAAGATGGACGAGAGCTTGTCGGAGGCGGGCGACGGTCAAGTGCCTACGTATGCTGATCCATTGGCGTGTGCATACATGATAAGATGAGTAATAGGTAGAGGGAGCAACCGCCTTCAAGAATTTAGAGAAGAGAAATGGCCTTCCACGCAAGAACAAGGGAAACGCCCCTGTTGAGTGCATCCTTTTTTAAGGAAATCAATACCCAGCCAAATTGCCTTTTAGTGCCAAAGCATTAACACACCCAGCATGTGCAGCCAGCTTTTCCTCTTTCCAGGGTGTTCCTTGACTCCGTTCCATAGTCGCCAGTCAAGCGTTTGTCGGCGACCATGTGGACGTCAAAGGAAATAGACCGTGGCCAATGCTCCTTAATGGCTCACGACCTGCTTAGCATTCAGGCACAGATTGTGTGTGTGAGAGAGAGATCCAGTGACGGCTCGATTTACGGTGCATGTGTAAGCTCATTGGATACCCACACACTCAGTAATTAGAATATGACGGGATGCCTAACAGAGCATTGTCAGTTAGGCAAGGCTCCCAAAGTAGGGTTTGCATTTGTCCATGCAGTGCAGAACACGTACGGAGGACTTACGTATGTCTGAGTCAGGATCTCATTTTCTGGTGGAGAGATCTGACCTAATCTTGGCCACAAAAAAGGCTTGGCAAATGTGTTGCCTGGCTTTGTGTGCTGGCGTATGGGCCTGCACCCCTTGTTCTCCTTAGTGCACTGGCGCGTGTCGGCAGTGACAGTATTTGGATGTATCATTCTAAGAATTTGTCATGCAAAAACTGTTGCCAGTTTTCGACGGGAAGCACGGCACAGCTTGCGATGCTCATACGACATGCAAAGAGCGGCTGCTCAGCTTTGATGTGTCAAGTAGAACGAAGACAGTAAAGCGACCCTCGCTCATTAGGAGGTCTTTGTTTATACTTGACTTGAGCAGGCAGAGGAAATCACATGCGCTCATCTTGCATCTTGCTCCGCTTCTCGTTATTTTTTTTCCTCATGTCAAGAGTCTACAAAGCGGGACAGGCAATATTTTATCATTTTTTTTATCGTACAAGGATGCGTGGCCCTGGAAAAATTACAGATAAGCGCGATCGTTGTCCCTCTGTATGCATTTTCGTTCCCGCGAGGTTATTGTTATTGTTATTGCTACTTCACGACGACATGAGGCCACGAGATGCACTGACATTCGACATTCATGCAACACAAATTGAGAACGGCAAGCAAAGCATCATGTCGGGACGAGACTCAAGTAAATCGAGACTCTACTGTCGTGGGGACTTAGTGTCGTAAACAGGGCTATTACTGTCTCGAGATGGTCGTCTGTCCTTCTGGAATTAAGCTAGAGTGCGCGTGAATTGATTCCAGATATGCCTACTAGATGCCTACATTGAATCACGTGAGGCCTATCGAAGGCCTGCTAGCTGGGGAGTATGTTTTTTTTCTACTAGTGCAAAGTGCTCTTACTACGAAGAGACCAAAGTTCTAGGACTTGATCGGAGGCCAACACGATCGTCCTTGAGATGGAATCCATCGGCAACGTGACTGTCAAGGTGTGTACTTCGTTTTGAGACAAACGTAAGAGTAGAACAGGCATTAAACAAGTCAGAGTCTACAGCCTTTTAGAAACATCTATGTACGTCGCTTTATTCCCATATCAGACTTTTGCACTATTCGTCAGAGAACTGGAAATAATAGAGCTTGATTCAGCGCCAGATACCTGGTTGTTTATATATATACCTTTAAAGAATCAACCCTCTCCTCTCGAGCCCAGCGAGCTCGGGCCCTATTTTTGTAGTAGGCTAAAGTTTCTTTAGTCCGGCTTTACTTATTGCAAGTAGTCGCATCTTGACGTCTCCAATAGACAAATTCGCGCAGACACACATCATTTATGCAAGATTGACAGAATGGGCGCGCGTGCTGCAGAAAACCAGTTTTGCACACTGATTTGTTGCGGCTGCAACAAAAATAGGCCTGACTGTATTGCCGAGGTTTTTCATAGAGTTGGCGGCAACTTCATATACTCCTTGCTGTGAGTCCAATGCCATGTTATATTGTCACAGCGTCATTTCTTTCTGTTTGCATCTGTCGCTGCATGCTATCTACAGCCACAGCGATGCTAATAACTAGAGGCCGGAATTGTAGGTGTCTATACAAAATGTCTCGGTTGAGTATTCTGCCACTTTTTCGCCAGTTTTTGTGCGAAATCACTTGCAAAATGCCAAAATCGTAGAAAAGGTGTAACAAAGAAAAAGATGGGGCTGAGAACTGCAATTCAAATCGTTCTTTTACTTCAGAAAATACCCCATCTGCTTAGACCAGCACAAATATCACTTAAAATAAATTGACCTGCTCTGAACACCTCGAAAAATCCTCTTGACCCAGGAATGGTGTGTAAAATCCGCCCTCTCCTCTAATAACCCACCACTTGTCAGCATCTACGCACAGCTTTTATAGGGCACAAACTGAGGCACCAACAGGAAGTAGTTGTACTTGCTCTCTCGCACGTCGGCCTCCACCTGAGCCGGGCTCACCTCGCTACTCCACTTTCCTCGAATGACTTTTCCCTGTGACTTGCTCATGCCGGGTCTCGCTTACTGATGTCACGGTGGGGGAGCTGAACTGGGCCATGTGGGTCTCATACGTCGGTGAACAATGAACATTGCTGTGAAGTGCAGTAAGTACTAAGCATACTGAGCGAGCGGAAAAGGGCCTACAAAAGCTGCCTGTGCCGAGCATCCGATGAACATGAAGTCTGTTTCTTCACCTTGGCATTTGACTGAGAGGGGTAAAAATGTACGTGAATGCTGAATTTCTGCTGACTCGGTCATTTTTCTTCTTTATTAAACCTCCTACTGAGTTTTTTTTTTCTTTTTGGAGGGTTGATTCACCAGGCAAAGGTTGAAATTCTGGGAAAATGTTGCTCTGCCGCGTGTGGTGCGACACGCGAGCGACCAAAGCAACCATCTATCGATATTGTGTTTTTTTTTCTTTTTGCTCACAAACCTTGAAAATATTGTCGAAATGGCAATTTTCTGTGTCCACGCCTGTATGAGCCCGATATTTGGGTAACAATGGGAGAATGGAAAATACGGAGAAAACGTACGAAATACTTCCTGCTATTGCGGAAATCACGCAGCGCTTGTGTACTCATGCTGTATTGTGCGTCTCTTTCACAGTGCTCACGTAGTGCTTGTGATCGTCGCAGTCACAGTGGAAAACACCTGTGGCAGGTGCACTTATGTTTAGCCCTTTCAATCTAGCGTCGGATGTCACAAGTTTCATCAGGCGCAGTCATAGATTTCAATTGACTCAGTGGTTGGGGAGGGGGGGGGGAAGCCAGTGTTTATGACCGAATACAAATGAGCTTTCATATAACACTAGTACCAACGACGTATTTTGTAGCGCTGACAACACCCATATGCGACAGCCCGATGCAAGTTTCTCCTAGAGCCGAGCAGTGGAGCTTATGAAGCGTTCAAAACCTTCGACAAAGAGGTTATCAAAGTCTGGTTGCTTCTTTTTTTTTGCTGCACTGCAACCACGAGGCAGCGACGAAACACTCCAAAATGCAAGAAGACCGCAATCTGCGCTATGGAAGTGCACCTTTCCGCAAAATTTACTCATGCAGCGTAGATTCTTCGTTGGAGATGTGGATAGAGGAGGCAAATTGAGGAAAACCTTAGGGACAGCGTGGGGCATCACAAAGTATGCATAAAGTTCATACGAGACAAAGCGAGAGAGTGAACTTTGTTGATGTGCGCGTCTACGCAATGTCCAATGCACAGCACCGAAATGTCCGTAAAAATCTCTCTCGCCTCGACTGTGGCTGTCATCTACATGCGTAGAGTGCACACGCTATTTAGCTTTAAAAGTCGAGGCGTCCTGAGTCCATGCACGGATTTTTCAGCTTTTGGAATCAATTGATCGGAAATTCATTGCTGAATGCAGCTTTTGCCCAGGCTTCGGCAAGCAAGGAGCAGAAGCTGATGTACTGATCAGCTTCCAGAGTGCGCAAGATTCTGTCAGTTTCTCTTAAAATTTCCTGCGAATCTGAATTGGCGAAAAAATTTCTTGCTCATCAGAAGAAGCAACAAATGTAGCTAAGGTTGCAAGATCAAGAGCTGCATTTGCTCTACGTCAAGCTGATGTACTGAGAGAGAAGGTTGTGTACCTCGCACATGAGAGGGTCGATAGGAGCAGTTGCATAGTTCTCACATGCGAGGGTGAGACCCTTGCACAGAAAGATCGTTTCAACACCTCCCAGACCACGTTCGTTTTAAAAGCGCTTAAAATTATGCGTGAATTAGTATTTGGCAGGCGAAACCTCGTACGAGTTCAGCAGAGTCTCTACTCGCTGCCCAAGTTGTTCTCCGGGAAGCTGAACATGTTGTGGGAGGCCCTCATAGGCGTGCGTCGTCAAATTTAAAGCGAAATGATACACACACCCTATAGCTATCGTACCATTCATTCGCCCGGATAACTCTACTTTCTGGTTGGGCAATTTTTTTCCACCTGCACTTTTGTTTTTCACTTGTACGAGTACGACGAAGGCCTCTCCGCCCCCCTCCCCTGCTTTTCTGACGCTCAGCCAGGTGTTTCAAACGCTGTTGTTACTCTTACTATATTCTCTCATTCTGGCCGGATATGAGCTAAAGGGCGGTGGGACGATTGCTGCACGTCTTCAGCGCTTTAACTTGCCGTTAAACTAATTTGCACACGTACCGCGATGCCTCGAGTGATCTGCACTGCGAGTAGTCTGCACTGCTACAGTGCGGCGAATTTGCAGTGCGAGCGTCATTCACAGGAGGTCTTGCCGTCTTGCTAATGCAGGTGCACATGAGCGTTTGTCAACGTGCGCCGACGAGGTAAAAGGCCTGAGCTGACGTGGCGCTTTCATCCGACTTTTCCGCGAAGAATCATTCGAGACTTATGAACTCGTTTCCTTTTCTTCTCTTGACTGAGTTCGGCTGGCGAAACAAATGGTTCTGCAGACAACGGAGATGAAGATATCGCTCCAGATAGCAGATTAAGGTAGATGCAATAAATCTTTCCTCTCCAGCGCAGAACGAGGCGACTTCGGCAGAGGGAGAAGGAAAAATCTGCTGAACAGTCTCATGTATCATCATTCCAATTATTGTCGAGTTTTTCCAATTACTGCAGCGTGAAAACGCAGAAAAACCAGCTGGAGGAACACGTTCTTTGTGACGAATGAGCATTTCATTGAGTTAGCATCGCAAAACTGCACTGAACGAACAAGCTTTCTCTGTCCGGACGTTCGGTCAGCACTACTTTGTCTGGGTCGGAATTTGGCGTCCAACTTTGGTGCTGTGAGAGACTCGTTCCTGCTCATGATTCTCTCACAGATGAATGGAAAAAGTTTTGTTGTGGTCTCATTGAACCCAAATCGGGTTCGGCGTCGCCTGGAAAGACACACCCGGAATTGCTGCGAGCAGCAGCAAAGCATACAATTTGTCCAACTGATCTCACCAAGGAACATTTCCTCTCGTCTTTCACTATTACTCAAACGTTCATGACAGAACAGAGGGTGGCCTCTTAGTACGTAGGCCTAGTAGGCCTATGGGATTCTGTCCTTCTCGCTCATGAATGCGTTTCTCTTTGAATGAACCGACAGCTAATTAATAATCATCTCATTCTCCGGAGGAGGAGGAAGAGGAGAGCCCGAGAAAGGAATTGGCCTTGGTTCAGCTTAATTAAAAGAAGCCCATCGAGGTTCCTCTCGACGTACAGTCGAAGTTTCACATCGTCAAGTTTCCTCCTCCACCAGAGATTCTTGACGACACTTTTACTGTAACAACGGTCTCAATCGTTCTTTTCTATGCAGTAGCAACTCGACAGACTTGAGTTCGACTGACTGTACTCCAAGTGGGCCTTATTGCTAACGTGGACTTACTTGGCTTTTCTGTTTTTGTCTTTATTACGACGTGAGAAAATTTCTGGCTCTTTCGCTAAATTGGGGAGGTGAACGCCTTCTCCGTCCACCTCTCTTTCAATTTGCGGTTTTGAGCCAGTTTCTCTCTCCCACCTTCGTTGCCACCACCATCAACATGGAAAAAGTTAGAGAAAAAGAACCCAGCACCAAAACTGCCGTGGGATTTTTTCTTCGCAATGAGTTATCAAAGTCTGGCAAAAAAACATGCACGTTTGTAGTTCATTTTGGCCTGCTTCTCGCTCCTCTGTCTGCTCATTCCCGGTTAACTTCAGGCGCGTCAATATATAATGCCTTTGATGAAATCGAGCCTGGAAATTTTCTCTTCTCATAGCTGAGGCCTGACACAAACAAACAGTTCCAGAGATCACACGCGCGTGCGCAGCCTTGATAATAGCCTGGGCTCTGCGCCTGCTCCATGCATCGGCAGCGTGAGCAGCGTGAGCAGCGTGAGCAGCGTGAGCAGCGTGAGCAGCGTGAGCAGTAGGAGCCGAATGGGGTGCTCGCCTTCGCCACCTGACCACCTGGAGGCGACTGACTGACTGAAGACACTTTCGCAATCCCCCCCAGTGCATGCGTGTCTGCCTGGGTGAGTGTATGTGCAGTATTTACATCACCCACCCATTGGCACAGTGTGATGCAAAAAAGGCGATGCATATAGGCCTGTCTGTGATGATTATGCCCTCCCCACTCTTTCTCTTGGCACTGGACGTCGCCACGTTGGTCAGCGGGAGGCCTCGCAATGCTTTACGTTCTTCTTCTTATTCCCTTGCTTTTACCGTAACAAAGAAAAGAGGTGTTCGCCTGGCTGACCATGAAGGATAGCAGGATGTGAACAAAGACTCTTGTTCCATGCCCAAAAGTTCTTCTTTTCCCACCCTCACCCATTGCCTCAAAAATTGGGCGCAAGGTAACTTACTAAACGGCAGCAAGAAGAAGCAAAAAGGCGATTGCGTCACCAAATCCATTATTTTCCGCTTACAGGACAAATTTGGGACGTGCTCGAGAGTTCCGTCCTGCTGCTAACAGCTCCTGTCGGTGAAAAGCCTTAAATATACATACTTAAATGCGGAACTGGCCTACTTTTTTTTGTTTATTGAGGGGGGAGAAGAGGAGAAGGAGCATACATCACTTTCAACGTTTATTGACAGCGTCGTCTTCTGGGAAGACATTCTTCTTCACCGCCCTGAGAAGCAACAAATCTCCGATGATAATAATAAACGAGGGAAAGAAAGCGGAAGGCGGTTGTTGGGTTGGTCGATCTTTACTGCCGCTATCACCCATAATGGTAGACATGCACAGGAAATTCTCTAGGCATGTTCTTATAACAGTATTGATTGCTCTTTGTTCTCATCTCTTCCTCTATCATTGTCCGATTTTTTTGCCTGCGCTTGGCATAATAACAGTAAGTTTTTACCACCGAAACATCTCTTTCTCCGTCATCCTGGCTAAGTTCCACCATGCTCTAATATGCCCGATGCTTTTTTTTCCTCCATAAACGTAATGAACAAAAAAGCTGTGATGGCCTGATCAGAATTGATTGTCTCGCGTCGCTGAGATGGCGTCCGTGTAGCAACCAAGGTCAGCCTCGTGGATGAGTCTTCTTCGGACTGGCTGGCGCTTTGACAATTGTCGTGGACGAGCTATATTTTAGGATTGCCAAAATCAATGGCATGCCAAAACTTATTCGCAATCGTCCAACCCAAGGCCTGCTTTTTTTTAAGTCTTGATCACGCATGCAGCAGATGTGTGAACATACAGAATTGGAGGGAAGTAATTGCCGATTTTTTTTTTAAATTTAGTGTCATCATTTTCACTCTAGTCTTTTGCACTAACCTGTGTCGGGAGGATCAGTAACGGACTTTGCACCAGAAGTGAGAGAACAATCATTCATCACCAAAGATGGAAGGAAGATTGAAAATGTTTTTTGTAACGCTGCTAATACGAATATCTTCAATGCATTTCATGCTCTTTCAACTGTAGAAAATTATCTTGGACAAGTAGGAATACATTCCTCTGTTTCAGCCCAATTATGAGTTGAAAAAGCAAAACTTTCACTAAATAAAAAGTGTTTCTAATCAAAAACGGAAACTATTTCCCTCGCAATGTGTACGCATGAAAGAAAACTTCGAGGAGTGGGAGACTCCTGCCACACCTGGACACCCCACCCACCCCCAGCCCGGGTGCTACCCGCGCACCCCCAACATCCCCCAATTTGGGCGCAAAAGCGCTTGCTTGATGCACATTGTCCACGGACGAACAAAGAGGAACGAACATGAAAGAAATCACACCAATGCACGTGTTTCTCAATGTAATGTTTTATTACTTTTCCTGTACACAATTTTTTTACGGGTGTCCATGTGCAGGTCTCTTCTTTTTGATCTGTGCAAGTGCTGGTTGTAGGCATGCCGGGAGCATGTTCTATGTGCAGAAAGGCACAGGCATTCGCTCTGTGCGCGATGTAGAGCACAGTGATGCACGCAGCATACAACATAGCGATGTTTGTGATGCCAGACGGGAGGATTTGTGCATGAAACTGGCTGGGGTCTGGCCGCGGGATAGGGAGGGGTTTGTCTGGGGGACAGGAGCCCCCCCACACACCAAATTTTGGGGTCAGTTTCATCAAAAAATGTGGAAAAGGGCGAAAAATCATTTCCAGGGGTCATCGCACTTTGGGTGCTCCGGCTTCAAAATGACCTGTCACGCTACTTCGCATTGACGTGGGATGTGTGAACAACCAATTAGATTCCACAGGTTGCACGCCACAATCGCACCTGTTTCCTTTTCCACCACAATGCCAAAAGGACCAAAGCTGACTAAATTTGACCAAGGCCGAATCACCAAAACGTCCAAACAAAGACCAATTAGAAGGGAGATTGGAAGGTCAGCTGGAACTGTCCCAATTTTTTACGGGGTCCGCAGTCAAGAAAGGGGACTGTGTTTGACCATGTGAACTGAGTCAAAGCGTCAGAAGACATGTACGATGTGCCGCTCTTGTAGAAGGACCTGAAGTTCATGGTCACGTTGGACCTGATGTGACGCATCGGACTGTCAGAAATGTTCTACATATAGAGAATGAACATTAAAAGACGATGAGGCTTCAATGCCCTCATCTTACCCAGGCCTGTGAAGCTCAAATTCTTTGCCCATTGTGGTGAAACCCGGGGATGGAAGACTATAGCATTCAGTGATGAGACAAGCCAACCTTTTTTAGATCACAAAGTTTCAAAAAGATGCTCTGGACACACCAATTTTTCCACTGCAATTGTCTTTAAAAAGGAAAAGTATTTGTTTTGTTCCTGCTTGTTTGCATGATAATGATGAGTTTTGCGTCTAACCTGTCTTCAACACCACAGATGACTTGTAATTGGTTGCAGTTTAAAGAAGTGTAGGGGTTTTTTTTCTTCAGTGCATAGTGCATTGAGGTGTTCATTTACTTTTTTCCAAGACTCTACATGTATGTATACGTATGCTCCTTCGAGGAGAAATCTAGGACAGGTGCACTAGTCCCTTTTTTTGATGACGGGAAACACGGTGTAATGCAGTTGCGCGACAATCAATAACACTTGAAGGTACAGTAGATTTAAGCTGTGCAAAGCATGAGGAAAAAGAAATGCGACTAGTGAAAACTGCTGAATGTACTTGTGCATGTACAGCTAGCGGAGGATACGTTCGGCCGTGTCTTCCTGTGGGAAATGACTGGAAACTTTGGGAGCAGATCAACACTGTGACCGTCAATACTGGCACTGGTGATGACTACTGAACAGTGCGCGGTTGGATGAGTGAGGACGGTGAGAGATTTGTCGCTTCCATGCGTAAGTCAAGGGGGGGGGGGGGGGCCCGATTTTTGGGAGAAAAAACCAGTGGATACCCATGATAAATA
>JAAUXU010033063.1_pt1 | contig 27475 bp, 22 predicted proteins | sample 7278151 | NCBI WGS metagenome assembly JAAUXU01 (sample SAMN14350113, study PRJNA611818) | marine sediment metagenome | isolation source: surface marine sediment (1.8m) | place: French Polynesia: Moorea | collected 2018-08
AGTAGTAGAAGTAGTGGTAGTTGTTGTTGTCATTGTTGGCTTCTTTGGTGCTGTTGGCCTTTTTGCTGTTGGTGGTATCACCTGTTGATGTGTTTTTTTCTTGGCCGCTGAAGTTTTACCAGTGGCCCTAGAAGCGACTTGAGATGCCTTTTTCCGGGACCGCCTCCTTTGCATTCATGTTAGTCAGAAGTCGCTTAGATGATATATGCCCATAGTAAGTTGAAAGTAACTTTATGCTACTGCCTTTGAAATGAGTAAAAAAGTAAGCATGCAATATCAGAGAAGCAGGTAAGGTTTAGATCTCCTGGCAATCAGAACCAAGCAAGTCATTATTAGTAAGGGTGAGTAATTTACCATTCCGTTTGGTATGGCTGGATTCCAGTGCATACGAATAGTTTTGACCACAACTGTGAATCGTAAGATATTTCTGAACTGCCCTGTACAACATTGTACAGTCGACTCTCATTAACTGGGTCACGTTGGGGCCAGAACTTTTGTGTCAATTAAGCGGCTGAGTCATTCAAGTGGCTTGGTTACTTGACATCTTTATTTATGCCTGAAAAAAGTGATCCATGATACTTTGGTTGAGTAAGCTTTGCACTAGTCCCTCTATGTCATTTTTCAATTTCTTGATCAATCAAAGTTGAGAAATTTAGGCCCAAGACCCCGTACATTTCATCAGCTCCGGGCAGTGTGAGAAAGTTTCACGTCTGATGGTGTGTGACAGTCATAACCCAAGGGTGCTGGAGCAACTTGAGAATGTTTGTGGGGTGGGTGGATGCAGGGGAGGGGAGGGGAAGAATCATCGAACTTGGAAGGGAGGATAATGCAGAGGAACCAAACAGTTCCTTTTCTGCTTCAGTATGTCTGTACAGAAGCCCTGAAAGGTCCCTTTGACCCTATTGAGCAGTGTTTGACCTGATAAAGCAATGTCACTTGTCTGGTAAAATAGTCAGCTAGATTGGTTCTGCAAAAAATGATCAGTGATCGAACCGACCCCATCATCCATGTGTCAATTAACAGTAGCTGACTATATCAGCAATGGTTTAATAAATAGAAATGTCGACTTCTGACTGTCGTTCCTTCCCCTACGGCGGACAAGTCAAAATGGCATCCTCCTCTGACAGCATGTATGGATCTGTCACTGTGATATTATATTGCTCCATTTCTAGCCGTGCCATCTGCCAGTACCGCCGACGCAAGAGGTGTGCCGCAGCCTTGGGCTGTCGCTGTCGTGTGAAGATGCCCTTCTTGTTGCCATTCACCCTATTGATTTTCTGCTCAGTGTTGAAGTCAGCGAAGTTCCAGATCATCTCGCCTATGAGGTAGCCTCCCTCATGAGCTTCATCGAATGTCTTGAAGAACTGTAGCATGCTCATAACCTTGCAACGATAAGAAATGGCCACCATCAAAGCTCCCTCAATATTTTGGAGCCTAATCAGAAGGTTTCTTTTTAATGCCTTCTATAGGCCTAAAAATCCCTCTGCACAAGCCCAAGATAACGAGGAATGACACAAAAATGAGTCAACTTTTCGCTGAGATGCTACAGTTATGTCATTCTCATACTCTTACCTGCATGATCCTTACTCTAACTTTTCTCGTACAGTCCTTGCCATCAGTTATTTCCACTGGTATTTCTTCACTTCATACACTGAACTGAAGTATTTTCACGTCGAAATTTGATATGAAACATTTAGATGTGATATGTGGAAGAGAATATAAGGGAGAGATTGCTAGGTTCCGTGGCAAGACGAAATAGATCGAGAATGCGACACTGTGGTCACTGCATGGACAAAAGCAATACTGTATCATATCTTCAGCTTCACGTCCAAATTTCATGCAATCAAAAAATATTCTAGTACAGCATATGTGGTGAACTTATCTCTGCGGAAATTTCCGATGGACTTAACGCCTCTCGTCTAGTTGATGAGCAAATAAAAACTGCTCACTAACTGGAAGAGTGGCATTAAACCACAAACTTAAACAATCCTTACTGTACGTAATGTCACTTGGGGAAAGTGCTATAATATTCTGAGCACTACTGTTTTAGGGCTGAAATTAAATGACAAATGTGTAGTAGAGATACTTGGACATGACGATCAGACCTTTGGTCAAACTTTGTCTGCCCATTGTGACACCAGACAACTTAAAGCGCGCTGAGTTAGAGAGGGCGCTGTGCCAGGTGCTGTTGATTTTTTATGTTTTTGACCATTTCTTTGGTTAAAATGACTGAATTTTTCTGGGTGTGTGGTCACCCACCCTCCAGTACCACATGCCAAAGACGGCATCTGGACCATTCTTGGACATGCTACATGTCAAAAGCACCTCGTTCGAGTGCTAAGGCATTACCACAGTCAAATGACACACAGACAAATGGTGACCACAGACACTCATCGGCAGCAGAGTGTGGGAGAATGAGGATGATCTGTCCTTGGTGATCTGTCCTTGGAGGGTGAGTGTCCTTGCTACTTTCTGCGGGAAATCGCTGAAACCACCCACAGAAAGTTTCAGCAATTTATAACGAGGAAAAGTGGTGAAAAACTTCAAGAATCAACAGCGTTCTGCATGGCGCTGTGTCCAATTCAGCACACATCAAACACTCTAGAGTCACAACAAGCACTCAGAAATGTGAATCTCAGTACGCAAAGTGATGCCTCAGAGTCTGAATGATTGATGTTGTGCCAAGATCCAGTCATAGAGCACTTCACGGCAGTGTATGCTGCATATTTCCATATAAAACGTCATTTGTGGCAAGGACTGTACATAGCTAGTACCCATATATACAACTGTATGCAAGCCTCAAACCTGGTATTCCTCAGTGAAGATGACTGGAGGGTTTTGATGAAATCCTGCTATGGTGTCAGCGCCATACTCTGATATGTACACAGGCTTGCCCGCCTCTGCTCGATGTTTCAGCTCTGCAATGACATTAAAAATGGTACCTCTCATCTAATCTGAACATGCACTTATACAGGACAAGCGTTGGAAGTGAGAAGATACCCACTTGCACTGAAGAAACAGTAAGGCCCATAAAAGGGTAGCCTCCAGTACAATAACTCCATCACAATTTCATTTCTCTTCACTCGCAAATGTTTGGGTTTGCTAAGTTATGTCTCTCATGTGTGCATAGGGAGCTGTGACTTTCAAAAACGTTGTCGTGTGTTATAAGTTTTACTCCAGAACTAAAGCAGCAGAATGAGCCCAAGGAGAGGTTAGTTTTTGCTGCACGTGCTGCTTCTCCAAGGAAATTCCAGCAATTTCTTGGACAGTGTTCGGTAAGTCTGGGTCATTCTACTGCTGGGAGACAGTCTTTTCCACTTGGAGTTGTTAGAATATCGTAAGCAAACTTTATTCCATGTGAAAACAAGATTGTCCCCACCAGTCAATAAATTATATTTTGCTTCACTGACGTACAGACACACACCTGCTCCAAGCTGTCGCTGTATGAGCTCCGTGTGTCCAGTGTCAGAATACCAGGCCGGGTACCTGTTGACACCCACAATGTCGATGTTTTTGAGAGAAAAGTCGTAGCTCACGGGGACCATGGTGACTAGAGTCATTGGTCTGGTGACATCGAGTTTCTTTGCAGTGGCCACAATATCATTAAAGTAGGACTCGCAAGACTTGAGGGTTGACCTAAGCATTATTATTAATTGAGTCACTGCATGGCATATATCATTGGATCAAAGTACTAGGTCACAATCGTTCCTGCAGAGAGATGGGATGGTCAGGATGTGGTAGATTTTAAACTACAGACACCAACTTAAGTTTTCTAATGAAAAATGTCACTTTTACAGCATACCTGGGCTCATTGGCAATTGACCACATGATCACTGATGCTCGATTCTTGTCCCTGGTGATGAGCTCTTTGATCATCTGATTGTGGATTTCCTTCACTTCATTTCCAAAGCTTGTTAGTCCAACAGCTTGACACTCGTCAATGACAGCAATCCCGTGGCTGTCAGCAAAGTCCATGTACTCCTCAGAGTATGGGTAATGAGTAGTACGAATTGCATTGGCACCCATCCACTTGTACAGGTTAAAATCCTTGGTAAGTGTGACCAAGTCCAATCCTTTCCCCCTGATGTCATAGTCCTCATGGCAACCAAAGCCACGAAGGTACATGGGCCTAAGGATGGTATCATTGTTACAACTTTACCTAACACCAGATAAAATGAGTGATACCCAATGAGTGATACATGATTGAACTAGTACCTGGCGAAAACGTGTGTGTGAGAAAAAGTTACTTCTGTATATGACCTATGGTAATATCAAGGACTGAATTCAGTATTGAACAGTTCAGATCTTTTTCTAAGTACTTTGAATAGATTTAATTTGTGAACTGACTTATCACTGAGTGTCACGTTCGGTTGTGACCATGAAATTGTTCGTTTGTACGTCAAAATAGCCCTAGTGCATCAGTCAGTTCTTGCTTGTCAGAACAGCTCATTAAGAGGGTTGATATCTCATTAAACCCTGCGCAATCAATCTGAACAATTTTCTGTTTTAAATAGAGTGGGCTTGGCAAATTATGGGTATCCTCTCTCCTATTTGTTAAGTGCAAGCTCACAAGCGTCCAATGGACCAACCTGACCTAAATTAATGTAACATAACATGATATAAACTGCAATGATCCAACCAATCCATTCATATTTCTTACATCAGTACATTATTCCCCCAAACCAGCAGATTGCCGAAGGTCTGTCCAGCTAAAGAAAGTTTAGTCCATAAATTAATGCCAAACTCAATCTGTCCTAAGTGAAAGAAGTGAAATCTAGTTTATGTGTGAGAAACATTTTGATGAAAAAAAGTTTCAGTTTATGGCACATTAGGATGCCTTGATGCACAAACCAGTCAATTTGATGGACACTATTAATTTAGCTTCATGCAAATCAAGCAACCCTCAAGCCTTTCACCATAAGTGGACAACCATGTCTTTCCCATAAAATACTGTTTCTTGTGCTGAGTGCTAATACGATTTTAGAGTACATGCATAAGTTACATGTACCGCAGCTGCAGGATGCACAATGTTTAGGTTCCTGCAGTTGTACTGACATATTGCAATCACTTTCAAGCAACATTTTGGAGTAAATGACGCAGGGAAGTATAAATGAACATCGCTCCACGTGTCTTAAAGAAGACATTGATTACATTTTTGACGATGCTAAAATACATTCAATGACAACAAACTTGGACCAAAGAAGGACCTAACAGATCAGCATCATACAGTTTTTAAACCTGTTGAGAACTCCATCCAGCACTCAGATTTTTTAATAGAAATTTGCGTTGTTAAATTCCAAAAGTCTACTGACTGCCTCTGCTGTGCCGGCTGCAACAGTACATTTTTTGGGTGTGCCACTGTTGATCAATGCATGACGCATCAATAGGAACCTAAACATTGCCCACTCTGTACATACGTTGACAGAAAGACCCGTACTAGCCCGATGCTGCTTACCTATGATTTATCTTCAATCCTTTGGCGTCCCAAGAGACTAGTCGGATTCCAACTTTCAGCCTGTTGGAGAGAAGTTTCAAGTTGATTGTAATACTACAAGGAATGTCATTAGTTAAAACATTCAGGCATATGGAGTGGCAATTATAATTACAAGGATTGATGATTACATCTCAAAATTGCTCAGCAAAAACTGCTCAAACAGCCTATGATGACATTTGCAATTTTTTTCTTTTTGTTTGTCTATGTTCACAAGATCCAGCCAAACTACGGCATGGATCTGAAACCTTATTTGACATGGAGCTTTTTCTTCCTCGGCAAGGTTTTTGGGGGATCCTGCCCCAGAGGCCTCCCTATTCATGGCCCGCTCCCTGGGCCCTCCAGCACCATGCACTAACCATGCAAAACCCGTACATGTGGAGGAAGAAGGATTGCTAGGTTCTGTGTCAGTTAACTGCAATCACCTGTAGACATCTTCTCCTGCCTGAGTGTTGTGGACCCAGGCGCGCAAGGTGTGCAGATAACCAGGCTCTGCATGCATCAGGTTAGGCCACCAAAGTTTGGGATTTTCTATCTGCAAAGTTAGGAGGCTTGCCTGCACCAATGGCCTAGAAATTGTCAATGCTCTTCTTGGAGAGTGAGTCATGATTCAATTTGGAGGCGAAATGTGTTCGAAGAATATTTCTATGCTAAAGTATTGTTAATTTCACCAAAGCTTTGCCACAACCATACATACAGGGTACACCATACGTTTTCAACCTAACCTATTGATTAATTGCTGAGCCCCAGAACTTACTATGCATTGGCTCTCCCAGTTGTCTGTTATTGACCGCCCTGTTCAACAATGTCTGACTTTGTTTTAATCAAAACAAAAGCAATGGCATTATGAAATAGGCAATAGTTTGCTATAAGGTGGGCAGATCCACTGGTGAGATCATCAAGGAACTAAGAGCCTTTTACCCCACTAAGATGTCTATCACCTGATGACTACCCTTTAAACAGCCAGGTCAAGAAGTTCCAAGGATGTCATCTGTGCAAGAATATCTGGAGTGGGTAGTCTGAAATTTCCTAAGCAATATGTCCAGAAGCTATTGATTGAATGAGTAATGTTGTGACACTGATTCTTGCTGAATCAACAACAAAAAGTGGGTTTGGAAGAAATGAGATGCACCCTGCACATACATGGTAGACGAAAAACTGACTCCATACCTATTTCTTCCTGAAACTTAATTAAAAAGATCTCGATCCTTGTGGAAACATTATTTAGGGGTAAACAATGTTGCAAACGTTTTATGTGCTCATCAGTTTCCCTACCGTTATCTCTCCAACGCAATTCATCTTCTCCGCAATAGCCATTCCTGACTTGTCCAAGAGTTCAATCCTGCAGACAGTTGCGTCTGCGGCCACCTTGGAGTCAACAAAGTACTTGACTTGGTACTTAACAACTGCCCTAGTCAAGTCCTTCGCAACATCCACAGTGATGAAGTTGATATCATTGATGTACACCTTGTCTGGGACCGCATACAAGTACACTCCACGATGGATTCCGGCATAGTTGAAGAAGTCAAAGCGGTATGAGGTTTGGAAGTGACCCTTGAGGCAAAGAGAGTTTTCAAACGTTACTTGTTTAGACCGTCCAGACATCTTGTAAGTGCAATCAGCTTGGGTGATCATGAAGTTGTCACAATAGGCAGCATGACTGTTAAGATGTCATAAAACACTTGTAGAACAGTCAGGTATATTGCAGGGTGCACAAGACACAGACAGACACCCTGCACAAGACACTCAGTCCCTTTGACACTCAGTATATTGACTGAAGCGTGCAGCAAAACAATAGAAATAAATCGGACAAAAGAAAGAACGAGGAAAAGTAAGGGACTAACATTTACCATTTTTTTTAAAAAAAAAAACGGTTTTCATATGTGTCATTTTTAGGCAGACTTGTCAAAAGGCTGACAAAAGCTGTTCTGCGACCTTTAAAGCCTTTACAGTCAGGGCAGGGACTTTAATTTGCAAAAAAAGGAATGTGTGTGAAAAGAGTAGACTCAAAGTGTAACTTATATTAGCTCCAGCAAGTCGCTTAGAAAAGTGCAGTTATCCTCTAATATAGTCACTCTTGAGTAAATCATAACTCTTGCTTAAGTCAGATTTTTCCTAATGATAGATTTTTTGCATATTAGAACTCTGAATTATGTAAGTCATGTTCTCAGAATATAGGCATCAAGTCAGAAGTTTTCCTGCTCATGTGTTGAAGTTTTGTTTCAAGCAATTTTGCTAGATCTTAGCAAGTAAATCTGGAATGTACTGAAAAAAGTTAAAACAAAATGTCCACCCTGACTCCCATTTTTTTATTTCATGAATTTTAATTCTTTTGCTGAGGGGGAATAGAGCAGTTACACTAGTCCCAAGAGAGCTTCTGGTAGCACTTTCGATACTGCTGTAAATTGACCCATGGAGGTAAAGTTAGAAAACTTTCCAGCAGTGACTTTGAAATTAATTACTGTTTGAATTTTTTGGCTGATAACCTCTCATTTATTAGGTACAATAATACCTAAGTCTGCACATTGATCAGTACACAGGCCTAGTGGGAGGCAAACGATTCACTTTCTGTCATGAAACTTTGCTGAAGTGAACTGACATCTTTAATGGCCATGTTTCACTTCTTGTCACAAGTTACTTTCCTCAAAATGCTCAAAATAGTCGGATAAGAAAAAATTTCAGAAACATTTTGCATCTTGTTCCAAGTCTGTTGAGCTATTTTTGCCAATGAGTTGCTGTGAGAGCTGGCCACTATAACTCTTAATAATGCTTGGTTTCATCCTCATAAAAGCTGCAACTATAGGGACAGCTTCCACTAAATAGCGGGTATGCTTCTACAGGATATCCCATGAGAACATTTGCAAATGCTCACAAAGTATGTTTTTGTGTACTAATGTGTTCAAATACTACCTTCGGGTAATCTTCCGATTCTTCCCTCCATCGGTAATCACCTTGTGGCACTGTGTTTTCTGACAAGGTGCTGTTGATGGCGACAGTGATCTATAGGAAATTGACAGTGCAAATTTTGTATCTCATTCTTCTTCCAAGCAGAGAAAAAGCACAACAAACTAATATGGCCTAGCGTGAAAGACTCATCCTATGCCCTAACTTCTTGCATACTGTCTGAAAACTTTGTCATATCCCTATCGTGTCTGCCAACTTGTTCATATCAATGTTAGCCAGCCTTTTCCTTCAGCACAAATTTCCATGACTCAGACATTGGAGCGTAGGACAGCTCGCACCTGATTCTCCCTCGTGAAGTTAAGTAATGACTGTGAGAGCTCCGTCTCGAAGGCCATCTGCCCACCAATGTGTTGCATCACCTGCATGCAGATAGTCACGCCGTGAGGGACGAAAGCAATCCTTCAACACCACTGTCAATGCACAGCACACCTGCTGTCCGTTCAGCCACACACGCGTCTCGTAGTGTGCAGCGTCAAAGCGCAAGAAGATCCTGTGTCCGACCTGCCAGGTTCCAGGGGGGAAGAAGTAGCGCTGGTACCAAACCCAACCGACATAGTCACGTATAGAGCTGGGGAGAAGAGAAAGTGGATATTAGACTGCTTCGAAAATTTCACTTTTGCTGCTTCGAAATGGACCTTTCGTCAAGATATAATTAAAACATTTTTTTCTCAAGGGTCATTTAGTATGGGCACTTTAAACTTAAAGAAGAGAAATTGACCATTGTTTGCTGCATAAAACTGGACTGTTCAGTGAAAAAGTTGGTGGTCCCAAGGCAAAGGTGCATATCAGTGCACTTTTGAGACTAGTACCTACGCGTTACCCGCGTAGATCGGTGGTAGGAGTGCCAATAATACAAGCACTGTCTCTTTGTCTGTCTGTTCCACCTCTGAACCAATTGTCCCAAAACTTGCCATTCATCCACACGCTTCCGAACGCCATAGACGTCATCGCTACGATCGCCCTCGAAGTCAGCCTCAAAGTCGTTACGATCTTTACTCACATAGTCAGCTTCACGCAGTCCCCACCCTTCGCACAGCCCGCCAACAGAATGGAATAGACGGACAGACGGCCGTCGCTCTTTATATGCTTAGATTCTTAGCTTTCCATAGAGGGTTGAACCACTTTAGTAGCTCAAGCCAGTCAAAAGTTACGGCTAAAAAAAGAAATATGCACCACTCTTACTCCATTGTAAAATTTTGAGACCAAAGTGCCCACAGGAGATGGCCCTGTACTGGTCATGTGCAGATTTTTGTGCTTCCTGCTGACGCTGACAACAATGACCGCGATGAAGTTGGACATGTGCGCTCTCAATGAATTTGGTAGCCCTGTGCTAGCAGACCATCCAAAAAGAATTTGAGCTCAATTCATTCAGGTAGAAAGTCTCCACGGCATTGAATGTGGAGAAGGCCATGTCCAACGTGAGCCTGAACAAAAAGTGGCCTGATGCCCGTCAGACAATTTTTCGAAACTTTGAAGTTCTATGCAGTTTCCAGTCTCGGCATCAATACGCGGACAAATTTTGACAATAAAATTGCACTACAAGTACAAGAACAGCAAGGTGTATCAAAGGTGAGTCTCATCGGTTCAAAGGAGTGGCCCCACCCCACCCCGACCACTTTCTTCCTTAGCTCCTCGGTTTCTACGGCGGTTTTGTTGCTTATTGACGTAGGGAGGCAAGAAAAGGCGCAAACTGTGCGTTCTGTACCGTAGATTGATGAGAAGTCGAAAAAGTGGTCAAATGAAAGAATGGAAGAAAGTGGACCAACCATGCAATTTCCACGCACCAAGAGGACCTTTTGACGAGTTTGCGTCACGGTCTTCTCGCCAACTTTTTGGCTAAGGAAATCTTACCCATCTTGGGTGACATCGTTGTAGCTGGACGGCACGGGCATGTCAATGACCTCCCTGAGAGCATCCTTAGTCTCATCCAGATCTTTGTTGAACCACTGTTCATTAAATCCCAGGTCCGGTTCAACAAGAGGGCAAGTTCTGAATCTCCAAATGCCATCCAATCTCTTGGTGTGACGAGTCTCAGAGTCTTGAGGTCTCAAAAACGCCCATGATCCAGGAACGAGGACGAAGAGGAGAATCGTTACGTGCGGCATCATCGCGCAGGAACAACTGAGAAACTATAAGCTACACAACTTCAGGTCTCATTAAATTTGACTTGGCTTTTGTGACAGCAAAAGCCCTTTTTAAAGGATCCTTTGTGAGAGCAATTTTGCGGCACTTGTGCTGCACCTTTGCAGCAAACTTTACTGTCTCAATACGATGTTGCATCCACATAGACCATTTAGTAATCGTTCATACCAGCAAGTATATGAGGGTGTGTGCATCACGCAAGACCAAGTTTTTGGTCTCTTGAGGCGTGCCTTATTTGAGTACAATCTTCACCATTTGCCATCTGGTGGCAAATATGCCATGCACCCGGCAAAATTCCAAATTTTCCGTTTTTGGTCTAGCCTAGCATGCATATTGTATTCGAGTCATGATAGGATGTCAAAAGCTGAATACTTTTGACCTAATGCGTACCTTACGAGAACAGTAAAACTCTTCTTGGCCAGAGGAAACGATTTCTACTTCACACAGTGAGTCATGGGTTCATGTCCTATTTACTTAAAGTGAGAGAACAAATGACAAAAGCTCCCAAAGTAGGAGGTTTGGTCACTTCGAATTCAGGCCGGTTGGCGATCGATGAAGCTTCCTCAGCCCGAACGTTCGATCGCATCAAATAAGGACGATGGCCCTGAGATGAGTTGGAATATCCGGTCAATGAGAGAAAACTATAACAAACTGAAATGAGTAAACGATGGATATAAAGCAGCAGCGTGTATAAGCATGAATCATTCAACTGACACTTCGGCTAACGTGGAATTTTTGCATTGTGACACACCATCAGTAGCACATAAGTAATCAGTTTTGCAGCTGCAAAAACAAAAAAAAATGACAAACTTACGTCACCTCTTTGAGACCCTCCTATACGAAAAACCAACCCATGAACTTGGTAGAAGAAAAATTTTCGCAAACCTTAATGATGCCTTTAGATTTTGTTTGTTTGTTGCTGGGGTTCCAGCAAGGGAGGGAGGCCCATGCTGAAATAGGAGTAACCCTGGATTGGGTCTTTTCCTGCCCCGGTTGGTGACAAACATCCAAGCGCTTAGCAGACTATAAAGCCTGGCTTGGCTAGTCCACCAATGTGCTTAGAATTCATATCTGATTTTTTTTATGAAAAACTAGTTGGATTCCTAAATAAACTCGATCAAAAATAAAAATAATTTTAAAAAAATAGACCCTAGGGACCCCCCTCTATGGCAATGAAGTTTTACTCCATAAGCTCAGTACAGAACAAGTGCTCAGATTTTGATAACCCTGTGACAAAGCTGTAAACACTTTTTTCAGTTTCATTCAACAGCAGTGTTTAGCATCCAGAAAGTCACCAAGCAGGTCCACATCAAATTTGTGATGTTGACCTAACATCCTTATGTACTGTGTCTAAAATACTTTGAAGGCAGAGGGGGAGACCCAAAAAGTCATTATTTTGTCATTCCATTTGACTGGAAGGTCTTCAAGTGGATCCTTGCAACAAATCTAGGACGCCACAAGAGATCAAAAAAAAATTGACCTAACCTAATATACATGCATAAATGTCTTTGAAATCAGTGGGACGAACCTGACTTCATGACTGCAATCATCAGTTATAGCTGTTTGGATGATTCCAATTTCTGCCAGAAACCGTCCATTTCATATAGGAGGGTCTTAATACAGTCTTTGCCGTAAGTAACTTCCACCGGTGAAAATAAACTGCATCAGCTACATTTATGCCTCGTTTCTTTTCTTGATGGTATCGGCTAAACCTTTCGGGGAAGCTTTTTGCATTGTACGTATGCATTAACGTGTGTTCCATCAACTTCATAAAAAGCCACCCACCAACCTCCAGATATTTCTGCTATTCCGTTAAAAACTAGTCTAATCTGTCTGTGGTGAGTTTGTGATAAACACAATAGAGCAGTTCTAGTCCCTCCAGTCGTGTTTTTGCCTACCCTCGAGTTTGGAAAGACTCTTAATCTGATAAAGTTACTGTCGCTGACCCACAACTTCATGACATCGGAGGACGACTCTACTGAAAAAGCCAGTCCAGGGATTGCCAGTCCTATTTATTGGGCTAGAATAGGTTAGGCGAAGTACATGATGGACCCACAATATCCAAGGTCGGAGCATAGAGAGCCCTCTGGTGAATGCCACCCTCTCTATGTACCTTTGTCTCACTGTTTCATCCCATGACTGGAGCTTGGCAACTCTGACGACGCGGAGGAAAAAAAGAAAACAAACACAGGCCGTTCCTTGTGTTCTGCTTAAGTTTTCGTCAACATCACCGCCAAGCAGTTCCGTTCGGAGGTCGCCATCGTCAGTTCCAGTTCTACTCGATGCAAGCAAGGTCCGAGGGGACTTAGTTTTCTTAAAATTTTGTACAGGGTGAGTACAGACTTTCTGTCCTTTTCCAAGCTTCAGACAAGAGACAGTTGGAATTCAATGTCTTCCCTCTGTCGGATCCTTGAGCTTTGCCTCTGAAAGCCGATGCAGGCAACTCTTATGCATTCACCAAGACCAGTACAAAGTCCTCGTGCTCAATCTTTAGAAAGTCCAATCAAAGAGAAAGCCACATTTTATACATGCGTCAGCAATACCTCGATTTGGTGTCAAAAGTCCAAGAAAGGCAGGTATGGCAAGAAGACCCCAAAATGTCCAAGATGAACGAGTTTTTCCGCGCGTGCGAACGCGGTGACCTCAAGGCGATTGAAAAGTTCGTGCCCAGATTCGGGGTCGACGGTCACGACGACAACTTCCACACGGCGATCCAAGTGGCAGCCGCAAATGACCAGGTGAGGACTGAGTAATGATTCCTAATATTTATTCTCTTCTTTTTCTTTACTTTAGGATCTCCTAATACTTTCAGTCTTCTAATACTTCAGTCATTGCTCAGGTGACCAAATTTATGACCGACTTCGACTGAATTGTCCAAAATTTCAGAGATCGACTGTTGTCCTGTTGTTGTCTCTTGGCGCCGACTTGAGCTCTTGTAACTGGAGCGGCTGGAGCGCGCTGCATCACGCGTGTTTCCACGGACACACGGACATGTGCAAGATCCTCATCAAAGCCGGCGCAAAGGTGGGCGCGACAAACAGATTCGGCGCAACGCCGATTAACGTCGCAGCGGCCAGCGGACATCTCTCCACTGTCAGGTAAGTACAGGTTGAGATAAAAGTGCATGTATGTGGCAACGAAAGGAGGCCCTGCCACTGCAACCTTGTGGGCTGTTGTTAGCGTTGACAAATTTACCTTTTTGATTCTTTGAATCCACTCGTCAACCGATCGAAAAAGTCCTATGCCAATTTGTTTGCAGACTTTCTGTTTGCAGGCTTCTCCTGGGCGCTGGCGCAACGATCAATGAAGAAATTCCCGCTCAGTTCTCCAACTGCCCCATGCCGATGGCCACGGCCGCCCTCTACGGAAGAGAAAGCGTCTTGCGCGCATTTATCGAACTCCAGGGATGGAATGCTTTCAATCGTGACTTCAAAGCAAGGCCAATTTTGAAGCCCCAAAGCTATTCAGTTAGTGTCGTCATAACATTTCAGCTTCTGTAGGAAATTACCGTAATGTGTACCATGAGAAATTCTTCGAGCACTTGTTCAACCTTTGTTATGCACTTGATCTTTGCTCTCATGACATACGTACACAAGCCCTGCCCTCCCCCTATTCTTCAGTCTGAAGTGACGATTGAGAAATCCACTCTAGCCTACGCTCATCAACGCGCCGACCCCTGGTTCCCAACTCACGCCACTCATGTTTGCGGCTGCGGCCACATCGGTTGCCAGGCACGGGTCGAAAAAGCCGCTGGCGCAGATGTTGATTGACCGCGGAGGTGCAGACCCAGATAGAATCAACGCACTCGGCGCTACCGCCTTGGACGTGGCTGATGCATGCCAAAACTCCGAAGTACGCGCGTACTTGGAAGGAAAGACGACGGCTGCACCGCCACGTGCGGCCGAAGCGGCAGAAGATGAGTTCTTCGAAGCCGTTCGCGATGGTGATTTGGACCACGTAGCAACATTTTTATCCGACTCGACTTTGGACGTGAACGCTTCGGATTCGTCCGGCGGAACCGCGCTGATGCTGGCGGCTGCGTGTGGACATGCAGACATCGTGGAGCTGCTGATTCGACTCTCAGCAGACGTGGACGCGCAAGACTCTGTCAACGGATGGACCGCTCTCATGCAGGTGGGACATCAAAAGCTATTCGCACATTACTGTTAGTGACGATCCACCAATAACGTAGTTCATGTGGTACAGGCTGTGTTCTACTCACATCGAGAGGTTGCACAACTTCTTATCCGCGCCGGTGCTGACCCCACCCTTACTGCTAACAATGGATCGACAGCCTTGGACCTCGCCACCCTAATGGAAAAGTCGGACACGCAACTTTTGAGAATGCTAGCAGAGGTGACGGTGAAGACGGCGCCACCTACATTCGTCAGGTCCATGAGTTCGTCGGCTTTGGACCTGGTAGGCAAGAAAGAGGGCCTCAGGGGCTGGTGGGACAAGGTGTCGAGTCGGTTCCGCCGGTTAAAGCACGACCAGCGCGTCGTAAGTGTCAACATCATCCCGGATGAAGATAACAGTGAGAACGAAACCGTTGACAAGCTAACGGTGGAGGACGTTGAGGCTACGGCTGGCATGGACGGGGCTGTGTTTACCCTGGGATTCACAGCAGCCACCACTGACCTCAGCTCGTACTTGGTGGCCCCCATATCGCCTCCGGATGGCAAAGGCAATGTTGCCAATATGAGTGACCAGATCAACTTTGACATACCTAAGGGGACGGAGAAGAGAAACAAGCACAGATTGCCGAAGTCCCGCCATCAGAGACCTAGGAAGAAGCCAAGTCTTATTGACAAAAGGAAGTCGATCGAATTCATCTTGAAATCTTTGTCACTGGACAAGTACATTGGGACATTCGAAAGGGAAGAAATTGATCTGGAGGCCTTGAGAGAGTTGACTGATGACGACCTGAAAGAACTAGGCATTTTAGATAGAGGTGCCCGGGCTGCCATTTTGCAGGCCGCCCCTGTTGATTAAGCGTTCTCCGCTGTGTTAGTTATATCACGGGTGATACAGCAATTACACTACCAATGTCAGTTCACGTGTGCTGAGATCAGTGAAAAGCTCAGCTTCGACATATCGTCGCCCCTGGATGAAGAACCGCTAACTCCACTTTTTTGCGAAAAAAGGCTGTGCGTGCCGGGATTTGTAGGGCGAAGGAGACGGTTAGTATATGCATTGTCAAGACTGTCTCTCCTTGTCCCCATCGTATTCCACAAAACGATCATTCTCATCCACGACTTCTCTAATCTGAGGTGTCACAGAATCTTGAAGTCAACCTTTTTGGCCTCCTGTGTGATCGTTTTTTCGCCCGAGGCCGGCGATATCATGAACAGAACATAAACGAGTCTATCATGAACAGAACATAAACGAGGGGTTGTCTTTTGAGACTAAGGAGCTAATCTGAGTTGTAGTGGCTGAACATCTGTCCAGTGCATCTTGGAATCCTTGTTCAAGTGTCGAGAACTTTATCTCCGTATGCGTTGAGACTATTGACTGATGTTGGCCCTGAAAGAAGTTGAGAGAAACTGCCCTGGGCTTCAATTTCTTTCATTGAACTTTTGTTTTAGGATGTTACCTCCCGTGGTTTTCAACTCTTTCCGTCGTCACACAGCTACCCTGATCTTCCTACATGGCCTGGGTGACGACGGCATCGGATGGGGTCAGGTGAGCCTCAGTTTGAAGGACTACAAGGCTAAAAGGCATGAGGCTGTTTGCAATCATAAGCACTATGCGTCATGTATGCGTAGGTTGAATCTGGAGAATGACACGGGGTTGGGACGGGGCAGGGAAGGTCACTAGAAGAAGGGTGAATGCCATGGCGAGATGGGCCAAGACATAAAGTAGGAGGACAACTGGAGGGTGCACCAAATGTCAATGGAAAACTGAAAGAAATGAGGGGTTGTGCGGGAGGCATGGGACTTTCTTTTTGACTTGGTTCGTAGGTTTCTGTAAAAAAAATGGATAAAGCATAGTTAAAAAAAGTTCTCTTTCATTCTTGCTCGAGGTTTCCCCAATCTAGCACTATTACCCCATTTTCCCAGATGTTGAGCAGCCTCCAGCCTGGACACATAAAGATCGTTTGTCCAAACGCACCCTCGATACCAGTGACCGCCAACAGACACCTACGGATGCCCGCATGGTACGATATAAAGAACCTCGAGGTGGACGAAGACCCGAGGGAGGACATGGAGGGCCTAGAGCGCGCACACCTCTACCTGAAGGTAAGAAGGCTTTAGATCCAGTTTGTGTATCAAGACCAAAGCGTGCTGGACCCCGAGAGATGGGCGTTTCCATTAAAATTACGCACACGTCAAATGTTACGAAGGCACACTTGAATGTTGCACCTGGCTTCTTTTCTGCTGAACAGTCAATTCATGACAAATGTTAGAGGATTTGAGTATGTGCGCCTTTCTTTGCTTATTCAGAATGTAATTAGATTGAGTCATTCAGTCACTTACTATGTCCTTTAAGGATCTGATCGAGGAGGAGACGACTCCGCTGATTCCCAGGGACCGCATTCTCATAGGCGGCTTTTCTCAGGGTGGCTCCGTTGCCTTCCATAACATCCTCCTGGACAAGCGGCCGTTGGCCGGCTGCATCGGGCTTTCCACCTACTTGGCGGGTGGCAAAAGCCCACTCGAGTACGACCGGGCGTTCAAGAGCGAGACTCCGACCCTTCAGTGTCACGGCTACTGTGACGAGATCGTTCCCATTGAGAAGGCGCACGCCTCTAATTGCATCCTCGGCAGATTCGTCAAGGACGTCCGGTGGGTCGAGTTTACCTCCATGGGGCACGAGACGTGTCAGCAGGAGCTGCTCACAGTCCGAGAATTTATGCTCAAGCAGGTGCCAGACAATGGTAATTCATGGGGGTGAATTTGTGCTGACACTTAAAAGGTTATGCTTCTGCATACTTGACGAAACTATTAACCTCCAGATCATGAGGATGTGAAACTTCCAACGGTGGCATAATAACCTTTGGCTGTCTTCCATGTTTTACAGGACCTATCATTCAGTGTTAATGTCTCAGTCACAAGAATATAGTACATTTATAATTTAAGGTAATTCATAATTTGAGGACCAGTGACAAGCCGATTTCCGAGGATCTGACTTAGTCTTGTTCTCTCTCTTTCTCTCTCTCTCTGACGCGCGTGCACTCATGCGCTCATTTCCCCGGACTTTCTGAGTCGTGATCTTGAACTTTAGAAATTCTCTCCTCCTATTCCTTCCAAAAAACTCTGCGTGCGCTGCTCTCACACCTATATTTGCATTATAGAGTCTGCCTTTTTTGGGCCTGTGAGCAACTTTCTCAAGAGAGAACAAGGAGAGATTTGTTTGAAGGGTCTGTGGCTTCACGTGTTGTAACAGGATCTAACTTAATGATGTCAGAGTATCCGACAAGTGTTGCTGTGTAGATTTGCAGCGTGCTGACTGTCAGGGCGACCCCAAAAAATTTTAATCTGACCTTTTTTTGAAAGATGCTTGACAACTTTCGTCTGCGTAGCAGCTGAGCCAAGTCTTGGCCTCAGGGTGACGTGAGCGACTTCAACCTCACTCGCCTTAAGTGTTTTTGCAGGCTCAAAAACTTTCCTCCCTGAGAACAAGACAAACGTTGACAGTTTGAAAGCCTGCGTGGCCAGTTCCGCAGACAAAAGGTGAGGAGGATTTCGCTATTCTGATAAATCTTCAGTCGAGTCTCCTGAGGTCTCCATGGTAGACATGGTCGACGTGTCTAACTGCAGGGCGCTCAGAGGATGGGATAGGGACACGAAGAGGATGTGGCCAACACTAACAAGGTGAGGAAAAAAGTGACAATTTTTCACCAAGCTTTCTCCGAAACTTGCCAACATTACAGGCTACATCACACCTGAAAGATGTACGCATATGAAAAACTTGTCTGCAAAAAGCTCGTGTAGGTGTACATGCTTGTGTCAGATTTGCCCTCTGGAGAAGTCAGTCCAGGCTGGCTGAGAAGTCACTTCATATTTTTACATGTGACAAAGATATGACAAGGTAACGAGGCCATTGATATATGCGATTAAATCTGGGTTAAACATTTTCAAACAATGTTCACATTCACAATCCTCGCCTAAAGGTCACAGCATGAAACATCGCAATGATATCGTCATCGCTCTAAATTTGATGGAGTCAGCAGGTCGAGTCAACTATGCCTCCCCTCCTCTTTCTACCCCTACTCCAGACGTTCCCTAGATGAGTCGTGGGGCTTCTCGCTGTCGTTGAGCTCTGATGACCACAGTTGGTCCTTCAGAGAAGTCAAGAGAAGGAATCGCAGAGGAATCCGCGTGCAGATTTGTAGCGTCCGCTCTGAGACTCCGGCTTCGGCCGCGGGGTTGAGACCCCGGGACTTCGTGACCAGGATCAACGGTCAAGTCGTACGTGACCTTCAGCCAAAAGACGTCGAGAGAATCGTCAGGGACTCCGGACTGACTCTATTCCTAGACGTAGAGAGGTAACTAGTAACGTAACGAGAAGTGAGGTGTCTTATTTCTCGAGAAATCCAGAAAAAAGTAGACATTTCTCGAGTACCTCGAGATTTCTCGTACTAAGTAGAATAAGGATCTACCAAACGATTCTAAGAGAGTGTGATGAGTCTTTTGCTAGTAACTTTTCCAAGTCTTGGAATATGTCGGTAAAGAATGGCTTGAATTACAACTGAATATCGGACAAATTGTTCTGCATTGACAGGTCCACGTTCACACTCCTCTAAGTCTCTCAATTTCATCAAAAAGTGAACAGGTAATTTCAGTACGTAAACAGTACAGGGTGGGCGAGGAGATTTCAAAAAAAAAAGTGTGGACTGAGGATATTGATCTACACGGCCTAAATGAAATAGCTCATGGAAAAACAGTCTTGGCAAAACTCATTCTTTATTCTTTGGCTTCATTTCGTCGGCATCCGTTGTGAAACTCCAGTATGGACTCCACTCTGTTCTGAACACTTTGCAAGTCTTCCTGATGAAGCTCCCTGTTTCCAAAATCTCCTCCCGAACTCTGTACTATTTATAACCTTTTTTTAATTCATGGAATATTTCACCACGTGTGCTACGTGGGTTATTTCATTACATAAACAGGAAAACCAAAGATACAAAGCAGAATTTGCGAGATGATTTGAGACGTCAGAAATAAGCGAGACTCTCGAGTGCTCGAGAACGAGATTTCACCCCCGTTTAACCTTAGTAAACAAACTATGCGCAGATGGTACGAAATTTACGGAAAGTCATCAAATCTTAGTTTTCTTCTAGGGATAATGCCAGAAGTCTGCTGTACAATGGAGGAGTCTTCGATAAACAGTTAAACTTTCTGTATACGCAATATCCTTATTGATAAGGAGAAGATTAGCCATAATGTTAAATCTTTGTCTGCTTGGACGCCAGGACATTATTAATATATAACTATATATGTGTGGTATATAACATGATTTATACTTTGGTGAAGTCTTGAATTAGTCCATGATTCGCCTGTGTATTGTAAACACTCATTTCTGACAGCACCGAGGGTTCGAATGGATTTAAATGACAAATGAATACTGCTTTGCCGCTGGGCAGCTCTCTTCGTACCCAGATTCTTGCATTCACATTTGCTCATGCACAATACGAGTATTCTACCCAGTGGGAACCCTCCAGAGAGCTTTAATACTCTGCCTCCTCATGTACCATTCATTAGAAACATAATGCGTAGTGGAAGCGTCAACAGTGTTGCCAAAGTACTTGAACGTATTTGGACTTGAACGTCACCGCCGTCCAGGAAGTTGCTCTCTGTTGAGATCACCGTGGAGGCGGAGGCGGAGGCGGACGAGGAGGAGGAGGAGAAGGAGAAGAGGAAAAGGGCGAGGAGGCGCTGCTTCCCTGAAATTGTAATGGATCTATTTCCGCATAAGCTGGGGGCGTCGATGAAACCTCCGCAGCCACTAATTCGGTCTCCGCCGCCGATGTCGGTTGGCAGTGATGATTGAACACAGATCTGTAGAGTGGAAGTGATTCTACCTCTCCTTCTGCTCTATCACCGTCGACGCAGGCGAGGTACGGCGGCGGGGGATCAGCCACGGCAGCTGCGGCGGCTTCACATGCGGACGCGGCTGCGGCTAAAGCAGCCTCTCGATATGAAGGCACTTCCTCATCCGAGAAACACGGAGATGGAAAAGGCATCAGTCCTGCTTCATGTGTCCTAACATATGGATAGCATGTACACAGCTTCACGTCGACAAGAAGACACTGGTGGACTCGTTCGTACCTATGTCGGACATTTCCTACAACGACAGGAAGGTAGATGGACAAGCCGCAGGAGCCAGGAATGGAGAGAGATACCTTTAATATAAAGAAGAAATGTACCTACCGTCAGTTCTTTTGCATGTTTTGGACCTTACCTGGACGGCATACTCGACCTTGATGAGGCCGCAGTTGTCTATGGAGGGGCAAACGGGAGGGATCTGTAACGGTATCGCCTCCCATGAACCCTCACGACCGGCAGCGACCTCCAAGCCACTGACAGCGGTAAACTTTGACCGGCGCGTCCGGGTCTTCCCCCTCGCCGAGAAGGTCTGAGTCTGGCAGAGCACCGCCTTGGGAATTACGTTCCGCGAAGAATTGTTCTGGAACAAGGCGTCGATGGCGATGGACTCACCTGCCAGACGGCATTTTACTCGACAATACTCATGCAAAGTTAAATTCCAGCGTTGTTCACTCACCGGGATAGTAACCCTTTCTGTCTGTAGCTGCCGCAATATCGACTTCTCCGGCAGTGCAAAGCCAGCAGCAAATCGTCTTGCTGCAGGTTTGGATCACAGGCTAGTAGAACATCAATGTATATCAGTGCGGATGATTAACTTTACAGTCACTAACACGAGCGCACTTATGTAAAAGGTACACACCACATGCTCCTCATCCGTGTCCACGTCTCTGGGCAAGATGACGGTGAACGGACGCCGGGCCTTGTGGGTGCACGACCAGGACTTCTCCAGGTCCGCGCGGACGAAGTACCTGACCGATCCGTACCGTCCCTCGAAAGAAGTGGCTAGCTGAGGAGGGTCATTGACAGATGAGGAAGCGGCCGGTGGCAGTTGGAAGCGAAATTCAAATTCGTGTCGGCCCTCGTGCAGTACATGGCGATCGCCGTTGGCGCTTGGACTCATCAAGAATCTGGAAAGTGTTCGTCGTGAAGAAGCCGACTGCAAACATACCAACAAGGTCCAACATGCGACCATACGTCGATACTTACGAACTGTATACGTCACCTGCAGCTGCAAATTGGTATACCTTTTCTTGTTGAAATATTCGACTTCCTCATTGACCTCCTCGGAGAAGACCCGGCGAATGAACCTACTCTCAGTCCAGTGGACTCGAGCGTAGCCGCGCATCGTCACGGAGAGAGAGCGAAATCGTAAGTTGCTGCCGCAGACTATGATCAGGCGTCCGCTCACCTGGGCGATACAATAAAGCATGTCTGTCTGCGTCTTAGGCTACATGACCAGGAAAAGGTGGGTTGTCTCACGCACTCTCACGCGCATACCTCTTGCCCTGGCTCGAACGTTGGTTTTTGGGCGTCCTTGTCCAGCTCGATCTCCAACAGGTGCACGCGGCCGCTATCACTGAATCCACCGCCTGTGAGTGCGCGCACGCGTGATTGTGACTGTCTAGTCCCACTTCCCCAGCCGCCTCCCCCACTTACTCCAAAGCCTCCTGGAGATCTGGGCAACCCGTGGGGGTTCAGGTTGCTCGAGATGGAGCCCAAATACGGCCGATTGGCCGAGTGCAGCCGGATGCCGCTCAGCATGGTGAACATGTTTGACTTCTTTTGTGTGCGCTTGTACAACCTGTGCTCAGCGCTCGTATTGTGCCTGACTGTCTGACCTCGGTTGGAGTCTGCGCATACCAGAGGTATTCTTTGTCTGCTTTCACTCAAAGTCTTGTGTTATCTCGGCCTTTATTGCTTCCGATAGCGTTTGAGTCGGACGGGAGCGAGCATGTGCTTTCTAGCTATGGCTCCATTGTTTATAAAAACCCCGTGAAGTGGCATTCATTCTGCTTTCCTAGGTGGGGGAGAGAGATCTTAGCGGGGGACTTGAAACCTGTGACGTTGAAGCCCAGCAGTGCGATGGGCAGCGCTTGCACTTGCACGGTCTGAACGAGGATCGCCACTTCATGGTTTCCTGACTGTCAGCATCTTTAGCACTCGTCCAGGACTATCGCAACTAATCAGCTGCTTGCTTTTGCTCAAGAGCTTGCTGTTGCTACGTCATTGATTGCTCTCTTTTTCTCTGTCTCACTTTCCTTCTTCACTCTCTACAGAAAAGTGATAGCTGCTGCGTTTAATGCGTCGCGGAGCGCTCTCAAGGATTCTAGACCTAACTGCTTTCTCTTCTCTCTCTCGGCGAGCATTGCGTGAAGGACGAGCACGCGTAAACACCCCTCTGGTAAGGTGAGGGATGCGTAAATGGCGTTTCCTAGGCCAGCAAACTGATTTTTCCGTACATGAGCGCAATGAAAACGTAGACTAGTAGTGGCCGGACGAGTGGCCACGACAGCACTGCACGTGTGAAGTAGATGTATATATTTCATGTAGGTCGGTGCGTGAGTAACATAGCACATAATATAAACTTGCGTACAAATCCTACTATATGTATATAAGACCTACGAGTTTAACTTTCAGCGAAGCAAGCTGCATAACCAATTTCTATGTCCTATAATGCCAGTGTTTGCAATGTAAGCACATGAATAGGTCTACTGCATGTGCTCCATACGTACATGTGTACACATACGTAAGTACGCACGTTTACGTGCCCTTCCTGTCTTTCCCTCTTATCTCCTTAAACGCACACTGTTCTGAGTTGGTTCTGTGTGACGTCAATTATCACAGTCGAGAATCATAAGCTATACGTGCGTAAACTTTAAGTGGACATGCGTAAAGTCGGTTTGTTTGTGGCCTGCCGTTCGTTGCGTACAAATGGTAGTGCAAACCTTTCTTCAAGCGTCTCTACTAGTGCCAAGATTATGACTCGTACAATCTACTCGAGCAAAATGTGCATTCGTAGGTGCAATAAGCGAGCTGTGTGTCTTACACACGGTGGGCTTTTGGTACTGTACTGGACATGTACGACACACCGGTATCTACACTGCGTCTTAGTGTGATATGCAGATGTGACTGAGCGCTTTCTCAGCACTCACATCGAGTTGTGAGGTGTGACTATCCACATCATTAGAATCAGGTTAGAGTGACTCATGCATAGTAGTGAGAATGAATGCATAGGTCAACGACCAACAATACACGTTATAGAAGGAAATACAAAAACTGACAGTGTGCAAGCCTGTCCTATTGATATGCAAAAAACAAGATATATATTTCAGCATATCATGTGGTCCCCACGGATATGGACCAGGTGAGGCTTTGAACCCAGCCTGAATCGACTGAGGCAGGGGCTGACTCATGGCTGCCCATAACTCAGCAAAATAATGCTACTGTTTGTTGCCTATGTAAAGCTCCTTGAAAAGCAGAAACTTAGTTGTAACTGAGAGAGGAGTTGAGTTTTTGTAGATAGCATTTACGGAGTCACAAGCTCAGACATTTTTCTGTGCTGCGCTACTGCAGTGCCTGTACTGAATGTGTGAAGGAAAGATGGGTGCTCCTATCTTTTCTTTTCGCAGTGTGTGCATAGTGGATAGTTTGCCGCCTGTTTCTTCATTATTGTTACTGCTTATTTGTCTGTCTACTGGTCCAAAAAGTACAATGCTCTTACCAAGCATCACCATTTCCGAAGGCTTGCAAATAAAAAGGGGACACTTGCACACTGCCAGTTTTTGTTCTTTTTCTAAAATGCATGCATATCATTATTCACCTACACATTAATTCTTACCACGCCAGAGTCACTTTAACCTAATATAAATGATGCGGATAGTCACCACTCAATGTGAGTTCTCAGAAAGTGCTCAGTTATGCATCTGTATATTAAACTGAGTCTCAGTGTAGATGCCCGCAGTAACTGCTTGTCAAGTGTCTCCAGTGCTATATGTACCACATCAGTATCTACTCATACCATAAGTCACGCTCTCAGGAGAACGCAGGAATAGGGTGTCAAGCGACCTCTCGAGTATCGCCTTATATACTGCAGCAAAACATAGGTAACATTGCCCTCCTTATATCCATCCAGACTTGTTAACCTTTCCGGTGCCTCTAGGAGGCTTGAGAGGCGATGGAAGAGGAGATAGAACAGTCTTCTCTGCACTGGTAGCCACCAAGAGAGTATTGTCGTTGAAAACATCATCGCCGACGCATGGATAAGTATCGACAGAGCCAGCTTTCTCCCCTTCAGCCACCTCCGCTTGCGGACTTTGCTCAGGTTCTCGGCTGGAGTAGACCGGTGGCGGGTCCAGCGGCGAGATGCCGCTGGCGTTGTTGGCTGGGGAGTGATGGCGCGGCTTTCTCCTTTTAGAATCCTCCTCCGATGTCGTCTGCAACTGAACTTCCCTCTCCGACGCCGTCGCCACATGCTGAAACATGACCATGGGCGGCGATCTGGGCTCTCCTGTGGGTTGGATGAGGTCACAACGCTCCTCCTCTTCAGTGACCTTTTGGCCCGCCTCCTCCGCCTCCTCCTCCTCCTCCTCTTCCTCCTCATGCACTTGAATATTGTTTACTTCAGGAGATGATTGTTCTTTCGCCAGGATAGCGTCCGACGAAAAGGTCTGGTCCGTCTTCGTCGTCGACTGATCATTATTATTTATCACATTTTCGCCAACGATGCTTTTCTCAGTGGATGACGCCTTCTTCAGGAGTCCAATGAGCTTGTCTGTCGAGCTGGTTCTCACTGGAGACGACTTCAGTTTTGGACGGAAGATCTTCTCAGTCCCAGCAATGCCTGTTTTGCATCGTGTCTCCTCCTTGAGCTTCGCCATTTCTCCAAGCGACTTGAACTTGGCATAAGCAATCCTAGTCTGCGGCGTGTAGTCCTTCAGTAGTGGGTTGAACTGCACCAACTCTTCCGCCGTCATGTGGTCAAGCTCAGCCTGCGCATATGAGTGTGATTTAAAGTTGTCCCTCATATGGTGCATTATACAATGGAACATACGTGCTGATGTCAAATCCTGATTTTATGAATTCGTTGGTCAAAAGTAAAACAAAGTTGAGACAATTCATAAATTTGCCACACTCTCTAGTACCGGTCAGGTTATAGTGATCGTGATATGACTGCACTGATAGTGGAGGAAGAGTAACATAACAGTCAATGTATGAACAAAATAAGTTACACATTTGCGTAGGGCGACGCATGGCTTTGACCACTTCACAACATCAAGGAAAATAAGTTTCTAGTGCAGGAGTCGAGTCAGGTTTCATTCGAGCCCAACTCGACTCGACTCATACTTTAGCCCGACTCGATTCTAGTCGTGCTTGACTTTTCCTGTATGAATCTAGCACTGAAAGTTGCAAGCACGTACCAAAAATTTCCTTCAAATATCTGTAGATATTTGAATTTTTTTAAGTTGGGACAATTTTCGAGGTAAATTTTCGGTCAGCAGATGTAAATTCATAAATCCGAGATTTGACTGTATGGTATGCACGGCATAACTGTAGACAACGTACTTTATGTTACGTAACACTGATCATTGTTACGTGACTGTACCTTATTGCCGCCTCTAGCTATCACTGTCTTCCTGTAGCTGGCCAGCCTCCGCTCTGCGAACGTCCTGGATGAACCAATTGGATCGGCGCTTCTCGCTAATGTAACGCCGTCTCCTTGATTTTGCTGCTGGTTCTTGTTCCCGATGGCCTTGGCCACCACTCGAAAGAAATCTGTGTTCTTGGCCTTTTGGTTTGCGAAGGCCTCCTTAAGGACGGAATCAACGGTAGAGATATTGAAGCCCTTGAGCACCCTGCGCTCCATCTGCTTGGCGCGCTTGCCGGACACGAACACGTCCTAGATGAACATGTGAAAACAATGTGAACTTTACTCATAGACTAAATGTCTGAGGTGGTCATTCCATTACCTGTCGATGGATCTCAGGAGTATTAAAGTTATTATTCCGCAAAATTTCTATCATTTCGTAGCGAAACTTGTTGATGTCCTGGCGGATCTCAGACACGTCGTCCTCCGTGATGGCAAACTCCTCAGTCTTCTTTTGCTCCGCAGTGATGTACCTTAAAGTCATATTACAGGGAATTGATTTCTTTGGTAAACTGTTGCCCAGAAGGAAAACTCTCTCAAAATGGTTCCACACAACTTTAAACGATCGGTAATACTGAGTGGTACCTGCGCACAATGCATCGTATGACGTCCGCATATCGCTTGGCCGCCACTTCCCTGTTTTTGGCCCTGTCGCTCTTCCTCCGATCTGCATCACCCGAGTCGGCACAGCACTTTCCGCACAGCTTCACCATCGACTTGAACGTGGGTACCAGGTTGAAAGGCGGTGGCACCGTCGAGCCAGTCTCAAAGTAACTGATCCAAAGCTTAGTTCGGGCGAACTTCCACTCCGTGTCCGATTTTTCTGAGATGATTTGGAAGGAGTTGCTCATCATGGCGATCAGCATATTTAGAAGGACGATGATGTTGCAAACAGAGTAGCTGCCGAACATGAGGAGGGCCCAGAATCTAAAGGAAGACAAGGTCCACAACAGTACCAACGGGAAGTGTCGATGCACGTCTGTATACCTCGTGAACTCCTTGATGCCAGTAAGCTCAAAGTCTGTGAGTGAAACGAGTCCAAATGAGGCCCAAAAGAGCGACTGTGACGTCTCGAAGAGATTGGCAAATCGCCTCCAGACTAAGCAGGCATTCCCATGATTCTTCAAGTCGGGGAGGCCGTCAGGCAGGCTGTAGCACTTGTTGTACTCCAAGTCGGCGTAGTACCAG
>JAAUXU010150386.1_pt1 | contig 27475 bp, 23 predicted proteins | sample 7278151 | NCBI WGS metagenome assembly JAAUXU01 (sample SAMN14350113, study PRJNA611818) | marine sediment metagenome | isolation source: surface marine sediment (1.8m) | place: French Polynesia: Moorea | collected 2018-08
CCGCGATGATGACGAAGCCCAGGTACTTACAGAAGACGGTGACGAGGTGGCGGGTGTCGATGACCAGGCGCTCCAACATGGCGCCGGTGACCTCCTCGATGGAGCTGGTGTCCAGCTGGTCCAGCAGGAAGTTCAGAGCTTCACTTTCGTCTAGGAGATTGCCTACGAAGTCACTCATGTACATCGTGTTACGCTCATACATGTAATGCATGATGTTGTAGTGCATGACGTGTCCCTCCATCTACCCCTCGAGGTGGGCGGACGTAAAAAAGTTGGGACACCCCGCGATTCATTCATGTAAGTGGTTTTCTCGAAACAAGAGCGATAATCCTTCTGCTGCAGCTTCTGCCGTTGCTGCTGCTGTTGGGAAATTGCGGCTTATGGGTGCCTCGACCCATTCTCTGTCTCTCCTGCTGCCCAAAAAGCGACGTGTGTGTATCGCTGCTCGGCAGAGCGGGCGCAATGGATGTCTCGTAAATCAGGATTTTGGCGTCGCTCTCGCTCAGCTCCTCAGCATACTTCTTCGACAGGCAAGATTAGTGAAAGTATTTTTCCTTTCCTTGTGTAGGGGATAAAAAGTGAGTAGAGAGAGAGAGAATCACCATCAAAGATGTTTGGCAGCTCGTTCTTGAAGAAGACGAGCTTGGGCAGCTGCGTGATCCCGTAGGGCTTGCCCGCGTCGACATCCTTGACCTTGACGAAGTGAATGCCTTTGGCGTCGCAGTCGTCGTCGATCTTCTCCAGACTCTCCAGCAACGAGTCCGACTTGCGAGCCGCAGAGTTATCTTATGGAGAAAGAGAAAAGTGGCAATATTGGCCCCGACAAGTCCTTTCCATTCTTTCCTGGCATTCTTACAGAACAAGACAGCCAAGTTTTCGACAGAGTTGACCATAGCCTCAAGAGATTCGGCCGCGATGTCCTCAATGACGTCCTCCTCATCTCCAGTCGACCGGTTGTGGATGAGCCACTCAAGGATCGCCTCTTCATTCATCAGGTCTCCTGTGTCACCATTAGTAGTGTACTTATGGACCTGGTGTGGTTAAGCACATGCATCTTACCCTCATAGATGATTGGCGCAGCGTGTCTGTAGTAGACCAGCGATGGAAGGCCTGTCAGTCCATACTCGTCCACCAGCTCGAGGTCGTTAATCTTCACAAAGGCGATACCCAGCTTGTCCGCATTGTCGTCGATCTTCTCCAGTCTCAACAGCACCTCCTTGCTGTGATCCTGGACGTTATCTGTAAAGCCTCCTGTGTAAAGCACGAGTCAGTACTTACTACACCGATCCACGCATGAACTTACAAAACAAAACGGCAATGAAGAGCTTTTCGGCAATGAGCCTCTCCAGATGCTTTGCCTGGACCTCTTCGATTCGGTCGGGCATATTCAGTGCTTCATCGCTGGCTAGGAAGTCAACGATGGCTTCTCCATCGCCAAGATCACCTACAGGGGTATTAGATCCTCAGTCATGACAAGAGAAAAACTCAATGTTACTGATGTCACCTTCAAAGTTTTTAGCCTTTCCCCCTGACTTGATGAAGCTGAGACCAGGGAAGTTGAGCACCCCGCTCTGCTTGGCCAACTTCTTGTCTCCTGACTTGACCACCTTGATCCCAAACTCCTCCAGGTCTGACCCTTTGGTCTCCAACACACTGGCAACCCGGTCGCAAGTCTTGCAGTTCTTGCCATCTGTGTAGGAGTTAGCAACAGAAGCAATTAATAAACAAGGATTGAAAGGTATTGATCATTACGCGCATAATTGCAAGACAATAGGATTTCCACTCTGTGCACTCGCTTTGCCTCCTTTATCCGCTGCAGACAGATATGCTGGATTCAGGATGCGGACGCGATAAACGCGCACCCACAGGTGCAGGATTGTGTTGTGTCACCTCATACTGCTCTCACATTCCACCCCTCCGGGGTCTCCGGAGGTTTTTTCTTGTGTGCTTTCATCTCATTATGCGCGCTGATGCCGGACTCTGATTTCACAGTGAGATGATCTGATTTGGTCGCTGTGTGAATGTTTCCTCAACTTCCCCCCCCCCTTGTTGGGTTGTCAGTGGATAATTGTTTCCCTTTCTCCCCGTTGTCCGCGAGTTTAAACGGACGAGAAAGAAACACATGGACAGGGTGGTCGAGGTAGATCCGGATCGTGCAGAACTTCGGCCAGATCCTTCAAAGGTGCAACGAGAGAAAAGCGAGGGTAGCACAAATACAGACTTGGAGCGTAAACAATGATTTTACTCAATGTGACATCACTGCCTTTAGCAATAACTTTCTCTACTCGTTGGGGCTGAAGGATATGGCGAAAGTTCGGCGCATTCCGGGTCTATCTACGCATTACACGCGCGTATGTGTATAATGGAGTAAGGTGTAGAAGCACTGAGGTTTTTTTTTGGCACGTCCCACGTCATCATCCAGAAGCACGAAGAAAGTCCAGACCACTTCAACCTCATCTTCACACATGCACCCCCGACGAATTGGATTAGGCTGATAAAACAACAGTTTAAACCCCCTGAATTGGGGGATTGCGCAAGTGTTGTTGGAAGCTTCGACGTGTTTCTTCGGCGAGATCCCCTCCCGATTAGTCAGAGCGGCACGATCGCTTCTCCCTTTAACAACGTCCCCACCTTGTCTATCATAACAAGGGAGAGAGGAAGAAAAAAGTATATCCGCTCCCCATTATGGAACCTCCCCGCTGTGACTCTCGTCACGTCCGCATTATCACAGTTCATCGGTCGACACCAAATCGCCCTCTGTGCGTGAGAAGAAAGCTCTGGATGAAGTGGGACGCGGCGTTCGCACCCCATTCATGGTAGGTAGGTACTCGTTTTTTGAGCTTGGTGTTCGTTGAGACAAAGAGTGGCAACTTTGGCGCAGATGATGCAACGCCGGAAGAAATTCTATAACAGTGGAGACCGGTAGGAAGTTCCCTCCAGGAAGCAGGGCTACCACAAGGTAAGGCATAGGAAAAAATCAACTTGAAGGTCAAGTCGTCAGCTGGACCGTGGCACCATGCCACGAAAAAGTTGTAGATAACTTAAGGTGGAACGTTGGGACTCTTTTCTGCAACTTGCATTGCCCGCTGTGTCTGTAATGTTAGGTAGAGGATGATGCGTACCAGGCAAAAACTGCTATTATTTAAGGGCCGAGAGATTTTACTCTGATGTTTCTGCACTGGGCGAAGTAAAAATGGAATTAACTACAAGGTTCATGAATAAAGCACGAACTAAAACTACTGATCTGCTCTTCTTTTGCTGTTACATTTTCTTTGAACAGTTCCGAACCGTGTTAAAACTACTGAATTGTTCATTCCTAATCTGCAATACTAGAGCTGGTCAATGTTGTTATAGAGAAGTGGCAAGAGCTTTCTCACTGGCACTTGGCAGCTCTGTTTACAGATCTTGCAGCTCTGTTTATTCTTGATTTGTCACTCTCTTTTGAGATTGAGTCTTACTTTGATCACATTTCTTGTCCGTACAGAGTCGAATTTGATGTCTAACCTTCACCTTCAGCGACCCCAATGTCCAGTAGTCTCGATATTCGCTTTGTATCTGGGGTGAAAGGACAAAGAGAGAGAACCCGTAGGATCAAACGGGACCGGGATGTGACCCTGGTCAAAGCCAGGGTCTCGTCTGGACTCCTGGAGAGCTTATTCATCAGCTGCAACCCAAGCTAAAAGAGTCTAGTTGATTTTTTCAGCGCTTGTAAGGTCAGAGTCTTGGGATCACTTCTTGTATTAGAGCTGTATCGAGCCTAGTCAAGGGCCTAGGCGTAGACGTCTGGGCCTGACTCACTCCGAAGTCTCAAGAAATTCTTATCCGATGCTCCTCTACCTACTATAGGTGTTCAAAGGACGTTCCGAGCTCACGGGAGTTGTAATGATGAACTTTTGTCAAACAGTTGAAGAAGTGGACTACGTACGAGCTACTCTGAGACAACACTGTCCAGCTCAAATGTTATAGATGAGGAATGAACACTGCAATGTCTGAAACATGAAGACGACTTCAGGCATGTCCCACAGCGACATGAGTGATACCTTAAGTATAACTGTTAAACCTGACGAGAAGTATTAAACAGTCAAGTTGTAGCTGCCGCATCACGCGTGCTGGATGAGCAGCATTTTCCGTGCCGGCCGACAGTTCACGCTTGTTAACGGCTCAATGCAGTGTTCGTGTCTCGAAATAATTAGCTCGTTCAACGGTGTCCTGAACTATTTTATATTTTTTTGCATCAAGTACTTACACCAGAAGACAGCTACGTAGTCCTCGTCCTGGACAAGCGCGTCGAATTGCTTCCTGGTGACGTCCTCGAGCGCTTGTCTTCTGCACCACGCGTCGGCCACCAAGGAGCAGGCCACGATGAACAGGACGCTGCCGCAGTACTTCTTCCTCCTCCTCTCCATGACTTCACCGCATCGCAGTCGTCAAGACATAGCTGCTCACTGCGTCTGGAATTGCACGCTGACTGTCTCAACTGTACACACTCAGGTGTCGTGCATGAATCTGGACTGGCTTTCCTCGAGGCGTCGAGGCTGGCCAGACTGAATAGGGAGGGGGGGAGGGGAATTGCTGGACAATTGCCAGAGGAAAATAAGTTTGTTCATTTCCGCGCTCTCTCTCTAAATTCTCACTGCTTTTCCTCCCCTGCAGCAAGACACTCTTGCGCAACCCATCTTCTGGATTGTCTGGAAATTGTGTCAGCACAAAACTTTTTATGTCCGTCAGAAGTCTCTCATGGAAATCATGCCAAGGCCGACGTTGTTGCTCCTGACGAGACTGTCATGGATGCATCGCGCGGCCTCATTCTATCGTACGGCCTTTCAAAATGGTGCATTTCAGCATCATGGAAGCGTTTTCTGGTGCTCTGTAGAATAACTACGTAGTAGAGAACAGAAGTGACATTGTTCTCTCCTCCCTGGTTCACAAGCTCAAGCTGGCCCGCGCGTGCGTCCCTGTGTGCACGGTGGGCGGAGTCTAATGGGCTTCCTCACCCATCATTGGTTGGGTACGTGTGTGGCTGGAGGAGAGCGAGAGAGGACTCCTCTTTGCTCCCTCTCTCTCTCTAGCAGACCCTACCCAAAAGCAGGCACTTAGCGCGCCCCAAAAGCATCTTTTTTCCCTGCTCTTTTTTTTTCTTCTCTCACACCAGCTCGTGATTTTTGCCTCCGTCGACAGATCTAAAGTGGGCGCCGTTAGGAGCGACCCCACGAAAACGAAGTCCGACTTCTCCGACACCACGCGCTCGTCTCTGTGCGTGTGCGTGTGTCCGTTGGCGCTCGCGTGCGTGTGCATGTGCGTGCGTGCGTGCGAGTGGGTGAGTGTCTTTGAAGAAGGAACAACCGTGTGCGTGCCTGCGAAGCATATCCGAAATTAATTTTACAGCTTTAATTTCCAAGGAGCGAGGAGGAGAAACAACGAAATCTTGGTAAGCGATGGCGGCTCACGCACTTTTGTTCTTGGGCGTGCTTGGATAGCAGTTCCCCACCCCCTGGATGAAGACTGGCATGACTATAACAGCATAGGTACAACATGATTGTGTTAAGACGGCAGAAGACGCCATTGGACACGTCCACTAACGTGCCAAAATCGAAATGGCTTCTTCTTTCTCGGCGAGCATGGTCTTGCATCAAGCCTGCGAATGTTATGCGTTGGAGCAGCAGCTACGCGCACACAGACACACACTTTTTTCAGGTGTTTGTGGACGTGGAGGGGGGGATTTAGACAGAGAAGGAGCTGGAGTTCCTCGACTACCTAAGCATTTGCACGCCTCCTTTCTAAGGAGGCATATCTGTCTTAACGCTACATACAGTGAGGAGCTATGAGGCTGGAGAACGGCAGCCAGCGGCTCTTGGAGGGGCTGATCGCCATCTTCTGCGACTGGTACAGTTCACACTCACTTCATTTAGACAACTTAAGTGCGAGATCCCCTTAGCGCTTTCCGTCAAGCACTTTTTGCATCGGTGGGGTTGATTTGTGGGGGTTCCTTGAGCAATCCTACCGGGCACGATTGATTCAGCGTCCGTGGACCCGTCGTCGATGTTCTCCATGCCAGGGCACGCACTGGAAAGGAGTCTAAACCTTTGTGGGACCTCTGGTGAGTCCCCTGAGTGGACCTGCTGCAATCTTGGACAGGACACATCGCACTTTTTTGAAGTCTTTTCGCACACTCGCTTGGATCAAAATGGCTGCAATGGTACAATTCAGGAATCTTGAACACGGCCTTGGCCATCGTTTTTGGTGCAAAAAGTTGACTGTTTTCTGTTCAGATCAAAGATCCCCCGCTCATTCATGTAAGTAAAGTTACTCTCACGAGCAACTTTCGCTCATCCTCAAGTGAGCCTTGAGCACTTTCTTTCACTAGCAGTGCGCCAAACATGTTTTTCAAGGTTCACCAGAGGATCACAGTTAAGTTTGCAAGTGAGAACAACTACTTTTTTGCATGAAACATGCAATTTTCTTTTAGTTATGGACATTTGCAATGCACAGTCATTCCTCAAGAATCAGAGCAAGAATTTTAGTTTTTGCCGTAGACCAAATCAGTATGGTCCATACTTGGTGCGTACGGATGTTTTTGGCTCAAGTCGTTCAAGAGGTCGCCCAGATAAGGATTGAAGCCTGTGTGGATCGAGCCAAACGAAGGTCAAAAACTTGCTAAAGAAGATCAAGCACAATCCTATTGGGACAGGAAGATTGGCCTTCACACAGTCCTGATCTTTCACCTTTTGACTTTTCAGTGCTATGGCGGTTAAAAGAGATGCTGTCACGGGTCCAACACTACATCAAGGACTTTACTTAAAGGCTGCCATTCAACCTGCGTGAGGCAACCTCGACTAGAACTGTATCGAGAACAGAAGTGCAAAGTTCTGAACTAGGTTGGAGCAAGCGGTTGAGACTGGAGGGGGGGGGGCTACATTGAGTAGTCAGCACCAGAAATATGCAGTCTATATTTTGTTAAAATATCAATCTCTCCTCTTCTAAAAACAGATCTGAATTCATTGCACCTCAAAATGTCCAGTTTTAGGTGCCCCGCCCTGCATGAAAACTTTGTACAAGTCGAGTGAATATGAGGTGCTTCAAGGCCTCCCCGACAGCCACAGTTTAATATATTCGTCCCATTTAATGCTGCTGTGGTTTCTTTGCGATTCTGATGATTTAACTTATACGAGTTATATATATAAAAATGCAAATTGTTGTTGTAGTCTCGTGTCTGAGCTGTGTTCTCTGGAGCAAGTGCAGCAACTTTTATGCGCTGACGTTATGTAGAAAAGCTTAAAACCAGTTGAGAAAAGTTAAATGCAAGCTTGTTAAGAAAATATTTGACTTTGTCTTCAGGTACAAACACCCAGAACACTCAGAGAATTCCCAAATTAACCCCATTTCGACCTAGTCTACTGAAGAGGAAACAGTGCTCGACACCATCGTTTTCATTATCATGTTTCAATAGACGTGTCTTGCTCAATTTCAGGACCTGCACGATGACGAAGGAGCACAAGAGCAAGAATGCTGCCAGAAATCGCCGCGAGAAGGAGAATCAAGAGTTTCTGGAGTTGGGAAAGCTGCTGCCGTTGCCCGCCGCGATCACGAGCCAGCTCGACAAGGCCTCCATCATCAGGCTGACAACGAGCTACCTGAGGATGAGACACGTCTTTCCAGAAGGTAGGAAAAATCCGTGCAAAGGGGAAGAGAAGGTCCAGTGATCGTACGAGTCACATGATGTAATCATGCTGGAAAGGAGCCCTATTTAATACGTGATTAGGCCTAGGTGACGGCTGGGGTATGCGACCTGCGGTGTCCAAGCGCCCGGAGATCCTGAAGGAGTTAGGCTCGCACCTGCTGCAGACCTTAGACGGGTTCATCTTCGTGCTTTCGTCAGACGGAAAGATCATGTACATCTCGGAGACGGCGTCAGTGCACCTCGGACTGTCTCAGGTAGGCAACCTCTATCAAGACCTTCTGAAGTCGACTAGTAAGCGTTGTACACGTCCGTTAGGTCACATTGCAGTAGTACGCAGAGATGACAATGATACGAACTTCGACTGCCAACATAGGTGGAACTCACTGGCAACTCTATCTACGACTACATCCACCCGATGGACCACGACGAGCTGTTCTCGTTGTTGGCCGTCCATCCACCGGTCACGTCACAATTTCGTGCGCATGAGTTGGAAATCGAGCGAGCCTTCGTCGTGCGGATGAAGTGCGTGCTCGCCAAGAGGAACGCCGGCCTCACTGCGGGAGGATACAAGGTAGGACTTAAATGCACGGACGATTAGGTGGAGAAAGAGTTTAAGTTGGCGGAGAGAAATTACGTCATTGTCGACGTTGTGTTGCACAGCTCTTTGCAGTCACAACTTCCTGTTGCATTTATCTGGTTTTTTGCACAATTCTTTGACCCCCCTCTTTTTATGCGTGCGTGTACACGTGCACAAGTTTTCCTCCATCTTCCGCCAACAGAAGCTGCAGTTCCCAAAATTGCCACCTTCTTCGCCCACATCGTCAACCGCATTTCCGCTGCGAATGCAAACGGTTAGCAGCAGCATGCGTAAAATTCGCATGGTCAACTTTTTATGCAAAAAAAACAAAGATACAAGCACAAGGCCTGAAGAAATGCAATCTGGAGAGCTGGTTATTACAACTCAGACAAGGACGAAGTCGGTGTCATTGCTAAGGCAACTTCATTTTTGGGGCTGGTTAGTTTGACCCCAAACTCCATTGTGGGATTTTGGACACTTTGGGGATGAATTCTCCAAGGTAGTGGTGAAGCGGCAGAAATAGTGGACATGCGGCCAAAATCATATTCCAGCGGCTTATTTACTAAGGTGTCCGGCTCCTACTGCAAAAGTACGTCTGAATTTCTTTTTTGTTTGCCTAAATAAATCGCCGACCGACTAAAAGAAAAGTGAGAGGGATCATGGCTGCCACCACCCGATTCCTACCTAATTGTTACCTAATCTTTGATATGCCAAAACAGTACTGCTTTAACTGAAAATTGCGCAATAGCTGTCACTTAGTTCTTACTGCCGATAACAGACAATTAGCCTCGAATTGTATAATTGTAGGGTCTAATGTGGAAATAGGAAAGTAATATTCCATTTTCTTGTCCTTTGATTTCCACTCAGTGTCGTCATTAATGTCGTGCACCACAAAAGGAAACGGTACAGTGAATATCACAGCAAGGATTCCTTGTTTGGCCAAGCTTGTAAAGGCCGGTTACATAATATGGAAAGTCGCTCCGGCGCTGGTATACACACATGCTGACTGAAAGATTTGGGCTGTCACCTTGAAGGAAGACATGACCGAGTTGACTGCTCAAGAAGAATTTGGCGGCAGACATCTTTTTTTATGTTTTTCCTAGCTTTTGTTTTTCTTTTAGCTTTGTTTTGGGTAAGGCTGGTGGAATTTTTGCACAAGGAAAAACAGATCCCTGTGGATGTTGAGTCCGGCATTCATCCTCGGACAGAGTAAGACTATGCTCGTTGAGGTGTTCGACCTTCTCCCTCAGCTGCGGCACTGAGGTGCGCAGCTCTTCCTCTTCCTCCCAGCAGACAGTCTAAGGCGTGGGGATGGGATGCTTGCCATAGTCCTCCTCCACCTCACAGAACTTCATCGGCACAAGCACATTCAGAAGGGCTTTAACATGGGCACATTGCAGGAATTCTTCTCACTTTGTCAAAGCAGCATCTAACTACTTTCTTTACATGTCTCACCTGCACGGACATCTGATGGCATTTAGGATAGCCTCCATGGCAGGCCTTGCTACACTTGGTCTGGTAGTGGGTGTCGCATCGCTTGATCATTTCCTGCTTGAGGAGGTTTGCGTACAGCTCCTCCTCCTTGGATTTGACATCAAATGAGCATACCTCAAGTTCCTGACCACGTTTGGAGATCTTCCAAAGCAGGACTTGCACCTTCACTTACTCGCAATGGGACTTCACCACCTTCAGTATCTTTGCCTTCTGCTAGCACCAACCCAGGCATGCACAGCAGCGTCGGAGGACCACTTTTTGAGGTGACCCACCTCTTCGTAGTAAGGCACGCAGGTGGCGTTGTAATGGGGAAGATGCGGAGACCACAGCAAGTCAAACTCCTGGCTTGAGTCACACGGATGCCTCCCTTGTATACCGCCCAGAATCAAGCAAGGACTCTAAAGAACCGCGAGATTTCCTATGCTTCGAGTACATGTTTCCTTGCATCACTTTCAAGGAAAATAGCACAAAAAAATTGAGCGCATTGTGAGCACTATAAGCACTCTGCTAATGCAATAAACACTCTGGTGTCCCTTAGGTGATCCACTGCCGAGGATACCTGAAGATCAAGCAACAACCACATCAGCGCCAAGCTGAAGCTTCTCCCGACCTCGGCGTTCCCTCTTCTTCGTCGGCAACAGCAAGTGCATCATCGGCAGCGACTTTTGAGCCGTCGTACCAGAACGTTGGTTTCGTAGCTGTGGCGCATTCACTGCCAGCCAACTCTATCACGGAGATTAAAATGCACTCCAATGTCTTCATGTTCAGGGCCAGTCTGGATCTCAAGCTCATCTTCTTGGACCAGCAGGTACGACATAGCCATGCATATATGTTAGTTATACAATGGCGTGCGAATTCGACTTTTGCACAACAATGGCTCTTGCGCACCAAGAACTTGTGGAGCATCATGAAGAAAGTCGATTAAGTTCATCATTACAATCAGTCCCATTTAAGGGAAACCCTCCCTTGTACGATTTTGATGCAGTAGTATTTTCAGTGTTTCGGTTATCTCTTAATGCTATCTGAATCTCTAGGACATTTTCCTGCTCACACAATTTGGACGCATTTCTTCTGCATTTTCTTCATCCGCAACAATTTCTCAGCTTCACTGACCTTCAATGTCTTGGCGCTGGGTGCGGGTATCGCCGAGAGAGAAGTAGCTTCTCGCTTGTGACTTAATTTGTCAAAGAAATGTTTCGTTGTTCGTGTTTACTGCTAAAATGTCAAAGCTGGTTTTTTGCAAAAAAAAAGCGGGGAAAAGCTGGTGGCAAGCACAGAGAGAGAACATAGGGTGCATCTAAATATTGAATACACCGTGATATTGAATTGACGTGATTCTCACTTCCGAAGGTGAGCCAGCTGACAGGTTACGAGCCGCAGGACTTGATCGAAAAGACTCTGTACCAGTACGTGCACAGTGAAGACATGTTAGCGTTGAGAGCCATGCACGTCACACGTAAGTCAGATCGGATCAGAAATAGTACTCTCAATACCAATGTGTTCGAAAATAAGGTTGCAGAGTAAATTGCAAATTTTGATGGCCGCTTTTCGAAAAAAAACCGTCCATTTTTTTATATCTGAGGCCACGAGAGGTCTGCCAAAAAATGGCCGCGGCCTCGGCGTATTCGGGCAAAGTAGCCTCAAAGATGCGAACCATTTCCCCCCTTCACAAAATAAGAGGAGTGCTGGATTGTAAGAAGAGTTAGCCTGGTGTTGGTCACCAGGTTTATGTCAACGCTTCCAAGTGTACGTGATCTTTGGGCACCTGAACAGCCTGTATCCCTATTCCAATTCTTCAGATCAGTGACACGGTACCAGTTTCAACAAGATGGCAAGACTGCACATTCCACATTTGCGGTCCTTGTGACCTCAAACCTGATATGAGGACACAAATGTACCTTTCCACTCTAAGTTGTACTAAATACACATATGCACCAAAAATCTTGGCAACCTTATTTTCGTACAAAAGTAGAGATGGGATTTCCCTACACGTACAATGTATATACACTATATATGTGATTACCTTTCTAGTGTTAAACAAGGGCCAAGCGAGCACCAAATATTACCGCTTCCTGACTAAGAACGGCGGTTGGGTGTGGATGCAGAGTTATTGCACTATAGTGCACAACTCCAGGTCATCCAGGCCTCACTGCATCGTCAGCGTCAACTACGTCATTAGGTGCGATACTTGAAGCAACACATACGTATATGTACTAAGTGAGTGTGAGCTTGTGGCCAATACCCAATTCTATTGCAGTGAATGTCAACAGTGCAACCTGGTATTGAACAGTGAGCAGGTGCCGCACATCAGCCGCAGCTTCGCCTCCTCCAGCTGGCTGGAACTGAACCAAAGTCCTTCTCCTGGCCAGCAGGCGCATGGAACGCCACAGTCACAGCTACCAAGTCATCATCAAACTCCACCCATCGAACCACAGCAGACCAGTGATTACGCGCCACCTGTAGTTCCAGTCGCTACAACAGCAGCGATTCCCTCAGCAGCAGCGACAACAACAAGATTTCCAGAGGAAAATCCTGCTGCAACAATCAACAGCCGAGATGTTCACCAGCAATTTCATCAGCCCGAATACCACCAAGACTTTGACAGCTGGTACCCCCGAGGTGAAGACTACTCTCCTCAGCATCACTACTCATCGTCAGGAAGAGGACCCTACCTGCAGGAAGCCTCAGCACCCTCACCGTTATGGTCCTCAGCAAACGTCTTCTCGGCCGCCTCCTTTTCATCAGGTTTGCAGACTGTCGAAGAGACCAATGGTGCTACCGGGAACAACATGTTCTTCGGCAGTCTGCCTTGGAAAGACCTGTTGGTGAACGAGCGCTCCAACTCCAGGGGGTCCATGTATAGCTCCAGTTCTTCCGATCAAGAGCAACAGCACCCAATGCAAGAACAGATACCTCGACCTGCTTCCTCAGAACCAGCAGCGGGATCGAGTACCACTACTACAACATTGGTGACTCTTTCCTTGGACTCGCACAGCAAGCAGAGGAGGCATCAAAACTTCCACCAATTTAACCCTGGGGAAGGCATGTTGCTTTTGCCACCGTCAGCCGCGGTCAGTTCACCCAGCCACGAAGACTACGGTCAGGAACGGGGCAGAGAAGCTGCTCCAGCAGTTGAAGGTTCTCAGCGGATCCAGCCAGAAGTGTCGAACAAGTCAGAGGACAACAGCTATTCAGCGACAGACATTGCAGCTAGAAAAGCAGGAGGCTATTAGCAGTGTTTGTTATTTGTTAGATGCGTGCACTTTACGTAATTGTTGTTAACTGTTAGTAAATATTATCAGGAAGGAATCATTTTTGTAACATGAGGAAGCTCCTTTGAAGTCGTAACGCAATCACACAACTTATGACCGTTGTTAGCCGATTGACCCAAAGACCATGAAAACTATTTTGCGGATGTGTGATGATGACATCATAGAAGATATGATAGATAATGAACTTTGCGTGAGCAAAGCGCTGAGGGTGGGTGGCATGGCACATGGTGCATTTTATTACATACTTAGAGCCAACGTAAAATACATACCCATTGGGATGCTTTTAAGAAAGGTCACAATAGAAAACAATGGTGCCTGGCGGAGGTTGACATAATGAGCCAAGAAACAAAATGAATGAAGGGTACCTCAAGGGTGACATCGTGATAATTGAAGTGCTCAGGGATTTGCGGTTAATCCAGACAGACATTGGAGTCTTAGCCACAATTCTTATTTTAGGCCTCCACCAGTAACTAGTAACACTATTTCATATGATTTTCATATGATATATATGCCATAACGATTTGCAGAAAGACTCCGCCTGCACGTGATTGATCTTGAGTGCAACAGACATCATGTTATCCTCAGTGGGCTCATGAGACTGGCTGTTGTGGAGGACCTAGGAATGACCAACCTTCTCAGTTAGTAGTCCTGAACGATCTAAGTTCAACTTTCCATCTATGGACTAGCAGGAGCTACCTTTTTCTTTCAAGGGGATCTGAAGGCTCCATAAGATTTGAAAAGCGTCTCAGTGCAGGTCCGTGCAGGTGATCAAGAAGGTCCAAAAAAGTCATTTGAGTGTGACCAGAGCTATGCTCGGAGGACTCGGACAACAGGGCAGAGACGGATTTCGCTTAGATGCAGCACTTGCCTCAGGAGCACAAGGTGAGAATCCATTCTTCGGCAATCTGACCACTGATATTGCGGTCTCTTGTCGTTTATACACGTTCATTCTCATGCCTTCTCAAATGATAACCGCCACTTTTCCGCACGATCTCTTTCTTTAATTTTTCACGTCCCCCCTTTTTCAACCCCCCATTGGCCAAGTTGCTGGACCTGCTGACGGACACGCTGCTTGTCCCAAAATCTGCGACATCTGCAGTGAAACAAGGACTTCTTTGGCTTTGGACTCTCTTTCCCCTACGTAAATCATATCTACCACAGTCAAGAAAGTCAAAGGTATACGAGAGCACAAGGACATGAGCCACTAATGAAGCCAGGAGTTCGGGGGCATTGAGAACGTCCTAAAAGGTCCCACGAGGGACATGCGATGTCGGTGGGTTCCACCCGAGCTAGTTTTTTGTATTATTTTGGTCAAGAAATTGGCTCTGCGGAGCACGACGCTTTATCGAGTACGCTTGGAACCGGGAAAAGTTGCGTGATTTGGCGTGATGATTTTGCTTCATACCAGAACTTTTGAGACCGGGACTTCGGCAATGTCGCACGTAGAGGGGAGTTGTACGCTTAAGCGTGTTCCACTATACTTAGTTTACTTCATTTTTCGCAAGACCAATGCCACATTCCACACTATAAATTCTTATGGGTGACTCAGTTATTAGAGAACAGACTGATTTTATTTACTCCCTCCATCGTAAGTCCACTTTTCCTTGGACGCTTCCAGGAACCACAAGATGTAAGACCGAAGGACGACTTTTGTGTCGGCGTTTTCGTGGAATTGGCTGCCGGTGCTTTCTTGGTTGAAATGACTGAGTTTCGCCGATGAAAGGTTACATGCGGTGGGAGGGTTTATCTAAAGCTGAAGCTTTGTTAGTCCAAAGCGACATTTATTTCATAAAATTTCAGGGACGTCTCTAAAAGGGAAACTAGTAAACCAGCCTTATTGGACCTCTTGATGGAACAGATGCATGGTCCTTGGTCATGGCTGCGTCTGGAGGAAAACTGCACAATGACCGCACAAGAAGTCAGCACGCTTTGATACTCTTATCTCTGGCAGCCAAAGGTTCCTGGTGCAACTTGTTTTTTTTTCATTTGTTACTGAGCAGTTGAATGTCCTCTGCAGTGGTGCCAAAGGAGTCTGGTGGCAGGATAGGGCACACATTGCGAGTTGGATGTGCAGAAGTGAGGACTAGGTCATCCAGCACTCCATTCAGATAGGTGGCCCGACGACGGATGACAATCTCAACATCATCGCAAAGGTTGTGGAGACTGATGGGTCATGTTTCACCAAGAGCTGGAGGAGCTGCCACCAACATGTGACCCCAAGTTGCTAGCTTTTTAGTCCGGTTGAAAAAGGCATTTGTGGTAGCTACTCGACATCCTCACTTGTTCTCCAGGTGGGACTGAGCGAGAAACAGGGTGAAGTTTTCTGGTGGAGCTTCCTGACTGAGCTCATGCAATACTGGAGCCCCTCAGAGCCGAATAGATTCGGCCAAAGAATATGGACACAGCACCAATGACGCGTAGCTGTGTAAACTGGTGTTGACTGACAGACAAGGCTGAACTGTTATTAGGATAGTCAAATGGAAGCTACTCTGTCACATGCGGGTACCTTTACATGAAGTTCCGGCTTTTATACGATACGAAGGTGCCAGATCCCTAGGAGGATCCCTTGGATTGTTCACCCTTCACTATATGCTGAATGCTGTTATAATCTGCACAAAAAGTTCTCTTACAGTTTAGCTATTAAGACAGAAGACGCTCTTAGTCGGTCGTGACACTTTAATAGGTGTTTTCGCCATCTTGGATTGTTGGTGTGGATACAGAGCTCGTTAGGATTGGTGCGCGTAAAAAAATTAGCAATAACGTCAACACGCCTGTCTTGATGCCTGATTTAAATTTGAACTTCTCACCTAAAATAGATTGTCTCAACCATCGAGCAGCTGCACAAGAAGAAATGGAGCAGGTGAGTTATGCAAATCTGAAAGACTTTGAGATTTGCTGGCATAAGGTCGTAGTTAGAAGTCAAATTCAAATTATCTTACTTCAATTTGCAGTAGCGCAGATCATGTTTGCAGTCCGATTCGACTAGTTTCCTTTTTGCAGCTTCCAAGCGGTCAAGACCAAGGTCTTAGAGGCAGAAAGAGTAGAAGAAAATGTAAGCAAAGAAGTTCATTTGCTGGGTGACGTCACTTGACTGGCAAGAAATAACACGAAGGATTGCTGATAACAAGTGATCGGACCTCGACTAGAAGGAGCAACGTCCATTTGGCTCCTCTCCTCGTCGTTACCTGGGCAACTTTCCCTGGATATTTACCGCAGGCTGGACTCCGTGTTCCCTTAAAGAATTTATGCCTGATGTTGTCTTTCAAGGAATTTTGAAGGTTCCATGGAACATCAGTGGATCGACATCCTGTCGTATTCAGTCGATTTTGTCACATCTTGGAGTTAAAATATGCAACAAAATGGTCACGTGACATCCTCATGCACTTCATGTGAACAAGGACGTTCATTCGATTGAGGGCTTTAAACCATAATTAGGGTTCAGGAGTCAGTGGAAAGCCTTGGCGAGAAACAATGGCACAATTGTTTCTCGCCAAGGCTTCAGTTTACTCATCAATCCCAAGTAAATCATTGTGGCAATGAGGCTTTGTGATCATTCCCTCTGCAGATTCCGTGCCAGCCAGATGACGTAATCTTTTCTCTCTCGAAAGTTAACCAATCAGAAGAGAGCAAGCCTGCAGCTCGTTTTCTCGCACCTTCCCCCTAAGACCTTGGGTCAAGACAATCCATTTTTGGTGGGAATTTCAAGTTCAAATCAAGAGTCGCTACTTTATTGGACATTGACTAGACGCACCAATCCTGACGAGGCCTACACGTGCTCTAGCAGCCTCCCTTAGCTATGGCAAGATCAGCATCTTCAAGGACGTCAACCTCCTGGAGGACACTCGCGAGTGCTTCAGTAACGTCAGTTGATCTATCTTTAGATCCGTCACCCCCTTCCATCGTGAGCTACAGTCCAAGACATGTCTTCTTCCCGGTGGCGATCAGACTCCTTTTGTCATCGTCGCCTCGATCTTTCAGATTCGCAAAACCTAAGAAAAAGCATAGTAGTTCATCTTCTAGAGTTTGAGACCACCGAGAGGGTTGTTGCAGCCACTGTCGATCATGCTATTGACATCGAGAAGGCTGTCAGAGATGCGCAGATTGCAGATATTGCCTGTCTGGCGCACTCTCTCAATCTCTGTGCTGAAGATATGCTGAGGGGAGTAGAGGATGTCAAGGTGGTGAAGACTTAAATCAAGGAACTGCAACAGCCTCGAAGAATTGTTTTATTGATATTGAGTTTGACTTCTTCGACATTTTGATACTTTGTGAAATATGTACGTGCTCCGTGCACATGCTTTGAAATTTTGTGCTCAAGTGTGGAGCAAGTCTAACTCCATCTGGATTTCTGTTACCAGCTAAAAGTTGAGCTTAATCGTACATACATTCACCTACACGTCATCATTTATGGAATCACAAATTCAATACAGTCACTACAGCAGCACAGTAGGAGTGCCTGATTCCTTAAGTGCTGTGAAGTCACATATGTACCATTGAGCTCAAAGTTCAGCCGGTAGCAGTAGACATGTGGACGTAGACTCGCTTCATATTTGAGCTCAATATTTCAACTACAAGGTGAAGAATTCGTGTGTGTCTTTATCGACAGTGTGTGTGATTACAATTTACTTATAATCGTTTCCGCTAACCGATGTAAAAAGAAGGGATCGCGGATCTTCACGACCTTATGTAATACGGAGAGGGGGCAAAAATTCAGCTGTCGTGCAAATTGGTGCCCACTTGTGCAGTAAGCATCTCTGCCAGCAACTAAATTCGCATGATGACTTGCAGATGAGTCAGCTGTTGCAGAATCAGTCGTCGCTATCAGCTGATAGCTGTCACAGCAGCAACGTGGCAGTAAAGTAAGAGTCAACACTATTTCTTGCGTGGCCAAAAACTGTCCCAACCAGTCGTCAATAGAAAAAAATGTGCAGTTCTTTAGGTCAGATACAATTATATATCATTGATTATGTTTGTTTCTACAATGTTTACCTGGGTTTTATAGTGCAAGTTTCCATGCCAGCCTCAGACTAGGCAAAGATGGATTGCCACTATGCATAAACATGAATGTACTCTTTCAAAGATGTCACAACTTGGTCGAAATCACTTCACTGATCCAGATCTTATCTGCAGGAAAAAGTATGAACAACTCAAGGAAAATGCTGTTCCCACTGGCTACTACTGGCTATACTGGCTGTTCTCACTCTAACCCATGCAATGAATAATAGTGGATGTCCAAGAGTTCACCATGGAATTACACCAAAATGTGCATCTTCTTTGTTCTTCAATTGGCATGGAACACCAAAGAAGCAATGACGGTAAAAAAAGCCGGGGAAATTTGTTCCTGCTTCAATTTCCCTCGGCATCATTCTTTCTATGGTATAGCACTTATTTATTCAGTGCTACTTGGGCACCAATTTTCTCAAGTGCAACTATTGTTTAGATATCCCCTTCAGCTGACCGATCAGCGATCGTTCTATTTACATCCGTGTTTCCATGCATCTCTCTGTCTTTCTTGTGTCGTGAATCAGCGTAATTCCCGGGGCAAAGTGAACGCATTAACTGTCGCAGAGCGTTATTTGGAGACAATGCAAAAGCAGCTCGTTTAAAGAGAATTTTACTGTAGCGGAGTTGACTACATCGAAGTTTCACTGTATAGTGGGCATGCAGCTAATCCTCGGCCCCCGTCTGTGAAACAGCCACCCACATCTGAAGCGTCCACTCTGCTCCGTTACGAACGCTGGTAATGCCCTTGGATCAACCCTACTCGAGCGAAGCTTCAACCGTCGACAAACCCTGATGGGGTGGGAGCTCAAGTTGCACTTGTGGCAATGCTGACAAACAGTCACCTGCTTCTCTTCAGAAAATCCGCACAATCTGGTAGCGTAATGACGAGAAAAGGACCATGACCTTTTGGCAAAGTCAAGTGGTGGCAAATGGCCCTTCAGATGCATGACTAAAGCTGTCCCCCCTACACATGGCGTCTGAGAAACTGTCAAGTGCAATTGAAGGTGCGGCCTAGGATTCATAGATAAAAATTGTGTTATCTAGTTACCCTTCTTTTGGATCTATTGTACATGCCATTGCTCACCACGAATTGTTCGTTTTCATGTCGTATTCTGAGTGCCGGACAGATGCTACCGCAAAAGTGGATTTACATTTTCGGATGAAGGCAGCAGTGGGATGCAATACCACCCCCAACCCCACCCCGTCAGATGGCGGGAGCTGCTCTTCGGGGAGGAATCGTTTGTTTCCACCAGCGCTGAAAAGACAGAGGCTGGCAGAGATAAGCGCCATCTGTTTAACTTTTGTTTCGGCTCCATTTTTCCAGTGGGTATGGAAACAGCTTCGGCTCCACTTGATGTCCATTCTGTATATGCTACGTGGTGCGCCATAAGTACTAACCCATACAAAGAGGAGCAAAGAAGGACCATTCTTGATTTCGGGCAAGTGCAGTCAATGCCGCAACAGCTGACCTTCAGTATCAGCTGCATCCCCCCAACTAGGGAGCGTTGATAGGCAGTCCATAGCCCCAACTGGCCGCACTCAGCCAGCCCTGGCCGTGGTGGGAGGCCCCACCGGGTGGAAGGGCGACATCTAGCGATATCAGTCATAAACAGAGATCAACTGCACTGACCATACTGAAAAGTCCTACATTTGTTTCGTGACGTCCAGTGGTGTCGTCCGTCCGCTCTAGCCTAACCTAGCCGCACTAGTCTCTCTTTGGCACGTTCTGGAGTAACAGAACAGTGGCTTTTTTTTTACAAAGGCATCTTGATAGGTCATTTCTTTTAACATCTCGTTGAGTTTCTCGAGCAAAGAAAACAGTGCGTGCCGCAAAGAATTTGCAGTCTTCTTACATATTTATGTAGTAAGTGCAACTTTGGACCTAGATTTCAGAATCGAAACAGCCAATAAATTAATCTCCAGCCTCATTATTCCTCGGCGCGTGTAAAGTGGTGTCTGCTGATCAAGTTGGGGACGATCGGTCGAGCAACTGGAGCCCTAACCCCGTGTCAGACAGACAGCGACGCAGTCATAGTACTTTACAAATATATGCGAGATTGGAATAGGGTCAGAACTGACAGGGGCTTTTGTCTTCTGACGCGTTTGCACAAAAATCTCGATAAGTTACACACTTCAGTATAGTTTTGTTTAAACTTCAGAGAATGTTTGACTGACAGAGATACGTGTTGAAGCAAAAGTGCATAAGCAAAGTTCGTCTCTGATCCCACTGATGTTGATGTCCACTGATGCAATCGTATCCACACATCGGTTATGAAATGAAGGTCAGCGACATGATGTCTGGAACGGAGAAGGATTGGGAAGTTGAGGAGGGTGGGGAGTGCATCTTAGTCTTGTTTTATTTGAACATCTTTTCTCTTCACAGGCGGCCATTCCTAACCAAAAATAGATGAGACAGAGACTAAATGAGTGACAGTAAAAATCACTCATGTTGGTATTTCACGACACTTAAAAATTTCGTGCACGTGCTTGGAATTTTGAGCGCAAATGTGGAGTGACCCAGCTCCATATGTCATCACTTACCACCTAAACTTTGAGCTCAATCGGACATAGCTTTGCCACACAGCATTATTGGAATCATAAATTCAGACGCTACTTCTGAGCAGTGCTGCTGTAGACTGATATTTTTGACTGCGATTGATTCACAGGGCCCACTGGGCCCACTGGCTCGAGAGGAAGAATTATCAATATGATATTCTGTTATGCACTGCAGCCGAATATCGATTTGTTAAAGATATATTCTCCTGGGCCATGCTAATAAGAAATTTATTTTCTGATACAACTGTATCAGAAAAGACCAGACAAGTTTTGTGCCACCAAATGCTCCCATAACAATTGAGTCTAGCTGGTTTGATGATGCAAGTTGATCAGGTGCCAATGGTCAATGAATATGACTAGGCGAATTCACCCTCCCCTGTCCAGGTACAAAGCAGCCCCACATTGAGTATATCTGCGGCTGTGTCTTCAGGATGACCATGAAGCTGACCCCGGTGCTGAACCTCATGCTGCACTGGTGGGCTGTGACCAAACTCAGCAAGGCTCAATAGTCTCATCACTGGCTCATACGCATGTCTTTTTATTCTACCCAAGAGACACTTTAGGTGTTTGCCTGCAGGCTGCGAGAACTTCCTTTGCAGCATGTACTTGTAAGTCAATTCCGGAAGACTGTCTTCCAAGAGAAAGTAGTCTACAACGAAAAATTGCAGTGTCAGTTTTGAAAAAATGCTACAGTAAAAAAGGTTAGATATCTAATTTCACTTTATGAGCATTCACCGTCTGTCGTCTGTGAGAATAATCAAATTTACAACTTGATCGAGGCCTTAGCAAAAAATTATCGCGGAAGTCCATAAAGTTTGGTCCATAAAGGAAAGTTGGACAGCAGGATGGCGCCAGTATCCATGCGGCAAACAGCACTGCTCAGGAGTTTCTGCAAAGGATAACCCCAAGACTTTTTTCACTGACCTCCTGGTCACTTCACAGCCGTGACCATCTCCTTGTAGTTCAAGGCGTCTTTGTGCGTCTCCAGAGTGTACCCAGTTGAATATGAAGAACCAGCTTAAGACCGTCTTCACGACAGCTTGATCGAACCTTGACGAAAGCTTCATGAAGAGCAACATGAGGAAGTCCCGATCCAGCTTGGGCGGAATGATTAAATTTGAGGGTGGATTCCTTGAATAAATTGTAAAGGCTAATCGTCCATGTGCATTGTAGATTATATCTTGCCCAAGATATGCGCCTCGATCAAGCTTCACGTCGACTGTTCCACGATATCCGTATACACTACCCTGTATAAGATAAAAGCAACAGACGTGCGCACTGTTGTGAGTGCGCATGAGTATTGATATCCATCCTCTTGTGATGAGAAGATGTGACTTGTGTCTCCTTAGTGGATCGGCTCAATGACCTACGAATAACAACGAAACGGTTGCATTTGAACCGCGCATCAACATCGCCAAAGCTGTAGGCCTCGATTGGATGGTGCACAAAGTCTGTGGCTCTGCTTCACACACAAGGACAATCCCACCTAACAGTTCCGAAGCGTTCACAGGTGAATGACCCTTTTGTGTCCTTGTACGAGGGAGGAACCGTTCCGTGGCAGTCCTCTCCCACACGTGCTTGGCGCAGATGCTGCATAGCATGAACAGTTCGAACACTCGAACTTTATCATCCTAGATTCCATTTTATCTGACCTCTTGCATCAACGACCTTTAGAAAGCGTACAAAGTGTCGCAGTTCAAGTAACTTTATCGAGGTCGTCTTGCGAGGTCTTTATGTTCAGCATGTGCACGGACATCTAGAGTGTCGCATAGTCTCGCACCCACATATGTACATACATTGTGCAAACAGCTGTTGTGCCTCGAACTGTCCGGACGGACGGGCGGCCGACGTATGCACAGGTATGTAGGTGTCTGCTGTTGTCGCTGATGTGCCCACACTGGCGTACGCTCACCCCGCCTGAGTTCTTATTGTTCCTGACCTTGAGTATTCGGCCGGCGTACATGTTGTTGCCTGCGTTACGCGTGCGCGCACTCACGGCTGTGTACCCAAGAGCAACAGCAGCAGCAGCAACAACAGGCCGAACAAGTTAGTAAGGTCTCAGTCTCTGATTGGCGTACGAAGTTGGATGGCCTCGAAATTTCAAGGTTACACTCGATCCTCTCCTTGCGACGATGTTGCTTCCTACACACGTGTATCAGTTGCCCGGACGCCCTCGTCGTGCTTGCTTCACCCGCCGGATCCTTCCAAGAGGATAGCGGCGGAGGCAGAAAAGAGTAGAGAAGATGTTTGGGAAGGTAGGTTGTAACACACATTCATAATCAGGTCATACAGGCGTTGTTAGTGTGCCTGATACTGTTTGTTGCTGGAGGGAGGAACTGGTCTTAGGCCGCAGGTGAGGACTGTCTGCAGAATGCACAGATCGCACCTTTGTTTGATAGGGAGTTGCTCAGGTTGCGCGCACAACAAAGGAAAACAACCGTCTCAATCCTCATTGGAGAGTCATACGTACGAATCGGCGCGTAGGCATCCATGGTTCGCAGGCGTAAAGGTGTCGTGGGTGGCGACGGCACTGCCGTGTGTCCACTGATTGTCCTGTTCATGTAGGTCCTCGTCAAGATGGTAAATAGAGCAGCCAGTATTACGTAACATTGTATCCGCTTGCAAACTGCCCCTTTAGTCTCACAATATTTGCACTGAGCAGGCCTAAGTCAGTGGCGACAAATGTATGAATATTTTTGGTTTATTGCAGGTCCAAGAAGACAGTTTCCAACATATCCTCGAAAGCTCTTCCTTCTACAATGATGACGAGCGCTTCTCCACACGAGGGAGCAGCACCAGCAGCAGCCTGGTGGACCCTTTCTTTCATCTGAGCAACGCCAACAGTAACGTCTCCGCCAGTGAGTTCAAGCCCCGTCCCCCGCAGTTGGCGTCCCTAAGCAAGCCAGTGCCTCCGTCGGCCACCAACCCCAACCGCTACAAGACGGAGCTCTGTCGGCCTTTTGCAGAGCATGGCGTCTGCAAATACGGAGACAAGTGTCAATTTGCCCATGGGAAGCACGAACTCAGGTCCATCACGAGACACCCCAAGTACAAGACGGATTTGTGCCGGACCTATCATTCGGTGGGCTTCTGCCCGTACGGACCACGCTGCCACTTCATACATAACCTGGATGAGGCACGGACCAACACTCAGCAGCAGCAACAACAGCAACAACAGCAACAGCAAAAGATGAACGCAACGTCATCTCTGGGCTCAAACGGCATGGGCGGCATGCCGCCCCTGCCCATGTTCTCTTCCACTTCGACGAGCGAGTCGCTGTTCATGTTGCGCCTGAGGTCGCCAGCGTCCGTTAGCTCGGAGTCCGGATACAGCAGCAGCAGCGGACAGTCACCATCAGACCACGAAGGAGACTCTCCAACCAGACTGCCTGTATTCAGTACACTCTCTAAGTGATACCCACTTACCTACGTACGCTCGTCGTACACGTTCACGCTGCTACACACATATATAGATTTTAGCTTATATTTACAAATAGTGCTATAGGCGACAGCATAGTGTCGTGGTTTTCTGGCTATTTATTGTAAAATATTATAATAAAGGAGGGAATTCTATTGTATGAATTACGGGCCACGGTTGTGCTTTTGCGCGTGCGTGTACTAGCCAGAAGGAGTCTAGTCGCATTAAAAACTGTCCACATCATTCATACTTACGCAGTAAAGTGAATCATATTCTGTCCCATTAATACAATAACAAGCAAGCCAGCGGAGCATCTTCCTTTAAGCTCAATGCTGCGCAGATTCTGCGCACTCAATGCCACTACAAGTAGTCGCTGCACTGTGTGTGTGTGTGCGTGCGCGCGTGTGCGCGTGTCTACTCTGTAGCGAGAAAGAGAGAGAGAGAGAATGATACTCAGGGCGAAAACAAAGACGACAGGGCTAGTTTGCCGATTACGTCACAGGTTTAACGTGTACTGTCGTATGCGACGCGCTTCTACCACACGCACTGTGCTATGCACACTCACTGCATGGGTAGAAGAGCCGTAATGTGGCAAAAAAGTTCCAATTGAAAATACTTTCCTTATCGACACAGGCATCTCTCTGGCTCGTCGGACCTCAAGGAAGACCTCGGTGCTTTCCTTGAATTTCAAATGTCATCGTTACCAGCGCGAAAATGGGCCTACTTTTAAAAGGTGACATTTTGTCGCACACGCGACCACTCCCAACAGGCGGAAAGCGCTAAAGAGCATTTTATGCAATGACTTCATTCCTTTGTCACTTTGTCACTGTGCATCACACAACATGACAGACAAGCATTCCATGTCGAAGCGGTACATTACACGACGAGCGGGAGTTCTCCGGCGCTGAGAACCCCGTAAAATGTGCTGGCAGGAAACTCGCAACCTTGATAACATCGTCGTCTGCTTGCTCGCGCAGGAGGTTGTTGCAGGAGGTTGATGCCGAACCACCACTGAGGACTGCTTGCCCACAACAGCAGTGTCAACTGCAATAGTCAGTCTACACTCATATTTAAAGAATCAATCCAACAGAAACATGTTTATCGGCGACTGAAATTTAAGTGTGAGCGCTGGAGTCACCAGTGCGTAAAGCAACGCATAACAATTTCATCAATATGTGAAAGATTTACCTAAGCAAGTTCATGCATGGCTTCTGAAAAATCAGAACGGAAATCTTTGTCTGTTGGACAAAATAAAGTTGACTCAAAACATCAGGATTAAAGTCAAAAGGTGCAATCAAGAAGTAACGAGTAAACATAATAAAAACAATAGAGAGGGAAGTGATGACGATCCTCTAAAAAAAGAAGCCAGAAAAATGTGCGACAGGTGTGTGCTCTGTGTGGCAGCTTTGTGTGTAGCGTTAGTCAGCTAAAATCTTGTGAGTGCTCAGCCCCCATTGGAAAAGCCTTTATAAAATAAGATCAGTATGACCTCATTATTAAGCTAACTATTATGACTCATTTGCTGAAGAAAAAACTGCTGAGAAGTGCCTATTATTGATTAGTGGGCGGTATCGTAACATCACTGATGTAGTAACATTTCTCAGTCTGATAAAGGATTTTACCGCAACTGGCTGCTATTATTTTTGCAAAGTGAACACTCAACGAGAGAGAAAGAGCGAGAGCAGACTTAGAAAGTATATTTCGGCGGAGGGCGAGTTACATCTATATAAGCACTGTGTATAAAAAATAAATCAATGCAAACGATGCAGTGATTCGTAATAGTTCGTCTAGATGGAGAAATGAGCTACGTATTGCTGCAGCACTACATTTGTAACACATAGTCCATTAACAAGGCCACGAGATCACAGAAAGTACATGGTACTGTATACAGTACGGTTAACAGAGCGTAGTACAGCTACAAGTAGGCAATTGAGAAGAAATGCTGACTAGAAGCCCAAGCATTAGCGCATGTCTCTCTCGAGTATGACAATGGCGTCCTCCCTCCTTATCTCTTTGAGCATGCTCGCCAGCGCTGTGAGGGCATCAGTAGCGTCTTCTGTTACATTTCTGGCCTCCCAAAGGTCGAGGAGTGCGTCAGTTGGACTCTGGCGGCTGGCAAAGAAGGCGGCGTAGTGTGCAGCCCCCATGGCGACCGCCAGCTGCTGCCAGCCGCGGCCTTCGCAGGACGGCACGTCCAGCAGGCGGCACAAAGCCGCGCGAGTCCCGGGCGAGATGCGAGGCGAGTGCTGCTGGGAGATGAGCGAGCCGTCCCCTGAAGAGTGGCCGCTGCTACTGCTGCTGACACAGGCAGAGCCGCTACCGCCACCGATCTGATTCAAGTCGGTGACGTTGGCAACGAGGACGTAGGCTCCGAGGCGTTCTGTGACCAGGTGCACCATTGTGCTATCCACCTGCATGTCGACGACGTCACCCTGCTGCACGACTTCCCACTCGGCGTGTTCGTGCTCCAGGTCGGCGCAGTACAGGACCATGGCGCGCTTCACGCCGCTGTGGGCATTAGCACCACCAGCTGAATGGGGCACTGACAGAACTACGGGCTTTTGCAAAGTGTGCGTCAAATTGGCGGGGCCACATTGCACCACAGGAGTGACGGCCACCTGTCCGCCGTCGAGCTGAGGCTTGAACCGTTCCTGGATCAGGAGCGCCACGTACAAGTCGAGCTGTCTGGGACAGGCCACTGCCCCCTGGGGCACCGTTAGGCTGACCGGAGTCCTAGCGATGGAGACCTTTGCACCTGCTTCGCTGACTGAGGCCCAACTAGAGGTGTGGCAGTCGAGGCCGTGGGGCAGGCACAAGTGGGACGGAGGCGGCTTCGAAGGAGCCGAGTCAGATGAGGAGGTCGGACTGGGAATACCTGGAGAAACATGTCTTCATTAAGACGAGAATCGTGTTTTACTCGCACGGTGCATTCACTTTACGCGTCCACTGTTAACATCCTTCGTCTTACTTGTAACGTCACGACCCATGTACATGGATATCAAATACGCATTCTTACGAGTACGCGGCACAAAATTCTATCTGATCTTTTTTTAAAAAAAATCGTCCAAAATACTCAGTGTAAGTATAGGGAGGAAGGCGCCATTCAGAAGGCGAATTAGTTTCCGAAGGACGATTGAATGAAATCCAAAAGGTCCTGCTTCTAGCTTCGACAAAACTTGTGCCCCTGCAGCAAGAAAAACTTCAGTGACGAGTAAAGACTTTTTGCCTTCTTCAAGGATAGTAACTCTTTAAAAAATCCCATTGTTATGGGTCATTCCAACTAATGTTAAAAACACTCGCAGAAGCTGATCTGGGAGGTCTCCACTCAGTATGTCTCTGCTCTTCAAGTTCTGGAAAGCATGATAAAAAAAAGGAAACATTCAAAATTTCACTCACTCAAACATTTTTGAGAATGTAAGTCAAAAAAGTAATGTGTGTCAGTGAGAAAATAATGATGCAACGAGTTTGGTCATTGC
>JAAUXU010003496.1_pt1 | contig 27453 bp, 32 predicted proteins | sample 7278151 | NCBI WGS metagenome assembly JAAUXU01 (sample SAMN14350113, study PRJNA611818) | marine sediment metagenome | isolation source: surface marine sediment (1.8m) | place: French Polynesia: Moorea | collected 2018-08
GCTCAAAAGTCCAGCGCTCAAAAGTCCAGCGCTCAAAAGTCCAGCGCTCAAAAGTCCAGCGCTCAAAAGTCCAGCGCTCAAAAGTCCAGCGCTCAAAAGTCCAGCACTCAAAAGTCCAGCGCTCAAAAGTCCAGCGCTCAAAAGTCCAGCGCTCGAAAGTCCAGCACTTGGACTGAGCAAAAGGGATCAAAGAGGACAGAGGAAAAGGTCCAGATGATGCACATGTGCTAGATTCAACTTTATGCACATTATGGCCTACGTAGGCCATCATCTTCGTGGCCAGTGAGATCATCATCTTTGCATTCTGACCATTGAGGATTCTCCCTCATGCAATGAGGGCAACAACTCGAACCTCTTCTACACAGGTGGAGCCGTCACAGAGTTCAGTGCAGGCAGACACTTACTCGTCGGGATCTTCAGCCACAGATCCACCGGACTCGACAGGTGCCATCCAAATCCGAAGGCTGCCATCTTCACCAGGGTCGACAAGTACCTGAGGTGGATCGTGGCCACGATACAGGACGGGGAGTGCCTGGGGGTCATTTAAGAAGGGTGCAAAAAATAAATAATCTCTTTCAAATCAAGTCCAGACTCTGCTCAATACCAACTCTACTGTGAGATTAAAGGTAGAATCAACCTCCAATTTCATGAAGGTGCAGATGAAAAACATTGATTTAGCAAAATTGAGAGTCTTTGCAATATCAGCGATACCCAAAAACACAACTCTTCTATTGTGATTACTATAGAGCCCCCACAGAGAGATAGTTTCTAAAGAAAGCTCCTATTGTGTTCTACTTCTCCTCTTCCTTTTTCCTTTTTTGAACTCTTGTTTGAGATTCTCAAAGTTGACGTGCATGAGAAGGGAGTGCAAATCACCTTTGGCATGGACGCCTGACAATGCTGGAGCCAACGCAGTCAAGCACTAAGAGGTTGTGATGGAAGTTCCGTAAGCCGCAGTTGGATTGCAAATACACTTCAACAGCATTAGCAACATTGATGATGACCATGGAATGAGCAATCAAGGCCAATACTGCCACCATCCTGATCAAGGGTAGACACAGTTTTCACGTCCCAAACATGACCGGCAACATTGGTGGCGACAGCGGCAGAGGACAAGATGGCGCAGATGACTGCAGTCAAGACCTGGAGAAACGGGGTGATTGAACAAGCTGACTGCTGCTGAGCACTCTGTTATCTTCTGGACTTCAAGCGGACCAGAGGCAGGAACACCCGGAGGAGTCCGAGGCGGCCGAGTCCCGAGGTGGCCAAGTCCCAAGGCGGCTCAAGGCAATCTGTAGCAAAGATGGGATTGCCCGATGTGATACAACTGCACGAATCACCCAGACCAAAATGGACTCGCTGAGGAACCTTCAGATGCTGTGGAGGATTTTATGGAAGAATTGTGGCAGCCACAATCAAAGGAAAGTGTCCTGATTGGTGACAGTGGATTCATCTCTCTGTTTTTAGTTTTGCTGATTCAGCTTCAGAGTACAAAACATGACAAGGCAGTTTCATATGGTGGCATCAAAGTACAGTCAACCTTTCATAAGGTGGAGATTCAAGATTGACTTTGTATGTTGTGCAATTGACCCGTTTATTACAAGATCATTTTGCTATTGTCAAAAACCCAAAACCTCCAATCATTCCTAGGTAGAATCTTGACTCTATTGTCGTCTCACATCCAATGCAGCTTCCTTGCTTGACAATAAGTTAAGAATAGGCTACTTTAAAGAAGTACAAAATTCCAAATCCACCTATACATCTGAAATGCGATAGAACTTTCAGTCTGTGTCTCTAATCTTATCTTCAGCTTGGTCTCTTGTGGTAGCCCTGGGGATTCTTGGATTGCCAAGTCCATACATCTTTGCCTGTGGATTGAGGAAATTGCTCGACAATGCCTTTTGGGACTGGTCTGTGTAACTCGCACTTACACATATCATAGAGAGAGCTTTGACTTCCACCCGAGCTCCTTCTCTGCCAGCTTGCACATGGCATAGGAGGAGGTGACATCACCAGGGCGGCAGAAGATGATCTCGTACGGGATCTTGTGTTGGGAGGCTTCCTCAAAGGCCTTGACCACCTCGAGCACAGAGGTGCATGAAGGAGAAGGAATGACAACACCACACACAGTACTGAGTAACACATTCATGCTTCACCTCCCCCGGTGTCAAGATTGAAGATTTTTGTGTCTTTGCACTCAGGCCTCAGGAGATACTTGACAGCTGCCATGTGTCCCTCAGCAACATCAATGATGTGTATATAATCCCTGACACAGGTGCCCTCCGGGGTGTCATAGTCACCGCCATAAATTAATAGTTTCTCCTGTCGACCAACCACAACCTGACCAATAAGTTCTGGTGCATTTTGGATGACAACATATAGCAGCTCTAAATCACCTGGGCAATGTAGGGCATGAGATTGTTGGGAATCCCTTGTGGATCCTCCCCAATATCTCCAGACAGGTGCGCATCCACTGGGTTGAAGTAGCGCAGCAAAAGACAACGCCAATCCTGGAGCAAGCAAAAGCACATACATATAGGTACACGTGCAGTGGGTTTTGATGATCTGTGTCATTCTGCACCGGGTTGGCTGTGCACACGTCCTTCATGATCTCCTCCATGAAATACTTGGTCTTCCCATAGGGGTTGGTTCACTTTCCTGTGGGGTGATTCTCATCGAGCAGCAGATACTCGGGATTCCCATAAATGGTGGCAGAGGAGGAGAGCACAATCTTCTTGATGCTGCACTTCATCATGACCTTAAACATATTAAAATGATCATCCCACTGCTTACTTTCACTTACGCGTACATGACCATTACAAGTTAACTGCAATAATGTGACTGACCTCCATGAGGTTGGAGGTGCCTGTGACGTTGTTTCCGTAGTACTTGAGGGGTAGCTGGCAAGACTTGCCCACGGCTTTAAGAGCGGCAAAGTGGATCACACAGTTGATTTTGTGCTGCAAGGACAAAACATATTGCAAGAACCTGTCCAAAGGGCGTCGCATTCCTTCGATTACCTTGCTCATGACTGCCCTGAGAGACTCCTTGCTGCACAGGTCGGCCTTGTAGAGGACAACGGACTTTCCCGTCAACTTCTGCACCCGTCCCAGACTCTCAGGCATGCAGGAACCTGGATGATAGTGAGCATAATGAGTTCTCTCAATGGAATGTCTTAAAGTTGACGCATGCAAGTTGGTGCAGCTTCAAAAACAGCATTGAAGGATGTTACAAAGTAATTTTATAAGCACCACTGTACTGCAGACTGCAGTACAGTGGGGGGGTGAACTGTTCACTACAACAGTGCTTGGTGTAAATAATGTCACCCAGTACATATTGCTGTCAGATGGTGACTGGGGATGTTTCCAAGTGAAATTTTGACATGTAATTGATTATTCAGACACTGGGACATAACTTTTAGTGCACAAGGTCACAGATTTGACTGTTTGTTAAGGCACCAAAGGACTTACAATGTCATTAGTTGATATGACCCCTGTGCCGGATGCAACCGAATTTTGATTTTTTTGACCACCAAATGAAAATGAAAGTGGCTGAAATTTTCTAGGGGGTTCCCACCCCCCAGGCCCCCCATCTAGGGGGCTTTGCCCCCCACCCCCCACCCCCCAGTGTGGCACCCAAAAACACATTGTAGCACTAAATAAGTGGGAAAGGTTGAGAGACCTTCATCTACACTTAGAACACAACATGGCGATGAGCAGGTCCAAGACCTTATCAAAGACAGATCTCTTGTCCTGGCACAATGATGCCATCATCCGTGCCTTTGAAAGGAACATCACCACGTCTGACATTGCACACACCTTTGATGTGATGCAATGTCAGGTGCAATGGCTCTAAGCTCAGTGGCATGAGGACAGTGACATAGCCCCAGTGTGAAGGTCAGGTCGGCCTCGCTCAGCACAACGGACACGTGCACACCACATGATAGCAGAAAAGTTGCCAGGGTCTCTGGAGGATTCAGGAAGCCCCCAGAGAAATTCCTCATTTTTAAAAATATGACATTTTTGTGTAATAAGCATGTCTGTGTAATGAACAGGGAAAGCTGAACCCCCCTAAAAAATGGACCATTTGGGGGGGGGGGGGCTGTGCTCATGTCTGATTGTATCTGTAAATACAAGTATGTCTTCATCTCCTACATACGCTCCTACCTCTCCATGGTGCTACTCAGTAGCCCTACTGGCCAACACTACAGGAGAACAGGGGATATGATTTTATTGCCCACAGTTTGGACCAAGAATGTTGCAAATATTGTTGTGACCTCACTTTACTCAATGTGACCTCCATCAGCCTCAACCACAGCCTCCAAGCAACCTTGAAGCCTCTTGCAGCTCTTGATGATGGAGGCCTTGAGCTACTCCTTGTTGCAGTGGGACGTGGCTTGGGCCTTCCCCTGCACAACCACCTTCTCTTCACCCTCCGCCTCATAGGCGTTAATGACATTGTACAGGGTTGATTCGATAAATCTGAACTCAAGCAAAAAACCATAACTTTTTTCATCACTTTTTAACTGAAAATTTCCTTTTAATCAAGTAATAATTGAACCATTTGCACCAACTTATATTCAATGTGTCCACCTCCAGCCTCTACCACAGTTTTCACAGGCCTCTGAAAGCTTTGTTGGACCTGGCAACCTCTGCAGAATCCAAGTCACCCATGGTGGAGGCGATGGACCTCTTCAGGGAGTTGAGGTTTGGGTGGCTGGTCTCGCAGGCCTGTGTCTCAGTTCTGCCCCACAGGTAGTAATCACAGGGGTTCAGGTCAGGGCTGTTGGGGGGGCTATTGCTGGGCCATTCAGAAGTGGTGGACATTCTCCAGCAGCCGTGACTGAACCTTCTTTGCTTTGTGAGCAGGGGCAGAGTCCTGCTGGAAGGTGTAGGTCCTGTTCCCAGATACTATCTTTATCCAAGGCACAACCACCTGCTCCAGGACATCCAGGTACACCTGCTGATTGATCTTAAGACCCTCTGAGAAGAAATGAGGCAGCATGATGTCGCCCTCAGAGCTGATGACAACCAGGACCATGGCGGTGGCAAGTTTCTTGATTCTGAAGACCATGGCAACATCTGCTGGGTCCACACAGATGTACCTGTCATTTTGACTGTTGAAGGACTGATCCACAGTAAAGAGTTTCTCATCTGAGAAAAATCACATGTGCCTGGCAGTGGACTTCAGAGATGAGATGAGCTGCTTGCCCCTGATGCCCCTGATGCCCCTGGACCCCCTGTGGGATGAAGTGAGGAGGTGCCTGACACGAAGTTTGAGGCTCCTGTAGCCTAGGTCCTTGTTTTTGGCCACACTGATGACATGCCTGCTCACATTTCTGTCCCTGGCCAGCCTAGAGATTGACTTCTCTGGGTGGGCATCCACTGACCTCTTCAGGCCCACCAAGAACTGGGGTGTGTGAATTTTGCCATTTTGGGGGTCGTGCTCCTTCCTCTTGGTGTCCCCACACTCTTTAAACCTCTTTATGACATCATGGACAGTAGATTTTGGGTACTTTAAGAGGCTCACAATGGTGACTCAGCTGTGCCCCATGCAGCGCAGCTCTACAATGGCAGATCTGTGGGCCTGCTCCATGGTCATCGCGAACTTTGGCACAAGTTTGATTACATAGGAAGGTTCAAAATATTTATCTCTAAACCCACTCTATTATGGTCCAATCTGATTGGCTGATGTTTTGGCAGTCAATTCAAACAATCTTTTTAGTCCTGATTTATCGACTGTAGACAGTCTTCCTGTCCACATTCAGAGTGTGCATGATGACATTTTTTGGCACTTGCGCACAGTGCAAAGTGATGATTGACTTTCTTTTCTCCTTCTCCATGATTATGACATTTACATGAGATGGCTAATTTGGTATCAAATGAAAGCCAATGCTCTAAGGATTCCAAATCTAATCATGAAACCTGCCACACTCGCAAAAAATGGGGGAAATTCATCATTTAGTGATGGAGAAATTTAGGTGTCCCAGCCTGTAGTGAAGGTAAGCAGGAGAAAAAGGAAGCAACTTCAGGGAGGAAGAAACACTATTCTCCCTGTTATCAGGGAAAACTGATCACACCTGTACGTACGCAATCCATGTACATTCTCAGTTACCATCATTGTGCATCTAATGCTCAGCTTAGTGGCTCAGTAACTGTGGTCAGCTTGGCAAAGAAACTTGGCCACAGATGAAGAGGAAATACAAGAAATTATGCTAAAAAGTTTGCCCGAGAGGAGTGCTGCATTATACAAAAAAAACAGGGATAGCTTCCAAAGAGTGATGAAATTAAGTGGTGCTATATTGGTGCAACAGAGGCCAATTATCTGCGGTACTTTCCATAGCTGCAGTTGGAAAGGAAGTGCAAAGGATCAGCAATGTGGTCCCTGTACCCTAAACTAAAAAGATTTCATCAGAGACTGTATGCTAAGTGGACTAAGATTTAATTTTTTGGAGTTTTTGTATTGCCACTGCCAATTCTGAAGAGGATTGCAGCTGAAGACTTGACCTCAAATTAAGAAATAAATTCAGTCTTGCAAAGCTGGTGAAGGAGTGAAGAAATCAGCTATCTTTGGCCATGAGGAGCTGGTTGCCTTTATCAGGAATGAGATCTGAACACATCCTCAGTCAATCTATATGATGGCATTGAAGTGAAATTCACCAGAGCTAAGCAGCGAGATTACGTGAAGGTAATTGTTGCATTGATTTTGTGTTATTTCCATGACTGTTTTCTTACTTTCACAGTTTTTGAAAATTACTTTATGATGCCCTCTTTCGGGCCTGAATGATTGCAGTGTTAACTAATCCTATCCTCATTTGCCTCACTGTCAACTGGTCAATGTGGAAAGGTAGTATAATGTCTGGAATTTTGAAGGATGAGCCCTAGTGTTCACTATGTACTTACATGCCTGTTCTGCATTGAAGCATGAGCTGTAAGATTCATGCTGCTAATGTCAAAAAGGAAAGAAAAAGATTACTTTTCCTGTGTGCTGCATTTTAAATCTCATCACTTGCCTAAACAGATTTTCTGTTGCCTTAAATGAACTAGTCCCCATTCTATACCCTAGGAATTAAAAGAGTCAAGTGATGTCTACATTCCTTTGCAGAGCACTCTTTGTAAGTGCCATGGGATCGCAGATAGCTACCCCAGCAGACAGATGAAGGCACAGCAGCAGGTGCTGCACCTGGTGAGTGGAGGTTGCAAGATATTAAGGTCAAAGTTAGATTATGAGATCATTATGAACAGTGAATCAAACAACATACTTAAGGTATCATTAGGTCTTGTACAGGAGAAATATCATATTACAGGCCTTGAAAGATGCGGCAGTGATGCAAATGATTTCCCTTTCCCATAGTCTTGGTGCTTGCTGTGTCTTTCTTTTCATTCATCAACCTGAGGGTGAGATATTTTTCCAGAACAAGATGAATGATCAAATGTTGTGATTCTTGATGCCATGAGCTGTCTCCACGCAGTGTTCCAGCTGCAGCTGAACAAAGAGTCAACAGACTAGGGAATGCAGGCACTGGTACATCAATATGTCAAGCACATTTTTCCTGCTTTTCTGAGCACTCCTCCAGAAAATGTCTTCAAAATGGAAGAGAAGACAGCGCAGCAAACCTTATGGGTAATTCAGTCCACGGTGATCTTTGAAGTAGTTTTTCATGAAAATTTTGCTTCTGTTGGCACAAGGGTCTGATATGGAATGGAAAGGCTTGATAAACGGGTGAGGCACTTAACAGAATTTTTCAATATGAAACGGAAGAAGCCTGTAACGTTGTACAGTTCGCGCCGGGCTACGTGAGCGTGAGTGAGTGTGAGTATGACTCAGTCAAAATGATCCAGAGTAACTAAACTCAGAGTAGCGACGATCTTAGCGTCATGTACATGTGTAAGCCTTACACATTTGCACATAGCAGCACGCTACAAAGCCTACAACGTGCAAAAGGGAAGCCCTGCAGATTTTGCACTCATGAATCTTGCAGGCATGACGAGCCACCCAATGCAGCTCTTTCGTAGAGTTCTCATCACCATCTCGTTCTGTACCTGAATCCCTTTCTGCTGCCTCCGACGAGACCATGAGTCCACCAGTAGGAACTGAGAGGACAGCTGTCTCAGCCTGAACAATGCAATTGGTCCTGGCAGATCCCGAGACATTTCTCCATGCATGCACAAGAAGCCTCCTGAATGCCAGACGAAACTGGCATGGCAATGGGTCATAAGCCCAAGCATTGTGAAGCCTACAATATCAAACAAAGTAAGGTTTTAACTTGTGAAGAAAGCATCCAACAAAAAAGCAATGTTACTCGCATAATACAGTTAACCTTCCGTGTACAGTACGCACATTTTGATCACATTTTCCCATGTGAAAGAAGGCATGCGTGCACTACAAAGGGGTGGTGCACTCATAATACAGAGATTACACATAATCCATGTTTTCCCTCTGAATGGTGGGTAACATTATGGGTGCTCATACTACATATGTCCGCATTATAGACATAGGAATACGGTAAGCTCAATCTTTACCAAGCTTTGAGTAACTTTTAATAGATGAGATTGATTTTGCAAGATGATCACAGAAAGCTTACCTTACCGGGTGCAGCGTAAGTCCGCGGAATTATGCCCCACCCCAAAATTGAGATTGGGAGGCATCCTAGACAAATGTTCCTTAAACACGATTTCTAGAACTGGTTAAGACGTACAAAACTTGTTTACTGTTCATTCCACTATCTTCAACGCCATGGACACCAGGACCCTCCATGTCCTGATTGCCGAGAAGCTTGCCCGTGGGGACAGCATGAACAAGATCTGTGGGGATCTTAAAGTGGGCAAGACAAGGTCAAGAAGATGGTAAAAGACGGAGAATCACTTCAGGAGAGGCCCAGGTCGGGCCGGCCACCATCTGTGGCCACGCCATGGAAGAAGCAGGTGCCGAAAGGTAGGATCAGGAATGACCCAACGACATCTCTGAGAGCACATTCCAGAGACATGGGGATCAGCACCAGGACGATGAGGAGGATGGCCAATGACATCGGAGCCAAGTCACTGGTCAAGCTCCGAGTACCTCTGCTCTCAGAGATGCAGAAGACCCGCAGGCTGGAACACAGCCAGGCCTTGCTGGACGAGCTGAAGAGGCGACCTGAAGACACCGTCTTTTTCTTTTCTGATGAAAAGAACTTCCTCCTGGAACCTGTGCACAATCGCAGGAACGACCGTGTGCTTCAGTTCAAGGGTGAGGAAGACGTTCCAGAGAGACTTGTGAGGCACACCAAGCATCCTGCAAGCCTCATGTTCCTTGGCGTGGTGGCCTCGACTGGGCATGTCAGCCCACCCATTTTCTTTGAGAGAGGGTTCAGGCTTGGCCAGGAGAAGTACCTGGAGAAGCTCAAGGATCTTGTTCCATGGATGAAGGGCATTGCTGGAGGTCGGCCCCTCGTGTTCCAGCAGGACTTGGCCCCTGCGCATTCAGCCAGGAGCGTCCAGAGGTATCTGGAGGACCAGCTTGGTAGGGATGGCTTCTGGTCTGCTCAGAAATGGCCTGCATGCAGCCCTGACCTCAATCCCTTGGACTTCTCCATCTGAATCTGAACTTAAATGCAGCCTATGTCCGCAGCTCATGCATGGCCTTTGAAGGCAGACTCAAGAAGTGCGTGGAGGCCAAAGGTGGCAATTTCCAAGAGTAAAAAATTGCGAGTGCAATAAAAGTTATTTTAAGTCACTATGACCAATATTAACACAGATATAAGCATTTTTGTGTTTTTCAAGCACACATTGGTTTTTTCCGCGGACTTATGCCCCACCCGGTACAGCATAGAAGAAGATGGAGCTGTGCGATGCTAGGAAAACATTGACATTGACTAGTCAGTTCAATGTTTTGGTTGAACAATCAGTCCCAGTGTCAATGTTCAGTGTTTACCTGCAGTATTAAATACTCAGTCAGAGTGGGTGGGATGTGCAGCTGTAGGCACGACTGGAGTATGATGTACTTTTGCTTGTATTTTTGCTTCTTCCTGCCTGGTGACTGGCTTTGTTTACTTCAGTTTACTTTTCAAAGTTCACACTGGACAGAACCAGAAGACTATTTGCATACCACAACATTGACATGACATCAATGTTTCCTCCTGTCAATGTCTGTGGCTGGCAAATACTCGATGTCGATCTCTATGTCAAAACATTGCACAGCACTTGAAGGCACGAAGCCATTTTCAACCAGTCCGACCCGACCTCAGGTCCAAAAAATGCTGCACGGACCTCTAGAGAGTATGCTCCCCTTTGCCGTCGCGGCGAATCGGCGGGACAGGCCCATAGAAAAGAGGGAAGAAGAACGCGCTTCCTTTATAGGGCCACCCAGAACAAATTTTACCCTCGAAACCTCGAGTTTTGGGTGAATTATGGTAAAATTCAAGAGACAGTATGCTGTGTACTGTTTTTGGTGGCATATTTAGTGCAAAAAGTCGATTCGGAGCCAAACGTGATGCCTCGGAAGATCCTACATGCTGGATTTTCACAAATCTTTGTTGGGGATGACCATTTTTGGTCATCTACACTTAAAAAAGGTCAATGCTGCTCAGCATGTGGGAAATGTCCGAGAGATACAAGAGCCCCATCATGTCACTGTGACTGGGGAGTGCCTTCCAGAGACAAGCATCAACAACAGGCCTTACGCCCTCCACCTGGAGATGGCTTGGATTGTCACTCTTTTTCCCGGTTTTTCAGAGCAAATCACGTCGTACTTGCCGGCTTTCCAATGTTCTCTAGAGTTCCCACGTAGTGCCCTATTTACTACTTTCTCCCAAAGATGGCATCGCTCCACATCTTGGGGAAAAAGATAAAACTTGACTCCCCTCGGACAGTCTCTTTGCTGACAATTGTGACAGTCCTTGGCACAACAGTACCTGCCTCCAGATGATTTCTTAGTGTTTAAAGCTGTCGATTCCATGCTTCATCACTCCCAGCTCCGAATAATGGCAGTTCAACTTCCGAGGGATCACGTTTGGCTCCGAATTGACTTTTCGCACTAAATACACTGCCAAAAACAGTACACAGCATACTGTCTCTTGAATTTTACCATAATTCACCCAAAACTCAAGGTTTCGAGGGTAAAATATGTTCTGGGCGGCCCTATTGCTGAGGACGATCTGGACTGCCTTCTCTCGCTACTGCCGAGTCTGATCAGGTCCGAGGACGATCTGGACTGCCAAGATCTGGACTGCCTTCTCTCGCTACTGCCGAGTCTGATCAGGTCCGAGGACGATCTGGACTGCCAAGATCTGGACTGCCTTCTCTCGCTACTGCTGATGACAGTCTAGTGTGCATTCTCTGGATGTCCTGCATCTTGATTTCATTTCGTTTCAATACACAATAAAGAACCACTGACCGACATTTGCCGACTGTGATCGATGCATTTAGTTTACTTGTCGAATAGTCACCCCCTCACACTCTGTCGCGCTTTTTTCACCCCTGTCACAGAACCCAGCGACCTTTGGCCCGGCTGATAGGATTTAGCATGGTAGTGCATAGCGCCAGAGGACCGAGGGAATCAAACCTGGTGGAAATGATGGGCCTGGGGGCTGGGATTGTTCCATGAAAACTTCAGTCCATTTCATCAATGTTTGCCCCCTGAAAAAGTCTTATTTTCAGCCTGTTTGGCATGCCTCCCTCTCCAGTTGGTCTCATTTTGAGCATTCTAGCACCAAAATGGGCAGCCCTAACAAAAAAACTCTGTACTGAACATTGTGCCTGAGTATCATATCTGCGTGTTCCTCATTGAAATTCCACCTCAAAATGTGCCAGTGTAGCGCATGAGGTGTAGTCATGCCCGTGGCTAATCTTTACGCCAAGGACTGTACATCCTCAGCATATTGTTGTGCCGCTCTCGAACTGAACCCGCGTGCAAGCAGTAACCGCGGCCCACGAACGGGGATCTGTCTCTTGCAAAATTGAGATGCTTCAGAAATGCCGGCATTGACCAGAAACGAGTGGTTCTGCAGCAAAAGTGCACATCTGTCCGCTTCCAGAGGAGACTCTTGGATTTCCTGAGAGGCGTGAACCACTTCCGTAGCTAGATCCAGTCAAAAGTTATGCTTGATCACGTGCTATCGGCCGAGTGTCTGAAGACTCGTATGAGACCCTTGAACGAGATGAGTCCATTTTTGAGGCAAACTTCAACAGTGGAGCTGAATTTCAGGGTCGTGAAGGAGTGACCGCTCTCCAAGAGTAGCCGCGGTGTGTGTTCCGGGGTCGATCTGCGGGGAAGGTTGTTTCACTGACCCCGGTACCACGACCCAACAGCAACCGGGAGCAACGACTTTGACCAGTCCGCTTGGCCCGTGTGCCACATGTCCAGTGCTGGATGACGAAGGCAATACTAAGAAGCAGTTCTGACCATCTCCTCTGCATGACCATAGCCATAGCGAAGCAGTTGGTGAGATGAGGCCTGCTCGGCCTCAGCCTTCTCGTCCGTGTGCGAGCGCGCGTACGTGCACGCGCGCAACGCGTCCCGTCTCGTGCGTCATCCCAGGTTAAAACGGGGAGAGGGGGAGGAGGTTCCGCTCGCTCACTCACCTGCTGAAGTCTCTCAGCTGGTCGCGCATGGTTGACTGTGTACGTCCCGTCCATGTAGGCCTCCTCGGGCTAGGGATGTAATCACGAAGAACTCACTGATGGAAAAAAGTGAACAAGTCCAAATTGACGACAGAGAGACCGATTTGGAGTCTCAACGATCTGATTGGTTGTTGTTCTTTTTGGTCAAGCCGGGCCAGCCCGAGTCATTTTCACCCATCTCTTAACCTGAAGATCGTTCCTTCCCTGTTGATCTCGAGTTGGTTCATTTTGCTTCGACAGCTTCCGCAACAATTAACACCGGGACACCCGGTTGCACCCGTCTCCAGCACGCTGCAACGCCGGCCTCAAACACTCTTGCAGTCTTAATTCATGACCATAGTCATAACTCGTCGAGGAGAGAAGAGAGAACAATAAGAAGCAGTCGTTGCACAGGATTCAGCGTTCACAGTGTCCTCTGGATGATGATACCTGTTGAATTGATTGCGTCGTCAGAGTCATAAACGATACACAGGTAAGTAGTGGCATTGGAGCTTGGCTTAGGAGATGTTGACGCTCACAAAGAAGGTCCTATTTTTCCGTGGAATTGGTCTCACCATTCATACCAGTTTGGCAGCTGCTAGGTTAGTCTGAGGGATTAGTCCTGAACCGTCTGGCGTCAAAGAGTGTTAATCGAAGTGTCAGGTAGGAAGCTGCACACAAGGAAATTAATTTTGCATGATTTCTAATGTTTTCATTTGGTTTCGGCACAGTTGAACGTGAGAGGAGGTACAATAGTTATTTCTTCCACATCCAAACATGCTGGGCCAAGCCTTAGTGTTGACTGTGGATTTTCGATAGGGTGACCTTTTTTTGGACCATATTGAAAGACAAAACTCTGATTCATCATACAGGAAAGTCTTTGCTACAACTGACTCGGAGGTTTGGTAAGACCCTTTCTTCTACACCTCTAATGTAGTGACAGAGCGTGGTGAAGTAGAAGCCAGGACTCCTGAGGTATTGCAATAAGAAAAAAAATGATATGGCCACCAACATATGGGAACTGCAGGTGTGCAATCAAAGTGACAATTGGAGTGACCGGAGCCATCGAAGTGACGCTGGGACCGCCAGGAGCAAGGTCAGAGCGACTGGAGTCCTCAGCTTCAATCCTGGCGATCGATGCAAAAGCAAATGGACAATCTTATGTCAAACAGTGTGTGTGCATTTGGCGTTTAACAAACAATCGGTCTCTGCAGCCGCCATTGCTGTCCGCGTTGGGGCTGCAGACACCTCAGGATCGTCAAGTAGCATGTGCTACTTGGCCAAATGCGCGTGCTTGCTGTACTCTATGTTGAAGTGCAATTAGAACGAGAGATTTAAGTCGGGCAGGACTTTTAGGTAAGTCAGGAGAACTGTTGTTGTAGATCCACGCTTTTGAACGAATGGCGTCCCAAACCAACATTGAGCGACTCAGCTCAGGCCCCAGGGCCTCGCCTGGAGAGGCCTTGATTTTGCGTCTTTTAATGTGAGACTTGTTTCTCGGTTTCAGTCATGGATCTGTTAGTTTTCTTCATTTTAACGGTGCTCGCGGATTTCTCCTGGGGAAAGTGCATCTGGTATGACCAGTGCGGCATCAGCCCGGACACCAACAAGGCGCTCAACTGCAAGTATGAAGGAGAACCCAGTAAGTATCATCAACGAAGTCATCATTGAAAAGAAACACCAATCTTTTTCCTTCTTTCAAGAACCTCTGGAAAATTCTGACCAACTGTGGTCTCTTTGCCCTGGGCTCTCGGGGGTCTCCGAGGTGTGTTGCTCCCCGGATCAGGTGGTGGAGCTCAAGGACAGCTTCTTCTTGGCTGAAGCCGTCCTGGGCAGGTGTCCCAGCTGCCTGCACAACTTCAAGGCAGTCTTTTGTCAAATGTCATGTGGTCCAAGTGAGTTAGGAATATTTTTCTGCTCCTTTATGAGAGAAATGCAGCAAGACATTGCTCAAATTCGATTCTTAGTGACCTTGAGGTCACTGACAACAACGATAGAAGGGTCAAGTGTGTCCATCTCTCTTCTTGTTTCAGATCAAAGTGATTTCTTGACCGTTACCCGGTCTTTGAAGCAGAATGTTTCACATCACAACCCGTCAGGGGCTGATCTGGTGGCCGAGGTCACTTTCAGGCTGTCCGAGGACACGGCCGTCGGGGTCTATGAATCCTGCAAGGACGTCATTAGCCCGGCCACCACCGGAACGGTTCTCGACCTCATGTGTGGACCCTGGGGATCCCAGCTGTGCACTCCGAGGTGACAAAATCCGTCCTCCCGTATGTGTTACCGTCGTCGTTTCGGGGCATGAGACCCACCTGAACTTTTAAAGTCTGATCCCGTACTTCCTGTATATGCTAGGCATATTTGAGAACCTAAACTGTATGTGAATTTCTCGGTCTTAGGAGGTTGTACAAATTCCTCGGGGACACGGCTAACGGAAACATTCCCTTCAATGTCAATTTCGAGTTCGTCTCCAAGGAGGACCTCAAGTGAGTAGTCGACGTGTGACAAATATCAGTTGATTTTATCACGTACACCCTGTTCCACAGCCGAACGTCCTCAGCACTCGACACCTCGGTGGTCCCGTGCTCCGTGGCTCCATCGGACGACTCCGCCAGCTGCTCTTGCGCCGACTGCACCGCTGCGTGCACCACATCCGACTTGGTGTCCCAGGAGGAGGCGTCCAGGGAAGAGATTGAAATGGCGCATCAGGCGTACGGAGCGGGCGTGGGCATCACCGCCGTGCTGGCCTTGATAACAATGGGTTAGCTGACCATGAGACACACTAAGCTTCTGTATTCAACTCCATCAAAAATGTCTCCTCCAGTTTTCCTCTTTACGTGGCGAAGCAAGAAGAGTAGGATTTATCCCACCAATCCTGGCGCTCCTGGTCCTCCAGGCACTTCGTCCCCCTGGTGGAGCAAAAGTCTCCTTGACACACAAACTCCTCAGGAGGAGATGTTCAAGTGGTAATTCGAGTGCATTAGTTGATCACTGCTTATGTGACTCACATTCGTCCAATGCAGCTGGGGTCATTTAAGACGCTTTAACATGGGTTCTCATGACTGGACCGTGTGATGGATTCCTGTCACCTCGGCCATTTGGTAGTATGGATACAGCAGATTTTGGCCAAGAGAAACGTGACATTGAAGCCCACTTTTTGCTCTCACGCTGCTTGGACCCAGAATCGCTGAGCTTTGTTCCAGTCAAGTTTCATGTCGTCAACTGACCACTTGGGTTTTGAGTGGTGTGGGTGTCTTAGTCAGATATTTTGAGTGATTTACGCGTCTTCATCGCGTCAGACTCATTTGTCGATTAGTTTGGGTCAAACACACTAGCAGAGGATCTTTACTCAATAGCCTTGGGCGCTTTTGCGCCACGTATCCATGGACTGTGTTGCTCTCCTGCCTGGTGCTGGTGTGCGCCTGCGCTGGTGGCGCTGCCTTCACCAAGGTCACCACCAACCCCATCGAACTGTGGTCCTCGAAAAATTCCAAGTCGAGGATGGAGAAGGACTTCTTCGACAAAACTTTCGGCAAATTTTACAGGGTGGAACAGGTAAACCCAACTGCCTCATATCGCTCCTTCCCAAACTTGTTACTCTGTTTTCACCCAGGTCATCGTCACGGCTAAGGAGTCGTCTTCTCTGGCTCCGTTCGAATACACGGACCTGCTAGACGAATCGCACATTTTTTCGCCAATTTTTAGACCCGAGTTCATGCTTGAGGTGCTCAAGTTGCAGAAGGCCATCGAGGATGACGTCAAGAGTGAGGAGGGCATCAGGCTGAAGGACGTCTGCCATCAGCCCCTGGCCCCTGAGAGCGACGCCTGCAACGTCCAGTCTATCTGGGCCTACTGGCAAGTGAGTCCATTGATGGCAGAGATCGCCGTTCGCCAATGGGAGGCCACTTCCCAGACCAATTTTTGGCTGATCATTTCGTCACGAATGCTTCATCCATAGGTTTAAATAGGAAATGGCCTTTGATGAGCCCTTTACAACAGATCTGAACCTGACTCTGTTACTTATTGTAACTTTTATTTGTGCTAGTTCTAGCTATCGGTGTGAAAAAGCACTGGCCAATGTTAGAATGAACGGATGCTTCAAAGTGGATAGTTTGCCCACTGTTTTGCATTCTCAGGGAGTGCGAAATGACCTATGATTGACTTCATCAGTATTAACACTAATGTTTGCCGTCATCCAGTGTTGGTGTCAACCGACCGACGACTCAAGTACCTATAAAGTATGCGTACACATGTGTTTCTATTGTGTACCTGTGACCAAATGAGGCTGCTTTTGACAGGAGAACTCGACCGAGTTCATGAAATCGGAGGTGAACAAGCAGACCGGACATAATGACACCTATTTGGACCACCTGATCCTGTGCGCAAGGAACCCCATCATGGGGGTGAGACAATAGACCAATGACAGCACAGCCTCGTCATGGCTGACACGGTTGTCCTTTTTTCAGGAGGCACCGACGAGCATGGGTCAAGGGTGCCTGTCAAGCGGAGGAATCCCAGTGCAGCCGCTCTACGCGCTTGGCGGGGTGGCCGCCAACAACCCCGTCTATAGCAGTAAGTAGAGCCTCGTGACAGAGCGACTTGAACGTGTAACACAAGTGAAAACAGCCGAAACCACCCAGAAGTGGATGAGAAGCTTATGTATATGACAAAAAATCATTTTTAGACGCGACCGCATTCGTACTGACGTTCCTCGTACTGAGCGACGAGTCGTTGGAGTCCAAGGCCCAGTCGTGGGAGTCAGCCTTCTTGAAGTTCATGCAGGACTACAAGGACAACAAAATGCCCGATACCATGGACGTCTCTTTTAACACGGAGAGGTCCATCGAGGACGAGATTAAGAGTGAGAGCTTCGGAGACGTCCATATAATCGGTGAGAAGGGAAAAAAATAATCCTTAAATATGTTCTTGAGATAAGATCCTCTTTGGATCCACAAATGGGGGGACTTACAAATGGTTGACCCGGAGGATTGGCTAATGACAAGCGCTAAGAACGAAAGGTGGGGACGCCAATGAAATTACTCGAACGTGTACGAGCACAAATGGTTACTTGTCCTTTCGCAGGTAGTCGAATCTGCATGCAATTTTTGCTTGTAAATTTGCACATGGATTTTAACGATATGCGTATCTCTTCCCCACTTCCTTTGCAGTGTTGTCCTACAGCGTGATGCTTGTCTACATCGTGTCGTTTTTGGGCCGAGTGACCTCATGCTCACTGTTGCCTGTTCAGATGAAGTTCACCTTGGGCGCCTCGGGAACCTTTTCCGTCCTCTTGGCCGTGGTCGCCGCCGTCGGGGTCTACGGTTACATCGGGGTCCCCACCACTCTCGTCGTATTTCAAATCCTGCCGTTTCTGGTGAGGGAGAAGCAGTTTGTTATACATTTTTTCATGCTTTGTATTTAACCTTTTACTGTACGTATAAGTAAAACAAGAAATGATCTTGTTTCCCTCTGTTGTATAACTTGGCTTAGTGATTCACCTGGTATGCGAAAGATTTATCTAGTTGCTCTCCGTCTTAGGTTTTGGCCGTCGGTGTGGACAACATCTTCATCATGGTCAGCACTTTGGACCGCGTCTGCCGCACCAACGACTTCGTCGACGAAAACTCCAAGGCTATCGACATGGTCTCCCGCACTTTAGCCTTGGTGGGGCCGTCGATATTGCTGTCCACCTGCGCGCAAGCAACTGCATTCTTCCTCGGTAGAGTCTCCATGGAGGAGTCACCACGACCAAGAAATTAAAATTGCAAATTTTTGTTCCAGGCTCCATGTCCTCTATGCCCGCAGTCCAAGCTTTCTCGTTGTACGCCGCGCTGTCGCTCATCTTCAACTTCCTGCTGCAGGTCACCGCACTCGTTGCCGTCATGACTTTGGACCTGAGGAGGATGATCGATGGCAGGGTGGACTTGCTCTGCTGCGTCAAGCTCAAGAAGGTCGGTATGAGTGACTGCTCCGTATATGCTCCTGTTATATCAGTATATTCCTCCTCCGTAATATGCGGGCTTTAAGCATTAAAAACAAGAACAATTCCACGTAGGAGGAAGAGAAGGTCCGCAAGCCGCTGCTGCAGCGCTTCTTTGCCAAGCACTACACTCCGGTGTTGTTGAGTACAAAGGGAAAGCGTATCGTGTTGGTGGTGTTCTTGGCATGGTCGGCGGTGTCGGCGGTGCTGCTGTCGCACCTCAGCGTGGGACTGGAGACGGAATCGGCGTTGCCGGACGGCTCGAACACGCTCAAGTACATCAAGGATCTCAAGAAGCACCTCTCCGTGGGACCGCCAGTCTACTTCGTAGTAAACAACACTGGTAAGAAGACAGTTCGACAAAATGCAGCCCTTGATTTTTATAGTTATTACATTCATTTACATTCTATTTTAGGTAACTTCGACTACACGGACCTTCGGGTCCAGAACCTTGTGTGCGGTGGGCGTGGGTGCAACCCTGACTCTCTGCAGGCCCAGATCAAGCAGTGGAGTAGCCTGCCAAACATCACGTACTTGGCCACTCCTGCGCAGTCCTGGATCGACGACTACTTCGATTGGATCAGAACCTGCTGCAAAAAGACCAAACAGACAGGGAAATTTTGCTCAAAAGAATTCCTGGGTAATTTTGCGACTTTGCAGCGTTTTTTCTTCTTTTTTTCATTCCTTCCCACCCCCCTCGTGATAGCATTGAACAACAACAGCAGCAGCAGCGACTACGGAGATTACGGCGATTACGGCGAGTACAGCGTGGATGAGGACGAAGACAGCGACGAGTGCGTGGCCTGCGTCAAGTTTCCCACGCGCTTGAGGTGACTAAAAGCTTTTGTCGTGTGCCTGGGATCGCCTTCAAGTAGTTCTATGCAACGCACAACTCGAAGTCCTCAGTAGTCGGGCACTTGATAGACCGAGTGGATTATGAGGGCCACGAACATTGATACCAATTGTAGTTTGACGTAGTCTTTGCACCACTGAGATTTTTGAAAATTTGAATTGCCCCCAATGTCCTCCTCGTCTGATCGGGTCTGTGCGTCCCCCGGGGTCAACAGCATCACATTGCAAAAAGCATCTAGCTGCACACTCAATCTTGAACAGGAAAAGGCTGAAATTTGGGAACGTTTAAATGTGTGTTTGAGAAAGTGTTACTTTATAACAAGCAAACTAGTGAAACAGTGCAACAGACCCAAAAGGTCGCGTCAGTGCATTAACTTGTATCGAAAATACACTTGTGTAGTTATAGATGTCGGTATGTAATAATGGTTTTTATGACAAAGCTGATCTAGAGTATTTGATTACTTGCAGGCCTTCCGCAGAGGAGTTCCGGTCTGCGTTGCCCTGGTTCGTGCAAGAGAACCCAGATCGCTCCTGCCCCAAGGCCGGAAAGGCTGCCTACGCCAACTCCATCGCAATGAGGGAGGTCGACAATAGCTACGAAGTGACAGCCTCTGCTTTCTTCACCTTCCACTCTGTGCTCAGATCCTCCAGCGTGAGTAAATGCCTTTGTAGCTCACACGATATGTTCCATCCCTATGTGGTCCACAGGACTTCTCGGAGTCCATGCGCTGGGCCTACAAATTAGCGGAAAATCTGACGGCGACACTCAACGCCGGCGTGGAGGAACAGGTCGTTAACGTCTTCCCCTACTCCTTCTACTATGTCTTCTACGAGCAGTACCTGAGCATCGCGTGGGACGGAGCGCTGGCGCTCGGCGTGGCGCTCTGCTCCGTCTTTGTTGTGGTCCTGGTGCTCACCGGCGGTTGCGCCGCCGCCGCCGGACTCACGCTGGTCACTGTGGCGCTGACGGCTCTGAACGTGGGCGGTGCCATGGCACCGCTCGGCATCGAGTTCAACGCCATCAGCGTAGTCAACCTTGTCATGACTGTCGGGATCTCCGTCGAGTTCTGCAGTCACCTAATCGCGGCCGCCTTCGCGCCGAGCAAGGACAGCAAGGACAAAGAGGAAGACGAGGTTTGGTTTGTTGTGTTGTTGATATATCGTATGTTGTGTGGGAAGGCTCTTTCTGACCCACACGGAGATGGCGAGGATGCTATTGACCTACTTTAACAAGTTCCTGTCCTGGTCTCGCTAGAACCATGGTCGCAGTGGTCGTGCTGGCCGCATCCTCAACGAGTGGGGCGGGGTCCTCCTGTCTGGCGTCCACGTCACCAACCTGCTCGGGGTGGCCGTTTTGGCGCTGGCCAACTCAAGGTGCAACAACCAGCTCATCCACACGTACATGTTCATCACTTTTTTGTACTCCCTTTAGGATCTTTCACGTGTACTACTTCCGCATGTACATGGCCGTCGTGATCACAGGAGCCCTCCACGGCCTCGTCCTCTTACCAGTGCTCATTGACGTCATCGTTGCCGCCGAAGTTTAGTTATTTGATAACCCCGAACGGATTTTTCTTTATCTTTCATTTTCTGAGGTGCAATGGTCATTGCAATAATCTGTCAACGTTTTAGGTTGTAATAAGAGCAAGTAGGTAATGCATTTGATAAATTGTCAATCAGTATTGGGAGCTTGCATTGACATATAATAAAAGGTCATGACAGTAAAGAAAAAGGAGCTCAGTCTTCAAAAACATCGTTCGCTCGACGCATAATTTTGCCCGGGTGAACGTGCCGAAAGTGCCTTTTTCACTTTATCTACCTTGAGTACGAATACCTTATTTTTGGGACTCTTAAGGCGTACCTAAAATCATCTAATGTTTTTTGAAACGGACCGTGCGCCTTATGTGTGAAAATGGGATAAAAGTGTATGTGTTTCAACTGAACAACATTGAGAGTTGTTAAGAGGGAGTTCAATAAAGTTTAGTTTTGCGCCATGCTTTTTGCTTGGGTGCGCCTTATATATGAAGACATCGATGCTGCGCCTCATAATCTGGAGCCTCTCCTGGCCCCAGAAGTACAGTAGGTTTATAGACTTGGGGTGAAGAAAATTGCGTCTTCAACCAGATCCTTCTGCCGCTTCTTCTTTCCCGCCTACGCAACGTACACACGCACAAGCAGCACGCGCGCACACACGCTCGACATGCACAGGTGTTGGTTCGTGAACCCAATGCATAGCGAAGAAAAGCTCACCAGACTCATTGGAAGTTCTCTCACCAAAGGATGAGCGCGTTTCTTCCCTACGCCAAGGTCTACTTGGCGGTGCTGCTGGCCTGCTCCTGCGGGCAGTTCTCGGGCTGCCAGTCCAAGTTCCCCGTGCTCGGCTGCTCCTTGGAGATCGTCGTGGATCCGCATTTTGTGGACGTCTTCAGACATAAGATGGAAAGGTAAAGTTCCTTTTTTCTTAAGGCTAGACAAATTTCGTACTTTTTGCCATAACCCGTGGATTGTTGCGCACGCCGCCAGCTCTTTTTGTACACCCTGTTCAGTAACGCGCCTCTGCATAAACAGTCCTTAGAGCAAACTATCGTTTAAATGTTTGACTTAGCGCTATGATTAAAACGCTTACTAAACATAAGTGAGCCGAACAAGTTAGCTTTGTAACAGAGATGATCTTTATAAAAAGAACTGTATATATATAATAGAATATCTATCGATGTTATTTCGGTAAGAAAATTGCCCCCGAGCAGCTGTCGACATAATCCGCACACTTCACCATAGCGAATCTTCCACCGTGGACTCCATTAGTCTTCACCGGAGGATCCAGAGCGTGGCCACTTCCATGGTTGCTCACGCCAACTCCATTTTTGGCATGTATCACTTTGGCAAGAGAGTTTACAGGCTCTTCATAAAGAGGCTCAAGGTCAGTGCGGTTAAAACATCCGTTCTGCTACTGCTCTAATGTCGTTGCTTCACAGATTTTAAGCCACGAAAACTGTGCCTTGGACGGAGTCGACTACTGCCCCTTGCGCTCCAGTCTGCTGGACCTGCTGAAGGTTCACTCCGAGCGGAACAAGGACGCGTTCTGTGCCTCCTACGTCTTCACCGGGATCAAAGACGCGGGAGGTCATGTGGGAAAGGCCTTCGCCGCGCCCAAAATCGTGGGTGAGTTCACTTACTTTCACAACATTGAATATTGCACATAGCATTATGCACAGAACAATGATGTCGTTGTTGTTCAGGAGGAGAAGGTGGAGCCTGCGCCCGGTTCACCAACTTGACGACCCCGATCCCTTACTCAGGAGACCCCGAGGACGTTGAAACCGACATCCTGGAGACGGCAACAGACGACTCGAGTGTCCACGATGGCTTCTCGCGCAACCTCTTCGCGGAGGGCTCCGCAGTGAGCCTCAACACGGGGGTCGTGACCTCAGCGGTCAAAAATCAACGGGGGATCTCGGAGAGTCAGCTCATGCAGGCCTTTGCCCACGAGGTCGGCCATACGCTCGGAGCACTGGTGAGACATCAGGAGACCTCGGGATTGAGAAGGAGCACCCAAAAGATTTAAGTGAAGTCATGTTCAATGAGACCAGCGGGACTTTTTAGCGCTTTTCACGAAAAACTGCCAATTTTCGGACCATCTAGAAGTCAAAGAAAACTTTAAGGAAACGGACACTGAAACACTTGATGAAGAAAGTCTGTCGGGCTGGGGTCCAGCCAATGGAGACCAAACTTAACCATACTCAACCAATGGTTCAGATTTTGTCGGGGCAATCTTTGTTTAATATGGTGCAGTGGAGGTTCGGCATTTGCTCACTGGTGCCAACATTTTGGCATCTCTCGGAATTTGAAGGTAGCTTCAGCCTGTGTTATACATTCTCATCCAAATGCAATCTGTCCTTGTCACCTCATTGAACCAAAAATCAGTCCCATCTCCGAAATTGCTATAATTTTCACCTAAAATAACGACGAAGTGTAGATATGAACCACCAACAGTTATTTCAACTAAGACCCTTGCTCTAATCATATGCTCCTAGCACGACTTCCCGGTCCAATGCTTGTTTGGAGACGACGGCGGGCCCTATTTGATGCACCCCTGGGCCCTGGAGGGCTCGACGGCGTCGTCCAAGCGCCTGTCCAGCTGCTCGATTCGTAACATCTCCCTGGCGCTGCACAACATCCTGTACGGGAAGAGAAATTGCTTTGAATATGGTAACATATAATAAACGTATTATGGTGTCGGCTGGTCATCCCTGGTGATTCCGCAGTGCCAACTTCAATATGCGGCAACGGACTGGTGGAGGACTGGGAGGAGTGCGACTGTGGAGAGAACGACCACGACTGTGGCCCTGATCACTGCTGCTATCCAGCCAGTCATCCCACCAATCCCTGCCAGCTGAAGCCTGAAGCTCAGTGCAGGTGGGACGGACGGAACTTTCTTAAAATTGTTATTCATTACTTATGTTTGTTAATTTCCCCTCAGTCCCAGTGAAGGCTCATGCTGTGACTCCAAGTGCCACTTCCTGGTCAAGGGCTCCACGTGCCAAGCGGCCACGGCATGCAGGGAGTCCTCCTACTGTGTGGGAACCACGGCAATCTGCCCAGTGGGACGAGCAAAAGAAGATGGAAAAACTTGTTATGGACATAAGGTTAGGAAGGACAAGAAAGCAGTTTGACCCGAAAAGTCGAGAGTTTGGCACTTTTCTTTTAGGTCTGCCAAAATGGCAAGTGTGAAGGGTCCATCTGTACCAAATTTGGACTGGATCCCTGCCTGCCCATGGCAACAAACACCTCGTCAACGGGTTCCAGCTGCCGGGTGCACTGTCGGAAAGCCAGGTCAGCTGGCAGAAGCCAGCTCAGGTGCCAGCCCCTGCGCCTCAAGCACCAGGCCGAGGGCGGCTTGTGGCTCCCCGCCAACTCTTACTGCTGGTTGGCCGATAGCAGTTCCAAGATCAATGCAGGCATATGCACCAGTAGTGCCACGTGCCAGCCTGTGGTGACCCACGCCAAGCAAAGCACCCGGCCTCAGGTGGTGGTATGGCCAATAGTCTTGGTGGTGCTGGTGGCCTTGGCCGCCCTGAACTGCTTCCTCGCCTGGATATACTGCAGATACTGCAGAAGAACCAGCAACAGGACTGGAAATGTGATGTTTAGAGTCTCTAAGTGACCAGAATCATATCCTTCTGTTATGTTGCGTAGGTGTTATTGTCGTTTAAATCATGTTGCAAAAACAGTCACATGGCCCATTTCTGCAGCTACAATATCTCATGCTCTTGCGGTCAGAGAAGACACGTGACTGACACACTCACCCATTCCTTCCCCCATTCACAGAAAAGGTTTTGTGACGACAATATTCTGGACTACTCGTCGGCCTGAAGAGAACCTTTTCTTGACTCGCACGGTGTAGAAATGTAAGTTATGTTGAAACAATGGCTCTAGGCGTATTCTTCTAATAAATGTATTAATATTGCTTTCACTCGTACTGTGTTAAAGTAAAATTATGCAGGGTAGAACAAAGCAACGTAGACGAGACCACATCCAGGCTCTAATAAGTCAATGCAACGTGAACCAATATGAAGTTGCAGTCTTGGAACTGCGTAGGGGGTCCCTTTTATCCAGATTCCAATGTACTCGTATTAACCTTCAGGGTTCATACGGTACGCCAAGGACCTCGGTCATTTGATCACTGGGGTCCTTGGACACTCCAATGTCATTTTTCCAGTTAGCGCCGGAGGTGAGGTAAACGTTTGGGAAAGTATTCGACCGGTCAGATAGTTGAGGACAGGACACATCGTTCATGCCTTTGTGTATTATAGCTGGTAGACCATGGAAGAGTTCGTGCACAGTCGCCGCGACCTCCTCGTCGTCGGTGTCGCCTTTGGCCTGGTCGTCGGGCTCTTGGCCCTCGGGTTCGGCCTGGCAGCCGGGATGCCTGCATCAAAGTCAGGTACCAAAGAGCGAGAGAAACCAGAAAACATTGTAGCCTTACACTCTCACCACCTCCCCCTGTCCGTCGACACCTCGTCTCCATCACAAATTTTTCCTTTGTTCTCACTTAAGGACTAGAATTCTATGGATGTCTGATTGAGCACAGTTGCACGCATTTTTCCAGCTTTTTATCATCCCCTTCTCCAGCAGTCGTTGGCCGAGGACGCCAAGAGGAGCCCCAACTACAACCGCGCCCTTGATTTGCTAGATCAGACGCCAGTCATAGATGGGTGAGAGAAAAAAATTGCAAAATTCCCAGCGAAATTTGAAGTCGATTTCAAGGTCAATCTTGTCAGTGCCTGAGACTTCCAGAGCGTCCTTAACAAGGCCAAGTTGATAATCAGATCTGACCTTACAGGTTAGCGAAGGTCATTTTCCATGTAGAGCAACGCGAACCATCCTAAGTTTAGGAAGATTAATACAATAAAAGGATAAAAAAGCGTACCACGCGTTGACTTGTCAAAAACTATTTTTCTTGACTCAGCCATAACGACTTCCCCTTCTCCCTGAGGGAGCAGGTGCATAACGACCTCTCTCAGGTCGACTTCGCCTCCTACTTGGTCGTCGACCCGGACTGGCACGAGGGGAACCCCTCGGACCACACTGACCTGCAGAGGCTCAGGGCAGGAAGAGTGGGAGGACAGGTGAAATATGCATGCAATTCTGTCGCAAGCTCTCAATAGGAAAAATCCTCAAGCAAATTATCAGAAGGCAAAAAGCAAAATTTCGGTGTAGGCACGAGCGCAATAATGCTGAAAACTCGTGCGAATTTGCAGTTTTGGTCAGCGTACTTCGGTTGCTCCTCGCAGTACAAGGACGCCACGCAGATCTTCCTCGAGCAGGTGGACGTCATCAAGAGGTTGGTGAACAAGTACAGCGACCAGATGAAGTTCGCCCAATCTGCGCAAGGTGAGGAGGCAGAATACACATGTCGCATGAGTCGTCTAAAAAGTGCGCCCTCCATACGCATTTACACCGCAGACATCCGCGACTCGTTCGAGTCTGGCCATATCGCCAGCCTGGTGGGGATGGAGTCCGGGCACGCCATCGACAGCCGCCTTGGTGTCCTGAGGATGTTCTACGACCTCGGGGTCAGGTACATGACCCTCACACACACCTGCAACACACCATGGTAGGTTTCATGTGATCCCTGTCATTGTCAAAGCTGCTTTTACTCCTGAGGCGGACGAAGCACCTCGAGCTTATGCACTACATCATTATTAGCAATTTCTGTTTAATAGTCGAGAGTGCTTATTTTTAATTAGGCTACTAAGAGCCTAAGATTTTCCCATCATCTTTCTCAACCCAGGGCTGACTCGAGTGTGTCTGAGCAAGGCGTCCCAGGGGCCGAGGAGGGTGTGGAGGCCGTGAGCGGCGGCCTCTCTGTCTTCGGAGAGACCTTGGTGCAAGAGATGAACCGCTTGGGCATGATGGTGGACTTGGCCCACGTTTCTGCGGACACCATGAGGGACGCCTTGCGCGTCAGCAGGGCTCCCGTTATCTTCTCCCACTCCAGCTCCAGGACAGTCGCCAACCACTCTAGGAATGTCCCTGACGACGTCCTGAAGAGCGTGGTTAGTGATGATGTTGTTGTGAGGCAAAAGGATCACTAGACAAGGCTTGATCCAGCCTATACCTTCAGTGAAGGTCATATTTTGGCCTTTGTCAATGCATAAAGGATATATAGGCAACCCACTGATTACAGGCCGAGAATGGGGGCATCGTGATGGTAAATTTCTACACGTGCTTCGTCATTGAGGACTGCGAGACCAGGAATGCCACCATACAGGACGTCATTGGTAACGATCATTTACAAATGCCCTGACAAGATTTCTGCTTAATTTTTTCTTCAAATTTCTTTGTTTTCACCAATCATAAGGTATAAACACAACATTTATATATCTCTCCTCCCTTCCTTTCCCTAATGGGCCACGCTTTTCGTTGCTTCCCAACTCCTCTGATGGTTGGAAAGATCCTGACCTCCATTCAGGAGGAAAACACCCCTGACCTGAGCAGTGTGACTTAAAATGACAATTAAATGTATGTGGGACTCACTAA
>JAAUXU010035767.1_pt1 | contig 27452 bp, 36 predicted proteins | sample 7278151 | NCBI WGS metagenome assembly JAAUXU01 (sample SAMN14350113, study PRJNA611818) | marine sediment metagenome | isolation source: surface marine sediment (1.8m) | place: French Polynesia: Moorea | collected 2018-08
CAGCTGCCACTGGTGACCAGCGTGATCACTCATCAGTCTACATACGGTGTACAGTGTCCAGTGGCCCGAGTACAGTGCTTGGCACCATTTGGGGCTCAGTGGCAGCTGATTCAGCTGTGGACTTTGCGTCCCACGTTCGAAGGGCGAGAGTATGAAGGAGGCGCGTTCTTCTTCTCTCTTTTCCATGGGCCTGTCCTGTCCATTCGCCGCGACGGCGAAGGGGAGAATACTCTCTACTCTCTTCTGTCAGACAACTTGTTTTGGGGCGTGAAAGCAGGGTTGCCACGTGGGTAGAATCGCTCAAGGACACGAGAGTGACTTGCCGAGGTGCGCGGCTTTGCCCGGGTTATTCAAGACCGAACTAAACTCACGACATCTGTCTGTTTGTGTGTCTATCTTACGCTCGCGCCGTCCACGTACTTCGTGTCGTCCACGTTCTCAGCGTCATAAGAATGGAGGAGGTAAGAAGAGCTGTTGTTACCTCCATCGTCTCAATCCGCTCTGTTCTTCTTTTTCTTTTTTAACTGGCTGACCTCTGCGCTCCAGGGTTGCCAAGTGGGATTATCTTTCAAAAAAAAATTGCAATATTAAAATTATTAAGATACTTTTGAAAAATAATTTAACTTGGCGCCACTCAGGAGGAAATGAAGGTGAGAGGAAGAAGCAAAGGAATAAGTTTTGCTACATGCGTACTCATGTAGTAAATGCAAGTGGGAACCTCGATTTCGGCCTCGAAACGGCCTTGAAAGGCATCTTTCACACCACCACTACCCTGTTCCAAAATCAGATCAAGTTGATTCCAAAAGTGACAAACAGTGGGGTCAATTGCTAGTAGAAGGCTTTTACCTATCGATTACAGCATTTAGAATCATCCAAAGCGTCTTCAGAACTGGACAATGTGTACCGAAAACACCACTACGCTGTACAATTTGATGTTGACCTCCGGTAAATAGATTTTTTGGCTAAAGATAACCTTTTCCATGCCACTTTTAAGACTCCTCCATGGCCATTGAAGATGAAATTTTGTGCGCTGGGTGAATAAGTCGACCCTCTCATGACGTGGATGCCAAAAATTAAAAAAAAAGGGCTTCAAAATCGGCTTCGCAAGTGCTACAATAAGCGTGGAACTAATCTTTAAAACTAGCACCGGACTTTTCCAAATGAACTGTAGGTCAAGGTGCATAGCGAAAGGCACGAGATTGCAAAGTGCGCATGAAAGGTCCGATGAAAGACTTCCACATGACATAAATTACGTGGCCTCAATAACATGACCAAGGAGTCCGCGGTCTTTTGCTCAGCACAACGTTATGACTTGATCCGAGTTGGTTGACAAGACCAAAAATTGAAAAAGAAAAATGTCAGCAAACCTACTGAGGGTGTGAAGGTCGTACAAACTGACTAAAGGTGCATTTCACAAGCCCACAAAAAATTTCGGGTCATCTCGTTCGTGGTGTCCTGGACAAAAAAGTCCCGGCACACAATGAGCACGTTAACCATCAAGTCGTTCGCCCCCCCCCTCACGTGGCACACAGGGTTGGCGTTGGCGCTGGGGCTGTGGGCGCCCACGGGTCTCTGGGTGACCGAGAAACGGCCTGAGTGGCGGTGGGCGCCAAGAAGATTCAGCCCATCACATACGGAGGGAGAGGGACAAGCCCGGGGGAGGGGGTCACGCTGCGGACCCGCTAGTTCACGCCAACACTGGAGGAAAGAAAATTGGTCCAAGCTGACCTGCGCGAGCCCCCTTTCTGCACGGTCAGCTCGATTTTCCTTTGTGCCGTTTTGGCGCGAACTCTCGAGTCCAACCTTGAGTCTGGTCAAATTGAAAATGATCACGATGACTCGAACAGGTGTAGTCATTAGCGGCGCCCTCTTCTGTGCATGACTTTTGTACACTTGAAGCTGATATATGATAATCTGTCCACAACCTTCTCAAGCGCAAATGATGAACTGAAATGATGTTATCTATCATACTGCTGCTATTTACATGAAACACATCTCTATCGCAGGAATGTCTTGGGATCTCAGCCAGACTGGGCCTAGAACATACCAAGAGATCCTGACTTACTCAGAAGAGGAGGCTGGGAACTGACACAAGTTGAAATGGTCTCTTCCGAACCTGGCAATCCTTGGCAGGAAGTCAAAAAAGACTAACATTACTTTGACTTCAGCGAGAACTGTCACAACAAAACCGAAGGATTAAAGAGCAAGCTTGAATCAAGTGTTAGCTAATGCTTCATGGACGCACAGTCAGCCGAAAATATCATCGGCAAGCCCGCTGCCAGCACAGTCCAACCCTTGTCAGTCAAATGTCCATGTACACGCTCAGCCTTTCCTTTTCCCGCTTTCCCTCGTGGGCCTGCCCATGGTTTTCATTGTTCCCTAACTCCTCTTAGATGAGTGGGCAGATCCTGACCCCCATCATGGAGGAAAGCACCCGTAACCTGAGCAGTGACAGTGGGAAGTTAAAATTACAATGAAATACATATGAGATTTGCGAATGTAAATTGTCGTTAATCGGTATTGACTTGATGACAGAAGGGTACAACAGATGGCACCAGGAGAGGGAGAAAGAGGAGTCAGTTAAGTATCAACCAATAAACAAAACAAAAGAAAGAGTGAATGGGCCCAAGGCCCACCAAAAGGCCTTCTGCAGGAGCTAAGGACACCAGGCTTTGAAGCGGCCTGTGTCCCGTAGCATGAGTAGGTTTGCTTTGGAGTCTCTTGAACAAACAAGTGTTGATGGATGATGGCAAGAAGACATGAGTTGGACAGCACGGAGAGCGGGGACATCAGAGAGTACATGAACGTCACTACGACTGGGCGTCGCGGGGAGCGGGGGGCACCTCAAAATCCGCCTTCAATCTCCTCAGGCTGGCGGGATCGAGGCAAGTATGATAAGCCAAGCAACGCGGGCACCTCGAAATACATAAGAATTTCTGACGGTTGTCCCATTCCCCCATAGATACATATAGCATTGTCACACAACATCCTACTCCTCTAGAACAGAGTGTGTTATACTACAGACGCTGGAGAAACGAATTAAGGTGTTACTTTAGTGGCTTCACTCTGGGCGCTCCGTTGGGAGTGCTTGTAATAAGCTAAAGACCCCCGGTAACTCGATGGTGTCCCCCGCACGAACTGTGAGGGGGACACTTCCATTTGTTCCTTGACTTCAGGTATTTCTTGCTGGACTCTTGGCCTCAAACACCCAACCAAGACGGCATCAGTTAAGAGGTTCGCCAAGCTTTGACATGTCCGTCGTTGTGTCCAAAATGCCAGCACCTTGAGAAAGGTTGACAGCACCTTTGATGTAGTCACGACTTCAATTTAGTCAACTTTTTGCTGGTAATCTGCAAAGTGACGAAATCAAAGGTCCACTGTACTCCTTTTTAATCAGTCCAGTGTTGGTCGTTGGTAGTCCCGACAGTTTCAGAAGTGAGAGAAAATCACGTAGAAAACCCCCAACACAGAGAAGGGGGCGAGGACAGAGTGAAAAGTTGGCACATAGTTGTTCACAGCAACGTCTCGCAAATGGACAAAACAACGATACGAACGCACTCTTCTTCTTTCATATATTTCTATGCTACCTAGTCTTTAACACTATCGCTCTGGTTCTAGACTAACCATGACACTGTTTTAGCCCCACGTGTCGGGGTCCTTGCCCGCCGCCAAGTTATCGCTCTTCTTGATGGCCACAGTCCTGCGCAGGTACCTACAGAAGAAGAAAAAGTGGCGTTGCTATTCTCTGAAACACTTAAATCTGTGTGCACAAGGTACCTTCCGCTGTAGGGCTGGTAGTAGTAGCCCTTGTAGTCGCCGTCCTCGTTCATCAGCCTCCACACTTCCTTCCTCAAAAAGAACTGCTTGCGCTTTTTTTGCTAGAGGAATGATACAGAGTAAGCACACACCACTGACTTCAAATGCCTTCACACTCACCGTCTCCCACCAGTTGTGGATATGCCTCTCGTACTGCTCCTGATGGGATATCTTGAAGTACTTGGCGAAGAACCTGTGGAAAGAAAAAAAGCATTCATTTCCCCGCCAGGGAATTGTGCAATTGCGATGTCACCTGCTAAACGGATGTCTGTAGTACTCGTGTTCCTGGGGCACGTAGTCCTCCGGGACGGGTTGGAGTTGCGCATTGCCGATGAACATATTGCAGTAGAGAAGAAGGGCCCCGACAGGGAGACCACAGATCGTTAGCCACAAGACGAACTTATCCTTGGTGACTTCAAAGCTCCAGCGTGAGGGGGCAACGTTCATCTCGCCATGCATAGGCGGATAGTAGCGACGGACCTGCAAGAAAAGATTCGTCAGGCGCTCAAAGGTGCTCGCCAGCTCTCCGGTGGTAAAACTTGTGTGTCGAGCCACATAAATCATGCTTGGTGGACCCGGGTTCATTCGTTGTCCCAAACGCAGGAAGCAGGAATTTTGATTCTGGACACGCTAGGGAACTTTTCATGGTGCCCTCCTGGGCCACGAGTGGCTTACCTGCTGCAAGAAGACTCCTCCCAGTCCTCCGGTCTGTTGGGCCGAAGTCTGCGCCGTCTGCGCCGCCCGCTGAGCTATCACCGCCTTTACCCGGAGATAGGGGCGCAGCCCGACCCTCCCGCACCACAGGGGGGTCACGGCCGGGCTCATCGTGATGGCAGACAACGTCTACCAGAGGAGAAACGATAAAATTCAAGGAAATCAAACAATGCTCTCAGCTTTTCTTTGATACACTCTACGCTGGCGGCTGATGTTGGTCGTTGCTCATCGGCCTAGTTAGTAGCGGTGACCAGTTAAAAAGTCACGTCTAAAAAAAAACTTCTGGTCGCTTTAAGTCTTGCAGCAGTCAACTGGTCACTCGTGGTCATGGCTGCCGCAGCCGAAAAGTTTTGGAGCCATAGAAAAAGGAGAGCTAAATTTGTCAACGCCTTCAGCTCTTTCTAATTTTGGGACAAAATAGTTGTAATGAGTGAGCATTTTGGGGCAAAAATTGTCTGTTTTCTCAGAAAAGAACGTTTCCCTCGTGACTTCATTTTTCATGGATCTGTCCTTTCTACCCATCTGACTAAACAGAAACGTAGTAGAAGATGAGGTCCATGAAAAATTTTTCACTCATTTTTTGCATTTTCGCCAAAATATTAAGCAACTAATAAGTTTTGCAGCGACTTTTTACTCAGACACAGACCGAATCAGTTCCCTTCTGTGAGTGAAGATCACAATCTTTCCCCTGGCAACTCAGACTTGACCTCATTCATTTTTCCATGGCTTCCCAAGCTTTTTCTACTTTTTCCTCTGACTCGTCCTTTTCCGGCCCATCCGTCACCGCGGGTGGACGCAGCAGCATTTGGCTCCGTTTCTTTAAAGCTCTCAGAAATCCGAACAAAGCCCAACCATGGTAAGTCACAGCCTGGAGGTCATCACGGCCTCGCAGAGTGGACTCGCGTAACTACTCCGCAGTGTTTGGCCGGGGAGGCGACCAAGGCCAGCAAAGGCTTGGGATCAGGACTCATTTTGCGGACGATTTCAGACCCGCGTGTATACTCTATCGTAGTTGGACAAGTCGTAGTTCGGTGGATTTTTTTCCAAGGCCCAAAGACCAGACTTAAAGGCCTCAAAGACCCATTCCTTGGGACGCGAAGGCTCAATTTAAGGGGTTATTTGAAACTTTTTTACTTGGAAGTCTGCTGTGAAAGAGAATATCTGCCTTTGCTGTGCGGTCGGACACGATTTTTGTCTTGTCCTTGGTCGCCTGGTGCAAGTTTTATTCTTGGTGAGGGCCGCTTGTAGAGATCCTGTTGCCCACGTTGCGCAATAGCCACGATGACGCCACGTACCGGAATCCCGGCCGGGCCCTAGCAAAGTGACTGGGACAACTTGGTCGCCCAGGTTGTAGCCGACTTGGAGGCCAGCGGGATTCATTGTTGAGCCGTTTCGAAGCAGCAGCAGCGAAATGGCCTCGGAGAACTTGGTCAGGTCCCACCTCTTTGGACTTGTCTCGCAACCCCTCCCGTCTCACTTTCCTTTCTCTCCGCGCATGCGTCCTTCACGCGGTCACTGCGTGGAGCAGGAGAAGAAAGAAAAGTGGTGACAGAACAGAGCGTTCAGAGTCTCGTAGAGGTCTTAAGAGCCCTCTACCAGTTACTTTTTATCAGTTCAATAGAGATCTAGCTGCGCAGTACGAGATGGTGAGGATCTTGCACGTTTTTGGAGGAAACTTTCGTGCTGACCGTGGTTTTTTTCTTGCTTATCAGGTGAACTTCACCGTCGATGAGATCCGTGGGATCATGGACAAGCGGCACAACATCCGCAACATGTCCGTGATCGCCCACGTGGACCACGGAAAGTCCACGCTCACGGACTCGCTTTTGGCCAAGGCGGGTATCATCGCCTCCGCCAGGGCCGGCGAGACTAGGGCCACGGACACCAGGAAGGACGAGCAGGTAAGAAATGGGGAGAAATGGCAGCGAGTTTTCAAGATATCAACCATCTTTTTTTATCGCAGGAACGTTGTATCACGATCAAGTCCACGGCCATCTCGATGTACTTCGAGATGCCCGAGCATGATCTGCCCTTCGTAAAGCAGGAGCGTGAGAAGGACTGCAGTGGTTTCCTCATCAATTTGATCGATTCCCCCGGGCACGTTGACTTCAGCTCTGAGGTCACAGCTGCCCTCCGAGTCACTGACGGCGCCCTCGTTGTCGTAGACTGCGTCTCGGGTAGGTACTCTTGTAGATGACGAAAGCACAGTCACAACTCATCCGCCGCATTTTGTGCAATTCAGAGCTCACAAGGGTGAACTGTTTTTCTTTTAAGGCGTGTGCGTCCAGACGGAGACTGTGCTGCGCCAAGCCATTGCTGAGCGGATCCGCCCGGTCCTCTTCATGAACAAGATGGACCGTGCGCTGCTGGAATTGCAGCTGGACCCTGAGGAGCTTTACCTCACCTTCCAGCGTATCGTCGAAAACGTCAACGTGATTATAGCCACGTACGCCGACGATGACGGTCCCATGGGAATTGTTCGCGTGGACCCGAGCAACGCCAGCGTTGGCTTTGGGTCCGGTCTGCACGGTTGGGCCTTCACACTCAAGCAGGTGAGATTGATTTTCCACAGGAAGAGGCTTCCAAATGCTGGTCGACTTTAATCATCATAATTTCGTTGTAGTTTGCGGACATGTATGCGTCCAAGTTCAACGCAGACGTGGACAAGCTGATGGGCAAACTATGGGGTGAGAACTACTTCAACTCCAAGACTAGGAAATGGGCTAAGGCCAAGCAGGACGACAACAAGAGGGGCTTCTGCCAGTTCGTCCTGGATCCCATCTACAAAGTTTTCGACGCCATCATGAACTTCAAGAAGGAGGAAACTGACAAGCTCCTGGACGCACTTAAGATCAAGGACAAGATCAAGTACGACGACCTGCAGCAGGAGGGGAAGCCGCTCATGAAAACTGTAATGAGGACTTGGTAAGGCAGAAGCTTCGTACGAGCTCGTGACTCACGCATTACTTCATTGATGCTGATGGACATTCGTTTCTTAGGCTGCCCGCCGGCGAGGCCATGTTCATGATGATCGTGGTCCATCTGCCCTCACCCGTCACCGCCCAGAAGTACAGGGCTGAGCAGCTTTACGAAGGACCGGCCGACGACCAGGTAAGTTCAGTAGGAAAGCATCCGAGCTAGCATGCACGAGCATCATGATGAACTATTGGCAGGCTCCCTCTACTGAGCGTTACCCTTTCTACTGTGCGGACACTTCTGCCACTGACGTGTCATATAAAGACTGACTAATGGGATTGTGGAGTTCCTACTGCTAATGTTAGTATTTCCTCTCCCTGTAAGGCTTGCCTTGCCATGAAGAACTGCGACCCCAATGGACCTCTGATGATGTACATCTCCAAGATGGTGCCGACCAGCGACAAGGGTCGCTTCTATGCGTTCGGTCGTGTATTCTCCGGCAAGATCGCCACGGGACAGAAGTGCAGAATCATGGGGCCCAACTACTTGCCCGGCAAGAAGGAGGACCTCTACGAGAAGGCCATTCAGGTAAAGGATGTGCGTCAAGTTCTGACATGGGTAGTTTTAGGCAGTCTTATTTTCCCTTTCAGCGTACCATTCTGATGATGGGCGCTCGTATTGAGGCCATCGAGGACGTTCCCTGTGGCAACATTTGCGGTCTGGTCGGCGTGGACCAGTTCCTCGTCAAGACGGGAACCATCACCACGTTCAAGGAGGCGCATAACATGAAGGCACGCATTAAGATGCCGTTGTCATAAGATTGAACATCTATGAAGTTCCGGTGTTGCAGGTCATGAAGTTCTCTGTCTCTCCTGTCGTGAGAGTGGCGGTTGAACCCAAGAACCCGTCCGACCTGCCCAAGCTGGTCGAAGGTAAGCGTGTTGCTCAACGTGGAAAAGATGAGTCGCAACTATGTTTTCGTGATGAATTCCTATGATCAAATGGTTAGAACTTGGAGAGGAGCTCCCGTGAAGCCTGTTAACTAGGGCGAACTGATTCAAATTCTGAGTCAATAGTAAAAGTTTCTTTAAAAACAAAAACTTGACACAGACTTGCACTCATCTTAGGTCTCAAGCGCTTGGCCAAGTCCGACCCTATGGTCCAATGCGTGATTGAGGAGTCCGGTGAGCACATCATCGCTGGCGCCGGCGAACTTCATCTGGAGATCTGCCTCAAGGATTTGGAAGAGGATCATGCTCAAGTAAGTTGATTGTTGGTGCCGCTTCTGACCAGAATTTGCTTCACAGCAAAATGTGTTGCTTGTTGCAGATCCCCCTGAAGAAGTCCGATCCCGTGGTGTCTTACCGCGAAACGGTCTCTGAAGAGTCAAACCAGATGTGCTTGAGCAAGTCTCCCAACAAGCACAACAGGCTCTTCATGAAGGCCGTGCCCATGCCTGACGGGCTGCCTGAGGACATCGACAAGGCGAGTGAAAAGAGGTCGAAAAGTTAGCGATGAAGTTTTCGAACGTGTTTTGTTTTTTCCATTTAGGGCAATGTGAACGCTCGTGACGACTTCAAGGTGCGTGGCCGTTACTTGGCCGACACGTACGAATACGACGTGACCGAGGCCCGCAAGATCTGGTGCTTCGGCCCTGACACCACTGGACCCAACATCTTCGTCGACTGCACCAAGGGAGTCCAGTACCTCAACGAGATCAAGGACTCGGTGGTTGCAGGCTTCCAGTGGGCAACCAAAGAGGTCAGTAGTTGGCTAAGCTCTGCTTGTGGTCTGATGCAGTTCATTGTAAATGCCGCCATTGAAGCATCAGTGATGCCTTTGAAACGTTGCTAATCTTGTCACTAATTCAGTTTGCTAAAAGTGTGTGCGTTACGAGCGTGATTGAGTACACTAACTTAGTGACCCAAACCGACCACTTATATTTTTACCCAGGGTGTCTTGTGTGACGAAAACATGCGCGCTATCCGCTTCAACATCTACGACGTGACCCTGCACACAGACGCCATCCATCGTGGCGGCGGCCAGATCATCCCCACGGCCAGAAGATGCCTATACGCGTGTGTGCTTACTGCTGCTCCCAGGCTGATGGAGCCCGTCTATCTGGTCGAGATTCAGGTTCGTACGGACAGACTCTTTTTAATGCTTTGCATACGTGTCTCTAGGGCGTCATGTGCGACGAAAACATGCGCGGTATCCGCTTCAACCTATACGACGTGACCTTGCACACCGACGCGATCCACCGCGGCGGCGGCCAGATCATTCCGACCACAAGGAGATGCGTGTACGCGTGCGTAGTCACCGCCGCCCCCCGGCTCATGGAGCCTGTCTACCTGGTCGAGATACAGGTAGCCCCGGAGCGAGGGCCTGTGTGGAGAGCTGCGTGATGTCTAACGGCCTTTCACAAAACCGCCACCTCATGAGACGAGAGCGTAGTTTAAGACGCTGTGGTCTAATCCTCGATTAGGGCGATTTAATGAGATGTTTTAACATAGTGCGTCTTAGTGTGCGCTAACGAATGAAGAGTCTTATGTCTTGGCTAACACCCTTATCTTCTGATCACTTAGTGCCCAGAGAATGCGGTAGGCGGCATCTACGGCGTGCTGAACCGCCGCCGTGGTCACGTTTTCGAGGAGTCACAGGTTGTGGGTACCCCGATGTTCCACGTGAAGGCATACTTGCCTGTCAACGAGAGCTTCGGCTTCACCGCGGACCTCAGGTCCAACACCGGCGGTCAGGCATTCCCACAGTGCGTGTTCGACCACTGGCAGGTGAGTCTGACGTCCCCTTAACATGGTGTCCAGAGCCGAGTCCAATGTCGACATGTTCTAGATCATGCCTGGTGACCCCATGGACCCTGCATCCAACTCAAAGCCCTACCTAATCTGTCAGGAGACGAAGAAGAGGAAGGGACTGAAGGAGGCCCTACCAGACCTTACGAATTACCTGGACAAGCTCTAATCACATTTGATATGTGTAGGCAGAAACATCTTTTGTATTATGTCCTAGGGGAGAGAAAGAAAAGAGCCGCCAGTTGCGCCAAATAAGTTGGGAAAAAAAATCGAATAAAACATATTCGGAACCAAGGAACACCGATAACTCCTACTCATACACGTGTACATGCTTTACTCGATACGAACGTATTCAAGACCTAATGAAGAAAGGGGTGTAGCCTCCATTCTTGTCCACACAAGTGGTTCTCCTGCTTGGCATGCGTTCCCCTGAGCGGTTTCTCCATGTGGACTTAGTGGTGGAGGACATGGTCGGGGCTCTCCGGGCCAATGTGGACTCTGCTAGCTCGTTTTGCTCGCGTTACTCCTTTCACTGGGCTGGTATTTAGCTGCCCCAGGACTTTCTATGCTTTAGTGACTCGCCGGGAAGACGCATGGATGTAATCTGTTTAATATGCTTCGTTTCGCGTTCAAGACACTTCTGAAGTCGTGCGCATATGTAGAAGTGTCTTGTCTATGCTAGTTTTGCTCCAGATCATTTTTTGTGACATGTTTTCAACTTGATGTCGAAATAAATGTTATCAGCACCACATTCAATGCTACTTGGACTGAAGTCTCTGACACATTCAATTCCAAGGAATCTACCTGGTTCAAAAAGCCTTCCAAACTAGATTTATTTGTCCATCACCAGTTGATGGTTCCAATGCCAAATTTACATACCTGACCCCATTTTCTATATCAAACGTGCCAAAATTTTTCGTCCAACAGCGAGTCAATTCTCCTGCAGACCAGTGGGCCAAATGAGTGCTCCTTTTGGCCATGCAAATCAACACCCAGGAATCATCATTGTTTTGAAGTGCAATCACCAGTTATGCTGAACAATTGACCAGCTTGGACGATCACAAATTGCGGAGAATCCAAGTGACAACGGATCCAGTGCCGAGAGAGTCAGCGCACCTGCTTCTGTTCGCCGTCAATAAAACAGTTCACGTGCAAGCACGTCTATTGCGTCATTTTAAAAAAAAATTATAGCTGAAAATGTCAGAGTTATCACTTTTGGAAAATCAGAGACAGCATGGACGTCCTAATTTGGCCAAAAAGGCCTTCATCGAGCCACAAAAGTTGTTGTACAACATAGGTTATGCATAAAAATTATTGAAGTTTACAGATAGAAGAGTTCAGTTCTGTCAGACTCACTCAGATTTTGCTGCTACTTCCGAAATAGACTGAAAGAATCAAATTCGGTGTTAGAAATGTAGTTCTGGAATTATGGATTTTGATGCCAAGAAGAACTAAACTTGATGGTGCTGCAACCTTTTGGTGTGGCAACCCCTAAGGCTTTTTTATTTAGTAAAGTCTCACTTATGTGATGGCAAAAAATCGTGTCAAGTGAGATGTGAGTCTTTTTAAAAGCCTGCTTTTTTGGCCCATCCCAACACGAATAACTCATTTGTTCCATGCGTAAAAGCTTGAAAGAAGTCAGAGATGTGTCTACAAATTTCAAGTCTAAAATCCCAACAGGTGTTAGATTCTAAAAAAATGAAGTTAGATTGTTTGGGCTTATGTATGCACATGTCTCACGTGGCTTAGTCACAGGGTTCAGTCTTAGTCATAGCATTTCAGTTAATAATGACCGAAAATTCCTATCTCACATGCATGGTAAGTCTCTGATATACTGTATGGTTCACTTGCTGTTGACCGAGTGTCATCCATACGTGCAATATTTTAGAGTGAAGTGGACTTTTTTTCAAAAAAAGATTAGTCTGACACGCTGAATGTCCCGCAAGGTCAAAGAATTCCTAATAACTCACAAGATCAGCCTTCGTCAACATGTTCGTGAGCATCGGAAGTCGAAGCAGTTGGGTTCTCCGATGGAGCAAAGCTGTGCTGTGCCACGAAGGAAAGGAAATCGAAAAATGAGAGCCAAATATTTCGAATTTTTTTTTCTCAGGACAAAAAGTGTGACCGTCGAGATCATCAAGGTCTGCAAGGCGTAACGATGATCCAACCTTGGAATGCCGACAGACACAGCGCAAAATGTCTATTTCTCAGATGGGGAGAACGTTTCTGCTCAGACATGTGGCAACTCTGCGGAAGGCGAAATTGTTTACAAACGTCGTGTTCAGGCCATCCAAGGTGCAGTGTTGGGGACATCTTGCTGAGGTTGAGAAGTCTTCCAGCAACCTTGGGTTCAACTGTGACAGCGGTCTGTTCAATCTCCAAGTGTCGTTTCCTCGGCCTCGTCACCAGCACCTATGCATTCACGATGAAGTGACCGTTACAGCGCATGTGAGGATAGCCGAGAGTTCAACCATGCTGACCGCATCCGCCCGGTCCGCGGCCGGCAAGGTTATCGCCTGCGAACGTCTCTTGGGACGCCTGTCCAGGGTCGCCTTGTCTACGTCGCACGGGTCGTCCTACCGAACGAGGAGGCACAAAGCTACCAGCGCCACTGAAGTGACTTCTCCTGAGGAGTCACACAATTCCTCCCTCTACAGCTCTCCTCCCTTGGATTCGCCGCCAGCACTATTCATTCAGAAGTATGGCCGGGTCCTAGACCTCCACGCCGCGCAAGCCCAACCTCAAGGACCATGTCCGATTACCCACCAGAAGCTGACGGCGGTAGTTGCGGCAGTCCAAGACACGTCAACGTACGAGGAGCTACTGGAGCAGGTGCGGTTGGGCCAAGATGGCACTGAAGTCTCTAAAAATCAGATCGGAGAGAATCTCTTCGTGGACGGAGAGATTGCGTGCAGGTCGAGCATACTGGATAGCCGAGACCTACATCTGGGGGAGGACGAGTCCTCACAACAGCTCAAGTGGGCAGAGACTCGCCTGGAGCTGGCAAAGCTTCCCTCCTACTACCTCTTGCTGTCTAAGGCAAGACTGACAGCTCTGGTTTGCACCACGGCAGCCGGCGGCTACTGTCTCGCACCCTTTGAGTTTGATCCCGTTGGATTCTTTTTATGCATGACCGGCGTGGGGCTCATCTCGTGCTCGGCCAACGCAGTCAATCAGTTCTTAGAGGTGCCGTTCGATTCGCAGATGAATCGTACGAGGAACCGCGTGTTGGTGCGAGGATTACTGACCCCTCGTCACGCCTTCGCGTTTGCTACAGCAGTTGGAGCTGCCGGAACTTATGTGCTCGTGCAATACGTCGGCACTCTGGCTGCTACCCTCGGTGTATTCAACCTGGTCCTCTACACCTGCGTGTACACTCCTCTAAAGCGAGCCAGCATCATCAACACCTGGGTGGGCTCGGTTGTGGGCGCTGTCCCGCCGCTCATCGGGTGGGCGGCTGCGGCCGGAAGCCTCTGGGATCCTGGCTGCCTCGTCCTCGCCGGAGTGCTCTTCACCTGGCAGTTTCCCCACTTCAACTCGCTATCGTGGAACCTGCGGCCTGATTACTCCCGAGCAGGATACCGCATGATGTGCGTCACTCATCCAGCCCTGTGCAGAAGCGTGGCCTTGAGGCACTCCTTGGGCTGTACCGCAGTCTGCTTAATGGCGCCCATTTTGGACGTTACCGAACCAGCGTTTGCTCTCGAGTCATTGCCGCTCAATGCAGTGCTGGCCTACCTGTCTTGGAACTTCTACACAAATGCGGACAGTGCGTCTTCCAGGCGTCTATTCAGATTCACGTTGCTCCACCTGCCATTGTTGATAACGTTGATGTATGTGAGCAAGAAGAAGAGGGAGAAGCTGCTTAAGTCCACGTAGCACTAGCTGGAAGAGTGCACGCATTAAGTGTCTCTATGGCGATCAGTGATGATGCAGAGCGTCTGCGATACTGCTAAATGAATTACTAACTCCGAATCAAGCATCCTCTCTGGTCCATGCATTGCATACACATCAAAACTAACTTAAGCAGCTACACCAAATGAGCTCTACAACTACGCGGCCTTCATCTTCTTGGTGGCCGAATCAGAGGGTGAGACGTCATCCTCATCATCCTGCTTCCTCTTCTTCGTCCCTCCTGTCATCCTGCTGGGCACCGTGGAAAATCCCGAATTGGCACATCTGGCGCACTCCCAAGAGTTGCTCAGGTCTTCATTGATCTTGCCCAATCCTTGATCCTTCTCGACACAGCGCGGGTGAACAATGTCTAGGCAGACAGTGCATTCGAATAGCTCTGGAGCTGTCTCTGGTCGTTCAGACTCCTTGTTCTGCGCTTTAGGCTCATTGTACCAACCGTCCAACTTGCATATCGAGCAGTAAGCGCACACAGGCAGTTGCGGATGCAGACATCGCCGCTGTAAGCAAAGCAGAGAACGATGTAGAACCAGATACTGCACGCATGTGCACCGTACGTACGAATATTCCTTCAGCTAAATAATAAGTGGACCGTACCTTCTCGCACGTCTGCTTCATCCTGCCCGGTCCACCGTACTTGGTCATGTCCTTGCAATAGACGCAAGTCTTGCAGTCCCCTCCTTGACATGCCTCACACATCTTGCAGCGCACCCTCCTCCGGCGGTTGCCTGCCGCAAACTTCTTGTGGAAGAGCTTGTTCGTCGATGCAGTTGACGAAGAGTGAGAGCCACCGCTTCCGCCGACTGTTCGCTTTGTCATGGCTTCCATCACTTGCTTGGCCAGGAACTTTTTGGGCCGTTTGAAGTCGTCCTGCTCCGACCAGCGTAGGATGCACTTGCCTGTGATGGCCCTGTCGGGGCAATCGTCCTTGTGAGCGAGCACGAGGGTGCGCACGTCCTTGACGACAGCAATCGGATCGGGCAGCATAATTGGCACCTTCTTTTTGCTAGTGGGAAGGTTGTGCAGATACATGATGATGAACTTGATACCATGAAGCTCTGCTTGAGTCAGATGCACGTGCTCCTTGGAGACGACGACACCCACCGCCTCTGAGCCGCTCTTGCCAGGCTCAGTAGACAACTTGAAGACCTCCTGATTGGGATCTACGCTCTCTCCTTTCTCCAGACGAATGCGACGTTTCTCCTCCTCAGGCAGGTCAAGGTGGGAGCGGCCGAGCAGACAGTGGGTGTAGCGATCGAGCACGAACCTGTCGAGAGAGACGTCACCCCTGTGAAAGATGCTACTGCATGTTACGCTGACAGCCTCACCACAGCAGTTCAGTGAAAAAGGGGAAGCGAAACTTAGATGGCACGTGAGTAACTTCCTCGATATGGGCCACTTGAAGCTGCTTCTCAATGCCAAATGAGTGCAAGAAGTTTCCGCCGAACATGATCGTGTCCACAGCTATTAAGGCAAGCCAGAGTAGTGAGAAAGAAATACCAAGAACAAAGTTAAGGTCCCACGTGTGTATACGGCGTGAATCCAACCGCTGGGTATGAATAGTGTGTGTCCTTCCGCCAACTCAAACCGGGCACAGTACTCGACGATGCCTCCGAAGAAGATGTCTGAGTGTTTGCCTGCCAAGACCCACTCCTCGTAGCGCTTCAGATTGTCGTCGGTGGGAGGGATGAGGAAGAACACTTTTTTCCCTTTGAGAATGTGATACCTGAGATAGAGAGATCTTTGTCATCTAAAGTCTGAAACTTTCAAAAAATGCTCTCTGACCAAGCAGATGCTCCACCGCAGTCGATGTGAAAGTCCGTGTAACACCTCTCCACTGACATGATGCAATACTTCTGCACCTGCAATGACGCAGATGCATTTTAGCCCGTTGCGTACGTGGCTGATGAGACGGAAACTCACCTTGGGATACATCATGTCGTCGACATTGTTCGTGGGCTCAATCTGTAGCTCCTTGAGATGCTTTGGCCAAGCGCGGTCGATCCAGTCCACCATGCGCACGATCTTGGGTGTGAGCACCTGAGAGTCCAGCTTGGTATTGGAGAACTCCAGGCTGATGACGTTGAGCACGGCCGTCCTCTCTTGGCGGGGAGTATCGAAGTAGCGTTGGAAGTCTTTCATGGTCATGGTCACGGTCTTATTGTTGGAGTCTGAGCAGTCAATCACCTCCAGCGGACGGCGAGAACCCACAGCAGTCCGGATGTCGCTCATGCCAAGTACCTTTGGCAGGCGCAGATCCAGCTCCTGCCTTTCGGCGACGTGCAGGGGCTTTTCGAAGCCTTCGCGCTGGAGATACGACACGGTCAGTTCTCTTCCCGGGAGCGTCTTGACGAGGGTGTGGGCGGCGTAGGATGGAGAAGACAACTTCTCGGTGAGATTCAATCGGTCGGCGCGGCTCTTGGTGATTCCCAAGGGGGCGACGTTAGAGGGGGGGTCCGATGTCGGCGGAATCGCCGCCATCGCGCAGACCGAGTCCGACTCCGACATGTCGGACGCCTCCTCCTCCTTACAGGGGACCAAAGACTGCTGGTCGGACCAAGAACCGAGACGTCGACCGAATAGGAGAAGAAGAGCTCTTGCAGGCTAGCTGGGCAGACAGCATTCAGCTAACATAAATCGGCTGTATTTGAAATTTATCGCCATCTAGCGTTATTACATATCTACGTATCTATTATCTACATACATCAACATTTCACTTTATGTCGCATAGAGTTTATAGTTGCTTTTAGTTGACAACTAAGAGAAGCACTAGTGAACGTGGAGCAACGCTTCCAAGTCCGCAAACTAGTGACCGACCCTTCCTGGTAGATGGCGTAAAAGCGCCAAATCGGCGAGGGAGCGAGTTCGGCCGTCTTCTCCGACGACCGAGATGACTCGCCCACAACAAACAGCTAACGGCGGATCGTGCGGATCCTTCTCTCCACTGTTCTTGAGGCCACCGAAAGCGAGAGGGACCTCCCACCCCACCGCACACCCGCAGTCCACGGCGTTGATTCGCTTGAAGCCGCCCAAGTCCTCGAGGATGGATCAGTTGGTGGCGAACGTAGATCATCTCGTCTTCGATGTGGAGACAGCGCTGGCGCAGCAGCTCGGGGCACAGCCGCTGCCCTTCCCTGGCATGGACAAGTCCGGCGCGGCCGTCTGTGACTTCTACGTGAAGGCTACATGCCCCAGAGGGACCGCTTGCCCCTTCAGGTTGGCGCAAAAAGTGTCTGGCACCTGTGTCTGGTGCGTCTCTCAGCACTGGTGCGAAATGCCCGGTGCCGCAAGTTAGCACGAGGCACAAATGAGCAAAAAACCCGAAGTGCTGTTGTGAACATGTTACGAATTGAGATTCCTTGGGTCGCTTAACCCGGATAGGCCTGATGTGAGCGAAACCTTTTGTAGCCACAGGCCCGGCCTTCCACAAAATGGTGGCACTCTCGACTGTATGAGTTTCTGCAGTAAGAAAAACAGAAGCCTCGACCTTGGCACGAGTCATGCCCACTGTTCTTGAATTTTAGGCACTTGAAAAGCCTTTGCTGTCTCAACTAAAGAAAAGGACACATTTCTTCTCAGTCTCTGGGCCTTTAAAGCTTGTTTTCTCTCTTCCAGGCACGTCCGGGGTGACAAGACTATCGTGTGCAAGCACTGGTTGCGCGGGCTCTGTAAAAAGGGCGACCAGTGCGAGTTCCTACACGAGTATGACATGTCCAAGATGCCAGAGTGCTACTTCTATTCCAGATTCAGTGAGTTTCGCAACCAGCCCGCCAACATTTGCAAATCTCCTAGAGAAATTTGCTCTCTTTCTCTTTCCTGCAGATGCCTGCCATAACAAGGAGTGCCCATTTCTGCACATCGACCCCGAATCCAAGATCCGCGACTGCCCCTGGTACGACCGCGGCTTCTGCCGTCACGGTCCAAGCTGCCGTCATCGTCACGTCCGCCGAGTGCTGTGCCTGAACTACCTCGCCGGGTTCTGCCCGTCGGGAGCCGAATGCCCGGACGCGCACCCGAGGTTCGAGCTGCCGGCGCCGCCGGACGCTGACGGGAGAGGCGGCAAAAAGGTCGTCATCACTTGTCACTACTGCGGGGAAGTCGGGCACAAGGTAAACAGTACTTGGGATTGTTGGTGCCACAAACCTACAATGAGGGCCACAAAACATGACTACTACGTTTCTTCATTGAGAAGTCTGTTGTGACTTATACATTTTTAGGACGCACAGTGAGTTTTCTAGTCCGCAGCCACCCAAAAGCCTGCGAGTTTTTCTCCTCCACAAGGATTGTTTGAATGCTTTGACTCTTTTGCTACAGGTCTCCGGATGCTCTAAGGTCCCTCCGGAGCTGCGAGAAAACACCCTCGAGATGCTCGGTATTCACAGCCACGCGCCCTACGGTTACCAGGGCTATCGGAACTACGGGCAGCCGGACTTGGGCAGGAGGTTCAAGAACTTGGATGAGATTGTGTGCTACAAATGCGGAGAACTCGGACACTTTGCCAACAAGTGCTCCAAGGGGATGCTTGCATTCCTCAGCAACCCAGCTAACAACAGAAATTGAAGAACAATAATATGGAAGTATTAAAACTGTAGTTTTCATGAAGTGACTCCTCTCGCCAAAAAGAAAAAAAAAGAAAAGAACTCTATTTCGCACAAAAAATGCAATATAATTGCTTCTCTTGTTTTAACTCCACTTATTACAATGAAATATTGGTTCTAGATTGCGTAAGATGTAGTGCTGTCATATGAGTCTGCATAGGCAGGGATTCCTATAACAACTTCCGGATGGGAAGCCAATCTCGAATTGTGAACAACCCTCTCGTGCCGAAGTCCTCCTTGTTGCCAGATTGACCCGATTCGGGGTCAGCAACATCATATTTGGCTCTATTTCAAAATGTGTGACCAGAAGAATTTTTGGACTTTCTGATATAGTGTTTAGCCATTTTTCACCCGACTGTCTTTTTTTCGGCAGATTTTGAAAGTCCTTATGTAGTGATTTGGCCATTATTGATTTTGGCTATTCTGGTCACCGGCCATCTGGCAACACTCACAACTGGGCGCCGTGTCTTCTCTGGCCTTTCCTATCCCTACTTGTTATAGGTGCCCTCCCCCCAGATGAATCGCTGGCTTTTACCGACGGTGATATGTACCAGGAACCGTGACACAGAGTCCGCTTGACGACCATTCAGAAATTGGACCTGGTGACGTTGAAACCAAATGTTACGAAGGACCTTCATAGTGACGACCGCTCTTTTTGCCCCTCAGCTATGCCAGATTCCGCATCTTTCGCTTGCGTGGTGTGGAGGTAGTTGATCAGACTGACACTGTTGAAGCTGTCACACTCAGGCTGTTTCTGGCAACTTTCCTACTTGACTACTTCTACTGGTATCCCTGGATTTTTAATATTTAGCTGTCAGATGTCTCTTTGGGTGTTGTCCTTTGAACTCATTGGGTAATATTAAAATCGATCGGGCCCTCAGTCTTGAGCTGTACAGCAAGATATACAGAACAGCCCCTTTATTCATATCGGTATTAGCAGGGCCTTAGAGTAATGAATTACATTTTATATAATTGTAAGGTAATTAATTCCATTACATTTTCAGGAATAGCAATGGAGTGACATTACTTTTCAAAAGATTACTCATTGTAATTGCTTCAGATGAATTTAGCTGGCAACCCTGACTGAAAGCTTTAGGGCTACACCTGCAACTGCTATTCATCAGTGACTCTCTAGGGCGCCCACCACCACATCACCTTGTCAGAAAAAAAAATTACTGCATGAAATGCATGTCAATGATGTCTGGAAGTAAAATTTGCAAAAGTAATGCCATTCCTTATCCTGAAAAGTAATGATTGGGTAATGAAATAACTTTTTCTGGGATGTAATGAGTAATGTAATTAATTATAAATGTATTTGCTCGTTGTGTGGACTCGTCCACCTATGTAGAGATACAGGCATCCCTCCGTCAACGAACACAATGTGTTCCAGGAAAAGTGTTCGTCAAGTGAAAATTCGTTATGCGAAGTAAAGCCTATGTAATAAAGGGTCCAGGCAAGAAAATGCAGCCCTAAAAAAGACTCATAAGTCAATAAATACGATTTTAAAAACTAGTCAGGAAGGGCCTATGGGCAAAACAGGCTGCTACAACTTAACCTCACTATTAGCATCAAAAAAAGCCATTGATGCAAGGTCTTTTGTTATAGAATTGCTTGGTTTTGCACGCTGAAGGCCGGTGCATCCAATTCAACGAAGCCTTTCAGTTCACTATGCAAAAATTCAGGCACTGCATAAAAAAGGTCTCAAAAGGAGATTGTTCGCACATTGAAAATTCGTTAACCGGGCGTTTGCTATCCGAGGAACTCATTTCTCTTTCTCCAATAGTTTCGGGAGTGGCAACAAACGTTCCAACACAATATTCTCCACCCCTTCTTCCTCGAGTATTGCTTGATCCTCTGACGGGAACATGAGTAGCGTGACGCAGTTCCAGTGCTTCATACGCGAGTGCCAGGGGTGGTGGGACCAAGCGCGGCCGAGCCTTTCGTAGGGGTACGCAGACGTGGTCGTCACACTCTTGGGAGTCACGTCCTCGATGGACCTGTCATTTAGAGGTTGTACTGCATGTTCCACGTGGCAGTAGCCAAATATGTCTACAACCACGTGCACAGCATCGATGCATACAGTGCGGGTCAAAAGTGCTGTCACAAGATTGCTCTTTGTTGATTCTGTGGACCGAGAAGACGTAGAGATTCCACGTAGCAAACGCCTAAAAGCCAACTATGCTTTTTGCAAGTGCACCAAGGTGATTCGATAAAAATGTTGTCCTGTTGGACAAGATTTGTCTCAGTTGGCACAGATGCGTTAGAACCTCGTCTGAGAGGGTCAACACTATAGGGTAGACTTAAAATTGTTGCTTTTATTGTAGCTGTAATGTCTCATCTCAGCTGGCACATTCCTATATAGCTGATGTCACTGAATCAATTTTTACTATATTAACCTAGACAAGTGGCTCGGCCCTCATTGGATGGACTATATACAGAGTGCTTAATTGAAATTCAGACAAAAGATATGACTGGACAAACGCCGTCAAGAAGAAATAGTTGCGCATGATACATGTATGAAGAAGTTCATTGTCGGAAGAAAGTTAACTTTAGGCTTAGGCCTTTGGGCCTCTACCTCTTCATGTGGCCACCACCACTGTCCACCACTTTCTGCACCCTGGCCGTGTAGTTTGAGCTGATCTTGGCGACTACAAGATTCACCACTTTTGATTGAAAGTGGCCTTCAGGTCCTGCACACGCCCATGTGAGGTAACACAGACCCTTCTCTTCAAGATGCCCCGAAGCAAGTGATCCAACAATGCAAACCAAAGCACATGAAAACGTTTCAAGGTAATTCTGGGGCACGCTGTAGTTAATTTGACTGGAAAAGAAAAATTGAGGTGTAGCAAGTTTGGAACAAGTTTTCCTCTTGCATTCTGGTATCGAACTTTAGTTGTATCGCGCTTTTATGGCATGATTATACCGTTACAATTGTGAAGTATCGTCCGACCAACAGTACTTGGGCCTCCGATACTCGATCGATACTTAACCCATCAGGTTTTGGACATTGTATCGAGGTACTGTATTAGCATCCACTTGTATGACCGTACTGCAATGCCTGTCAGACAACACCCTCTCAAGTGATGTTACAGGGTGAGGACGTAAAAGGGTAGAGAATCCCGACCCAGTTTCATGCATGCGCGGAGTTGATCCGCCTGAGCCACGGACTTCTTGAGGATGCTGGAACAGTTTTTTCGCGAGTCCACGATCCACGGCCTCCGCTACTTGGTCCCTGGCACTGGGAAGACGTTCCGCCTGCTGTGGCTTCTCATCCTTAGCGTCTGCTTCATCTCGGCTGCCTATTTCATCTACTTGAACGTCCTTGGCTGGATGGAGAGTCCTACAGTAGTACTCAGCGTGGATGAAACTAAAATCGATGTGATGAGCACAGCTGTAAAATACTTTTATGCACACAATTTATAGAAGCTTGTTCTAGGGAAACTTTCCTTTTCCCTCCATAACCCTGTGCCCCAAGATAGGGAGTCCGGACTCCTTTGTCCGCAAGTTCTTCAACAAAAATCCAGAGGCTGGAAAAGATCTCATAGCCGTGCTGAACGTCACGTCGAGCAAGCACCTGCAGCTGAAGGCTGAAGGAGAAGGCGTTGGGGATGTGTTAAACCATGCCACACTCTTCCTGAAATCTACTTCCGACTTCTACCGACATGCCATGGCTTTGCTGTACAACCGGACCCTGCAGAAGTCCGCTGTCAACAACACAAACATCGTAGACAAGTTAAGCATAGAGATGGTGCTGGAGATCATGTCGCATCAGGAAGCGGAGGAATGGTTTCATGCACTACCACTGATACAATGGAAGTAAGTATCCAACCACGAATGAGCAGTCGAGGGGAACTACATTTCTTTTTTCTATTTTTTTAGAACCCATCCCCCGCACCATTTTTTAACGAAATGTTTAGACGGCGTCGACAACTTCGCCCATGATGTCCTGGAGCATACGTTGTGCAAGGACCAACCACGTCCTACCTGTGAAGAATATTGTCAGGTACTTCACTACAACATGCTTAAAGCACTAGAGTTGTCGTTGAGCCCAAAACGCCAAGGTTGTCTCCCTGATCGATACTTACGAGGACGACTTTGTCGAGGCCTTTGAGATGAGTGTGGAGGACTTGAGCAGAGACAAAAATCCCGACCAGCTGCCCTGGTGCAAGAGAGGACCAGGCAAGACCATTGATCGACGTTTTAGGGAACATTTTTTAAGGCCCATCACATTAAATGTTGTTGAAAGATTTTTAACATCAAATAATCAGTCTCAGTCTTGCTTATAGATTTAAATTCCATTTAATACCGTGCATGCCCAACTGCTTGACAGTGTCGCAGCTCTTAGTGCGGCCACCCCGCTCCGAACCCCCACCATCAAATGCACACTTTGAACTTTAATTGCATTAAAGAACATTAGAGTATCAATCTAAAGGTAAGACAGAAAGCACCAGCGGCTGTTGGGATCAGGTGGTCACAGACAAGGGAATCTGCTTCACCAGCGCAGGTCTGAACAGTGAAAGATAACATACATTCTAATAACAGTGTTGACATCTTTCTCTCCAGACGTGGGACAAATGATAAAAGGCACAATGAGAAGTGGAGAGAACTTATACATCCTCTACTCAGGTTGGCCACACTCTCGTCGCAGGATTTTTCGCCGAGGACGGTGACGAAATTATGCACAGTCGTGCATAAATTATTCTATAATAATAACTTTAACTAAATAACCCTAACTAAAAACTCTTTAGGATCGAATACGACATCTTAATCGGATCACAGGGACTCTTTCAGCGGCACAACGCGCCCGTTAGATTCAGCAACGACGAAGTCATCGACCACATTGTCAATGTACGACAATGAAAAAGTTAACAGTCTGATTGACTTGAATCCAGATATTGGACTTGGTCTTGAAAATGACCGGTTTCTTGCCCCTGAACTTTGCTCAATTCAGCTTCTTCCCCTCTTACTTGACGCGGAGGTAGTTGAGGTTAGCCATGCTGAAGCTGTCGCACTCGTTCTGCCTCAGGCTTTTTCCCCACTTGACTACTTCTACTGGTATCCCAGGATTTTTAATTTTCAGCCATGAGATGTCCTTTTGTGTGTAAATTTGGCGCTCACTTGTGGAAAGTCGATCGGACTCTTAATTTTGGCATACCTGTATCTCGTGCCAGTTGAGGATGGATTCACCTCTACTAAGCTATATTTTGTACGAAAATTCACGTGAGCTTCGTTCTGTGCAGGTGAACGTGTTGAAGGCCATCAAGACGACGCGAGAGTTCGCGTACTTGTCCGTGGAGACGAGGCAGTGCTACTACCCGCACGAGAAGACACTGCGGCACTTCTCCGCTTACTCGGAGGCAAATTGCGGACTTGAGTGTGCCTGGGAGTTTGCCAAAACAAAGTGTCACTGTGTGCCGTGGTACCTGAAGAGGTTTTACCCCCAGTGGAACACTTGTCTGGTGGAGAAAGTTTTCTTTTTTTTTTTTCACTCAGCTCCTACTTTTGTCATAGTGCTGTTCTTCTCATTCTCAGTTCTTTGGCATGGTCTGCTTCAACAATGTAGTGGCCCTCCGCTACCCCGAAATCGACAACAAGTGCATGAGATCTTGCCTCAGGGACTGCGAGTCCACTAAGTACTCCTCATCCATTCAGGAGATCGACCCACTGACCGCGCTCATCGGAGAAAAAGCCTACCACTTCGACTGCAGCTCCGTCGACTTCAACTCGGAGAAAGCCATGCAGCAGCTGCTACATATGAGGAACATGGACACGATCTTGGCGTGCAGGTTCGCCCGACAATGGCTCAACACGTCGGACTTCCCGGACAGTGCAGTGTGCGTACCAAAAGACCACACACTGATGCCTACCTGCATTAAGCATCTTCACTTTCTTCCAGGAGTGATCTTGACACCTTTGTTCATCGCCTAAGCCTTTTGCACGTGACCATCGAGAGTGGGACTACCGAGGTGATCATCAAGTCTGCCACCACCAACGCCATTGGCATGATCTCCAACATTGGCGGCGTCCTTGGGCTCTTCTCTGGACTCTCCATCCTCAGCGTGTTCGAGGCCATCTACTGGCTGGTGTGCAGGGGGAGGTGCCGAGCAACAAAGAGCAAAAAAAGGACATCACCTCAACAGCCTTGCTAGCCTTGCTAGCCACTCGATGACTGGCGCTGGGTCGAATCACCATGAAAGCAATGAATGAGTCTGAATAATAATAATAAGTGTTACTAATCTGAATCTTACGTGGATCTTCATGCATCTAAATCGAATCCTGTACAACGACTCCCAATCGGATCTTGGGACATGGACGAAATACACAGAAAAAGTCAAAATTGGCACTTTTGAAGTACGTATGTGTATCTGCCCATAGTCATTGCTGCCTTCTGCTGCCCTCCTCGCTGACCTTAGTGACAAATTTGCATCCCATTAAGTGGGCTGACAAATTTCAAAGAAAGCAAATTTTTCTTTGCCACAAGGCAAATTACGAGGGTTTTTTCCCCACCCCTCTCTGTAAGTACCAGTGGCTAGCCTTGCTTTAAAGATCAGCTGACACGAAGTAAATATCTGTCCCGTAGACGTTGCTTGGAAATGTTTAAATGCCTTCACAAAAATAGTAAAGAGTGCTTGGTCAACATAAATGGCAGGCACTGTACTGTCCTATCCAGACCTTTGCTGCAATGGAACATCGCATTTTTTGCATCAAATCTTTGTCTGATGCCGACTTGTTATAATGATCATAAATCACTATATGAAACAAAGTAATCAATCATATGCAAACAGACTTGTTTGCCAGTTTGGGCTAGAGAATGATGACGTTGGTGAGAACAATCCTTGATGGATTTGTGCAAATTGATGTTTCGCCAGACCTACGTACAGTACTACGTACTATCACAGGTAGACGTACTTCATCCAGCTGCACTTCTGCAGCAACAGCGTCTACCTATGAGAGTACGAGTACTCCAATTACATGTATAGCCTTTAAGTGATCGATAGTGCTGAGTATGATTCGAATGCGACTCGAATCTTTGCCAAGTGTATTTGATATCCAGCGTCTTAGTTGTCAGGATTCACCAAGGATTCAAATGTGAAGTCATGGATTCCAATCCTTGAACGATCATATGAATACTTGGCAATTTAAATTTTTCTACTTTTATTTAAACTCCTGGCGATTGATCACTGATAGAGGACAGCCCAAACCGGTTGAGGCTGATCACATAGCTTGCCTGGAAGTTTTTCGCCCACCTCTGCCATAGAGTGGCTTTTGGGCTGCCCCAGAACTTCTGCAGCTACGGATGTTGGTTATAATGCGCTACCCAGAAATTATATAACATACCCTTTGAATTTATTTTGCTAGAATGAACTGAGGAAATGATGAGTCCTTTGGTCTCCTCTTGTCTTGCTTCACTAGTTGTCATAAGGCTACCTGACCTAAGAAAATATAGTGGAACACGCTTATAGAGACACGTTTATTGGAGACTTCGGCTTATTAGAGACAAAACATCAGGTACAAAAAAATTATGACATTGAACTATTACTCTTATTAGAGACACAACACAGATAATAAAGACAGAAACTGCCCACAATCAGTTACTAAAGTTGTTACTTCTTTTTATACACTAACTCACCCTGTGCAGAGAGGATTTGAGGACTTCTCCTGGTTTTGCACCCTTGAACAAAAGATGCAGCAAAGTCTGAGTCACAAAGCCACACAAATGTACTCGAGACCACTTTTTCTCTGTCATTGCTGATGAATAAATACGTCTTTTGCCACTTTCCAGCTTTTTGTGTCTTCTTGACTATGTCTTTTATAAACTCGGTTATTAGGGACACACGCTTATTAGAGACAAAACTCGCAGTCCCAAAGTGTCTCTATTAAGCGTGTTCCACTGTATCACTATACTCCAAATTCTGGTGTAGCCTCATGCGCTGCAAAGGCATAAAATCAACTAATGCGAGCGTAATGCACTAAACTTGTCAAGGACGTTAAGAACAGTCTATAAAGTGGTTTTTTTTCACCCCTGCCCAAATAAAAGTGCGTCCACACTGTCACTCTTGCCTCACTGAGAAATCGTTCAGGAAGGTGCAAGATGTCTGCACCCAATGCAAGAGGTGTTCCTTTGTTGGCACGACTTGATACGGCTAAAGGTTTTAACGTCCACCTTCCCCGCTGAGATTCACACTGTTCAGGGACCTCCACCTCCAACCTCTTCCGCGGAGATACTTGACCGACTGCACAAGGAATACGCCGACGTCCTCGGCACATTCGGTCAAGGCGAAACCCTAAAGCCTATGAAGGGTTCGCCAATGAAAATAACACTTCGGACGGATATTCCCATTAAACCAAAGCGCATCTTAACAACCCGTCAGATCCCGATCCATATGCAGGAAGAAGCGGATCAAATTATAAATCAGGCCATTGCCGACGGCATTTTGGAAAAGACTGATGAGCCCACTGATTGGATCAGTCCCGCTTTCTTTGTTCGGGATCCAGCACGGGGTAAGAAGAAGGGTAAACTGCGCCTTGTCTCGGATTTCTCCGAACTCAATAAATATATCAAGCGTCCGGTTCATCCCTTTCCCTCTGCGACAGACATTATAAATCAGATTCGCAGCGACTCCACGGTGTTCATCAAACTGGATGGCTTAAAGGGATATTTTCAAATTCCCATGGATGACGCATC
>JAAUXU010108228.1_pt1 | contig 27445 bp, 20 predicted proteins | sample 7278151 | NCBI WGS metagenome assembly JAAUXU01 (sample SAMN14350113, study PRJNA611818) | marine sediment metagenome | isolation source: surface marine sediment (1.8m) | place: French Polynesia: Moorea | collected 2018-08
CTGAAATTCAATTGCACTGTTCTGAAATTCATTTGCAGTATCTGAATTTGACCTGCACTATTCTGAAATTCAACTGCACTGTTCTGAAATTGATCGTGAAATGGTGTAGAGCTGGCATGAACTTCAGATCCCGTGACATTCTGTTGCAGATTGATCTTCAACAACGTGGAGTCGAGTTCTCGCAGTTGTTCCGCAAATTTGACCACATGCGCGCCGCCCTGCTGGAGCCCATGCCTCCTATGGAGAGAGACACGAACTCGCTCGGTGACGAAGATATCAGGATTAACGGGGCTCCGAACGGAATAGAAGGATCCAGCGTCGGAGGAGGAGCGCTTCTCCCAGACGTTGGTGGTGGAAACAACGACCTACTGGACTTAATCGTAGGCGACTCGTCCTCAGTAAGCTCCGCGCCGACTGCTACTCCCACTGCGACCAAGGACAACGCCAGCTTGTTGGACCTTCTGGGCGACTTGGATCTTTCGAGTCCCGCTCAACCACCACCCTCCACTTCTTCACTCATCATGGGAGGAGGTCCGGCGCTGGTGCCAGCGGCGGCCCCTTCGTCCATTCCATTAAATCCTCTTGATGGGCTCTTGAGTGGGTTACAGAGCAACAACAACAGCAGCAACAACACAAGCAGCAGCTTAGTCAACAACCTGGACGACTTGCTCGGCAGTAGCAACAGCAGCAACATGACAGCCGGGCTGCCGCCCGTGCAGGCCTACAACCAGAACGGCCTCTCAGTTTCCTTCCACTTCGATGACGGCCCCCCTCCTGCCTCTTCTAACTTCGTGATGCTGACGCTTCGCGCCGTCAACAGCAACTCCACGGGCGCCGTGACTGCATTTGAATTCCAGGCCGCCGTCCCCAAGTCCATGCAACTGGAGCTGCAGAAGGCCAGCTCGACTTCAGTCGCTCCGTCGGGCGGGCAGGTGACGCAGCGCATGAAAGTGACGAATCCGGGCCGTTCGCCGTTGCGGATGCGCGTCCGGCTCAGCTACGTCTCGGCCGAGGGCCTGCCCGTGCAGTACCAGGGCGAGGTTTCGCACTTCCCCGCAGCGCTCTGGAACAACTTGTGAATGGACACTTGTTAGGAAGATTTCGTCGTCGTCGTCTTGTTGATCCTGCTGCCTTCAGGTTCAGGTGTGAAAATGATCAAGATGAGTGTAACAAAGAGCTGCATTAAGTTATTCATATCGCCCTACGATTACGTTGTCCATCTTACAGTCTTAGCTTGCTATTTTTAATTTGCTACTGCACCCACCTCACTTGATTCATCGATAGGATCATCATCATCGTCGACCTCTCGTGAGGGTCCGCGATGTGAGTCTTTTTATACAACACTTGGGCGCAAAGGGGGAAGAAGTAATTATACTACACTGTGATTTATCATAAGCTTCTGCAGTGAGGAATCTAAATGAATCCTGCAAGGCTAACAATAAACATGAACTTGCTATGTAAGACAAAATGACCATGATCTTGTCATTGTTCATACAAGACCTCATTTATTTCCAGGGTAACCGTGACATACTCAGATTCAGGAGGTTCATAGCAACACAATTTGTGGCCTCCACTTACATAAGTCGATTGCAGCAATCGAGAAGAAACACCGCCGATGAAAGAGCCACGGTCAATTTGTTGCTGACACAAAGTTAAGCTTTTTATGTAAAATTTGCGGTTATGAATAATTGTGCTTGTAGCATTGCCTTGCCAGGATGGCCGAGTTCAGGGTCTATCTCTTGGAAAAAAAGACTGATCGGCGCTTCTTGTAACTCTTGGGCGCATCCCTCATCTTGCTGACGGCGCTGTCGTAGTCAAACGCCTCTTCCAGAGACCTCTTTGCCCTGCTTTTGAAGAACTTTTTTCCGGAGTTCTTGGCTTTGTCGCCATCTTCCTTATCAGTGGCATTGCTCTCTGTGTCGCTCGACGAGAAAAGATTAAAGATCGACTTTTTGGTCTTGCCTTCAGGAACCATTTTGGACTTGCTTTCGTTGCGGGAGTAAGCACTGGGCTTTCGAGGCTGGACTTCAGAGGAGCTGACTTCACCACGACCAGGTTCCGACAGAGTCTTTCGTGCTTCCAACTCGACTGCCATCTTTTTTTTGGTCGCTTTCAAAGAGGACACTTCAGTTTTCAGAAGATCGATTTCCTTGTCCCGATCGTCAAGGAAACGTTTGTACTGCTTCTCCAGGTCGTCAGCCATACCCGAATGCACGTCCAGGTTGCGCTCATACTCGGCCTCTTTCTCAAGAATCACGGCTTTCAACGACTCGATAGTCTTGTCTCGATCTCCCATCTGGTTCTGCAGTTCAGCCAGCTTCCCTTCCACCTCTGCCTTGTACTTCTGGGCGACGTCGCAGGCTGCCTTCGCAGCGGCAAGCTCAGTCCCTTTGGCCTCCTTTTCTAGAGCGTTGCTGGTGAGTTGTTCTTGCAGAGAGTGGACCTCATTTCGCAGCTTGCGATTTTCTTCGTCCTGCTCCTGCTTTTGAACTTGAAATTGCCGTAGCTTCTGGATCTCTTGCTCCCGTACCTGGACGTCCAGGATAGCCTTCTCGAAATCCTCTTGAAGTTGCTTCAATTTCGTGTGGATCCTCTTGCTTTCTTGGACTTCAAGTTCTAGATCGCTCTTCTGCTTATTGAGCAGGACGATGTCCCGACCTTTCGTCTTAGCTTCTTCATAAGCCCCCTTGACTTCCTCTTGCAGTTTGCTTATTTCTAGAGCCGAGGAAGAAGCCAGGTCTTTTTTCTCCTCAATGACTTTGGACAACTGATTTGCCACATTATCAGCAACTTCCTTCTCCTTGGCCATGGCTTCATCTTGGGCTTTTATCCTGGATGTCATAGTCTTTATCTTTTCATCGGCAATCTCTACTTCAGATGCCTTCGATTCAAGCTGTCTCCCCAGAATTGAGCATTTTTTGGCCAGCTCTTGGCGGACAATCTCTAGTTCATCTTTTCGGCAATTAGCTTGAGTTAGCTGATTGTTCAGCATCTGCAACTCCTTCTGCAACACCGTCACCTCAGTGACGTGAACATCTTTGACAGTATCAATTTCGCGATTTTTGCAATCGATGACTTCTTCCAGATTGTGGACTTTTTCCAACACTTTCTTCTCCTCCTCGTGACTCGCCTCGAGTTGTCGAGTGATCTCGTCAGCTTTGGTGGTCTCTCTCGAAAGCTTCTCCTTGAGGGCGAAGATCTCTTCCTTGAGATCCTGGGCAACTCCGACGGCGGTTTCCAACTTCTCGTTTAATTCAGACTCCTTGGCGCGGCAAATGTCTCGGTGGGAAGATTCCGCCGTTTTCAGTCTGCAGTCCAAGCGATTAAGCTCCTCTTTGTACTTCTTCGTCGCTGCCGTCACGCCACTAAGGGCGGCCTCTTGCTTATCCAGCGTGGCGTTCAGCTTCCCCACACCGAGTTCTAGGATGCAATTCTTGTTGGCTTCAGCCGACAGTCCGTTCGAGGCTCGCTCTAGCTCCTCGCATTTCTCCCTCAGCTTGTCCTCCAGGGAGTCCTTGTGCTTTTGCAAGACGTCGAGGTGACTCTTCTGCTTCTCGAGCAAGGCTTCCCACTTTCTGGCTTGATTGACCTTGGCGTCGATGTTCATCTGGGTGGAGACTTTCCAGCGCTGGATCTTGGCGGCCTCAAGCTGAAACTGGCGCTGCAGGGAATCAGACGTGATCGAGGTGGCTGTCGCGCCCGCGACCCCGCTCTCCTGTTGGGGCTCCAACTCTTCGCGTGCCTCCCGGTACGCGTACTCCATTTTGACCGCGGAGCCGCTGGCCAGACCAAACCAAGACAAACTGACCTCGTCCCCTGACTCGAAATGAACCGTCAGGCGAAGGAAACTCAGCAGTTCCACCTGACTTGGAAACCGGACGGGACAGCAAAGTGCGAGCGGCTTTTCCAATTAGGCACTCTATTGAGTTTGAACGGGACATCGATTGACAGAATTTGACAACCCTGACTACAATTTCCAACCAGGACCTTTGACCGACCGGAAGCAGAGGGTTTTTTTTTTAATCTAGCGGCAAAAATATATATGGGAAGCACGAATTCATTTCATTCTCAAGGATGTTTTAGCCGTAGATCTTGGCGAACCAACATGAGTGATTCGGACGGACACCCTGGCCGCCCTCCTGAGCCAACCAAGTCCAAGGCCGCGCCCCCGGTACTCCTAGGGAGACGCAATCAGGACAAGAGACCAAGTGCGCCGACAAATCCAGAGTACGGCGGGTCCCCCGGCTCCCTCACTCCTCGTGGATCGCCGTCAATGGCGTCACCGGTCGAAGGTGACGTGGAGGCTCCGTCGTCCCCAAAAAAGCACGATCCCAGTCAAGACAGCCTCAAAAATATGGACATCACTGAGCACATGATGGACACAAGGGAAGTTTACAAAAGGTATGGCACCGATCCTGCAGTGGGCCTGACGGAGGAGCAAGTTGGACATGCCCGTGAAAAGTATGGCCACAATGAACTGACCCCTCCGAAGAAGACTCCATGGTGCGTCAAGTTCCTGCTGATTTCATGCCAAGGGTTTTCGATGTTGCTGTGGACTGGATCTGTTATGTGTTTCATTGCCTATGCTGTAGACAGAGCCCAACATGGAGAAGTGACTTCCATGGACAACATGTATTTGGGCGTTGTCCTGGCGTCGGTTGTCCTCACAACCAGCGTGTTTACCTTCTATCAAGAGGTACAACATGAAGCCATCATGGAAAGCTTTAAGCAGATGGTACCCCCAAGCACAGATGTTATCAGGGATGGAGAGATGAAGACGCTGCTCGTAAGAGACCTGGTTCCTGGGGACATTGTCAAAGTGAAGAAAGGAGATCGCATACCGGCCGACATGCTGATCATAGAAGCCTCCTCATTCAAGGTGGACAACTCTTCATTAACGGGTGAATCTGAGCCGGTCTCAAAGAGCAACAAATCCACTGATCCCGACGTCTTTGAAACTGAGAACTTGAGTTTCTTTTCTACTAATGCTGTAGAGGGTACTTGTACCGGACTGGTGATTAGGACAGGCGACGTCACAACAGTTGGACGAATTGCATCCCTCGCCACCTCAACTGGAGCCTCATCTACTCCAATAAGAAGAGAAATTCATCGTTTCATCAAGATCATATCAGTGATTGCCGTTATACTGGGCCTCTCTTTTGGTGTCTTTGCCGCCGTGGTTGGCTACAGTGTAATCGAGTCCTTGTTACTTGTCATAGGCATCATCGTTGCCAATGTTCCAGAAGGGCTGCTGATCACGGTAACAGTCGCTCTGACTCTCACAGCGAAGAAAATGTCCCAAAAAAATTGTCTGGTGAAAAACGTCGAAGCCGTCGAGACGCTCGGTTCCACGTCTCTCATATGCTCCGATAAGACTGGTACTCTGACTCAGAACAAGATGACCGTGACCCATATGTGGTTCAACTTGGAGCTGGTGGAAACATCAGTCACGAAGAACGAGTATGGTGTTGGCTTTGATTCATCGAAGCAAGGCTGGAGCGAATTAGCTTTTGCAGCTTCCCTCTGTTCAACAGCACAGTTCTTGTCAGCCCAGGAAAATGTGCCGATCCCTGACAAAGAAGTCAGTGGAGATGCTACCGAAGCAGGGATTTTAAAAATGATTTCGGCGATCACGGGAGAGGTTGAGGAACTCAGACAGAAGAATCCTCGAGTAGCTGAGATTCCTTTCAGTTCTTCCAGCAAGTTTCACGTATCAATTCATGAGACTGGTGGAGGACGTCATCACATGATGATTAAGGGTGCCCCGGAAAAAATACTGGACTTGTCGACCAGCTACTTGGTGAACGGATTGGAGAAGAAGATTGACGACGCGTTCAGAGCTCAGTTCGCATCAGTTTATGAAAGTTTGGGTAATATGGGGCTGCGAGTTTTGGGCTTCTGTGATAACGTCCTGCCAGCGGATGAGTTCCCGCCCCAGTCCGCCTTTAACATCAAGAAAAAGAACTTCCCCCTTGGTCATAACCGATTCCTTGGCTTGATGGCCCTCATGGACCCTCCCAAGCCCAATGTTCCTAATGCTATCGCACAGTGTCGATCGGCAGGAATAAGAGTGATGATGTTGACCGGAGACCATCCAACAACCGCTGAAGCTATAGCAAGGCAAGTTGGCATCATTTCTCCAGACAGCCTGACCCCTGAACAAGTTGCGAGGGGGGAAAGGGAGTCTAATCATGAAATTCACAAGGCTGATGCAAAGGCTCGAGTGATATCTGGCCATGAGCTTGCCGAGCTTAGCAGCGACCAGCTCGACGAAGCCTTGAACACTTATCCGGAAGTCGTTTTTGCCAGGACCACCCCAGAACAGAAGCTGCTTATCGTGGAGAGCAACCAGCGCCTTGGATCGATAGTCGCAGTGACTGGCGATGGTGTCAACGATTCTCCCGCTTTAAAGAAGGCAGACATTGGAATTGCGATGGGAATCATGGGCTCTGACGTCGCGAAAGAGGCAGCCGACATGATTCTGCTCGACGACAACTTCGCCTCTATTGTCAGCGGGGTGGAAGAAGGCAGGCTTATCTTTGACAACTTGAAGAAGTCCATTGCGTACACCCTGACATCCAACATTCCGGAAATTGCCCCCTTCCTCGCGTTCATCATTTTCAATATCCCTCTGCCCCTGGGAACTGTGACCATCCTCTTCATTGACCTGGGCACGGATATGATTCCGGCTATTTCCTTAGCCCATGAGAATGCTGAGAGAGACATCATGAAGAGAATGCCGAGAGACCCGGTGAAGGATCGCTTGGTCAATGCCCGACTCATCTGCTTGTCCTATTTGATCATTGGTGTCATCCAGGCCCTGGCAGGCTTCTTTCAATACTTCGTCATCATGGGCGACCATGGATTTCTGCCCAACCGTCTTTTGGGTTTGAGGTACGAATGGGACAACCCGGACATCAACGACTTGGAGGACAGTTACGGTCAGGAATGGGCTTACGCAGAGCGTAAGGCACTGGAGTACACTTGTCACACTGGGTTCTTCCTGGCCATAGTCCAGGTGCAGTGGGCGTGTCTGATTATTTCCAAGACCAGAAAAGTGTCCATTATCGAGCAGGGCATGCGTAACCACTTCCTGAACTTTGGGCTGGTGTTCGAGACGCTTTTGGCCACTTTACTTATCTACACGCCCGGAACTGACACCGCGTTCAAGATGTACGCTCTGTCGCCTTGGTACTGGCTACCGGCTTTGCCATTCGCACTGCTCATCGTCTTGCTGGACGAGGCGAGGCGATACTTTATCCGGAAGTATCCGAACGGATTTCTCTTTCGCCTGACCTACTACTGAGTGGCACCACGAATTACAGACATGCATCTTGCTATGTTTAAGTTGCACGCTGCGAATTTGTCAGAGAAATTACAGTCGTTTAGTACCGTGTGTAGTGTTTGCTCGTGTACTAGCTGTACGACTCAGTTGGTCGCCGACGTGGATGACGTGGCGGTCGTCGTTGGTCTCACGCTCTTCACTCCCTTGTCAGCCACCAGGAATGCGTCGAACACCTCTCGAGGGATACTGCAGTACAGTCGACCAGGTCATCACCAAAAGTTTCTCACTGGACTGTTCGACGGTGGCCGTGCCACACACAAGTTTCACCTGATCAACGCCACCTAAAATTTGTCATGAACGTCTTGATCTACGAGCGCTTTTACACCAAAGGCAGCTTGCCATTGGGAATAGGTTCGAACGACGAGGAAGTCTTCGTGTTCACGTCAAAGATCCACGCGTCTATCTTGTTGATGCTGATGAGCACAGCGCTCATGAAATCCACTTCGTACTGTATAAGAACGGCGTCTACGAGATTCTCAACTGCACTCCCTCCGTGAAGAAGAACGGTCCGTCTCCCAGATCGACCACACAGTGGTTGTACATCTCCTCGGGCAGATCCGCGTACGGCTCGAAGCCGTTCGCGACAGTCAAGCGCTCAGTCGTCAACAGTGTCAGCTGTAGTGTACAAACGTGTACAAACGTCACCTTGGTCCCAGGTCCGCCGGTCACCCATAGCGCGTCAGCGTCCAAGAGGACTCCGGTGCTCACAGCACTGTCCTCCGCGGGTGAAAACTCGGTGAGATTGAAGCTAACTGAAAGGAGTTGAACCACTTCCCCTGCACCACTCCGAGGGGAAAGCACCTGTTGGTCTCCCACTGGTACGTATGATACTGCCTGCCCAAGTCTGTGAAGGAGATGTGACGCCTCCCGTCGAGAAACGCTCCCGGGTGGCCGTAGCTGGGATCAGGAACCCCGGGCGGTTGGACGCATTTGGAGTCGGTGTGGAGGAGACCGATGCCCATTATCAGCTTGGTGAAGCGATCTTCAATTTTGGGAATGACGATAACTGTACTATACCACGTTGGCGTTCTGCACCTACTTTGCGCTGTCGCGGTCTCCAGGATGATGATGAGGCACTGCATGAACTGCGTCGACACCCTACGGTTCCACATGATATCTGGCGCTTTTTCAAGAGTGTACGTTCATTGACTCAATGTTTTGCTGCTTAGGCTACTGGACAAACGAAACACTATTTATAAGATTGTGCTATAAATCGCACGGTGAAATGGTTACAACAATCACTGGCTTTAAGGGTTACAGCTTGTAAGGATCAGTGAATATCAGACTACCAATACCGTTATGGATTTAGAAAAAAGGATTTCATTACCAATACAGGCCCTGTACTGACCTGAAAAGAGTAATTATTCAACGCATTAACAAAGCGCATTGTTTACTCAAAGCGTTAAGAAACACAGTTGTATCCTGGTAGATGGTGCAGGGTTAGGTTGACTTAGGTTAGGTAGTAGGTACGCTAGGCGAGGCTATGTTCGGTCAGGTTTCCTTCCTAGACATTTCTTCATATCTTATGCTTCATATCGTATATTTCTTCTGCTGTATATAACTGCAACAAGTAAGCTAGACTTCAGAAATAAGTATTTATGCAAGCTGATGGTGCTCAAGGCAGCTTCAGCTCCTTTTGCTCCTACTCGGCACTTATTCTTGGAGAATGAACAGCTGACAGCTCGTCAGAAACACTTTCAGTAACGTTCTGCATTCACAGGGTAGCCCAAAAGTTCTGCTGCACCATTCGAAACCCTCTCCCGCAATTTTGCAGCCATGTCCATCAAGCATCGAGGTCAGGCTTGTGCACAGCCTTGGAGTCGTCCGTGGTGTTGGAGACCAACACCGTCGACACGTGGTTAGTGGCGCTGTGGCAAAAAGAAGTCGCGAACCTGATCCTGAGGCCTTCGTGCACCGTTGTGTACGCCTTGAGCAGCGTCAGCTGGGGCGAAATGGCTTAGTATGCGAAATTTCTTATGCCAATTTTGTTTTCGGTCTTGGGAATTTTTAGTTCGCATATTACGCTCAATGTGCCCCAAAAGGTGGCTATTATCCAAAAATAAAGATGACAGGTCTGAAAAGTAGCGTTTCTGAAGGCACTTTTTTAGTAGCTTTCGTTTTTGCTCTTAAAGAAACAGCTTTTTATCTAACCGAATGACAATGCCAAGTCTTCTGACTTCGCTCAAAGCAAATCAGCTCTAAGGCTCAAGCTAAAATTATCCATTCCTAGAGAAAAGAGCTCATTTAGTCATCAGATACATCATTACTATAGTTGTTTCCTCATTTCCTTTGTTAATGGCACTTCGTCTCAAAAGTCATACAGGTCTTTTAAAACAAATGAACAATATCGCTGATTATGCCAAAGCCGCTCAATATTCCAATTTCATCCAATAATGAATTATAGTACATGTAAATGATATGTTAAAAAGTACTGGGAAATGAAGCTACCGTCACAAAAGTTGCTGCGTGCGCACCCTCCTCATGCACATAATCTTCTCTACCGAACACACCAGACCTACCTCGGAAGTGCTTTAACGGAAAATTCTCATTTTAACTTCGATTGTTAAAAAATATTTTGGAATCACATCAGCTGAAATCACTCTATTTTTTTTGGGGGGGGGACACCTAAGATATAGTGCGCGCTGTTCGGGCTTCTCTACCATTCTTTTTTCAGTGCAGAGTCTGTTCAAGGTGATTCAGATAAACTGGGACCCGAAACTTGCTCAAGGTCAATGCCGTGAGTCACTTCTTCTCCAGATCTGAATGTCTCAGACTACTGCACCATCCAGGCCATTCTGAAGGGCAAGGGCGGCCATGTCGGCACCAAAATTGGAGGCCTCTCTGATGTGAGTCTGGGCCTCAATCACCGAGAAGGCCTATCCGCTCCACTGTGCCAAGACCGAGGACACTTTGAGAAGTGATTCGTGTTCCTTGTCTCTGGGCCTCGTCAACCAAGTCACTATGTAAAGCAATGAGTGCCCGCTCATTTGAATCACCCTGTACTCCTGCGCTGAGCATTTTCTGCAGGAAATCCTGTGGCAAAGAGAAAGCAACAATTTCGCGTTTGATTACAAATTGCCCGACTGTAAGTAATGCGCATGATATTTTCCTCGTTTTGGCTCCGGCTCGGCCTCATATTGTCCTCGGGCCTCGGCTCCCGCTCGGACAATCGCAGGCCTCGGACAGGTCGAATCACCTCAGTCAAAAACGAGGAAAATATAGTGCTGCCAGACAGCCAGGCAATATACGGTTGGTTGGTGCGTACTACCCAAGTACCGGATGCAGTACCTACCAAAGGTACGTGTGTGGTTCCGTGCAGCATACGTCCTTGTACTCTCATGTACCGTCAGTGACTATCACATCTAAAAGCATCACATTGGATCGTGCATCGCCTCATCCGAGGCTTAGCGTGTTGTTCAAAGTTTGGTCGATACCATCAACTTGTTTGTTTTTTAGCTGGCCTCAAGACTAAAATGCGAATGAAGGACAGGGTGGCAAAAGCAAAATGCCCATTTCAGGGCTTCCACTGCAACGTTTGTTCAGGACGCTTCTTCAAGCTAATATGTGGGGACTTTTCTATTACGGGCTCGCCATTAATGTCAGCTTGTGATTCACAGCTGTCAACTTGTCCAGTCTCCCACTTGAGCATGTACTCCGCGTAGAGGAGCTCTGCCTGCTCCAGGGGCATCCCATGGTCTTGGATCAGAACTGTGCCAGCTGTGATCTCCAACAGTGTCACTGGTGCCCGGCTCCAAAAAATTGAAGAAAATCAGGAGAGTGCATACTTGGATAATTCATGTCCCTTCACTTTGGCCAAAAGCATGTTATTTTCTGGCTGCTTTTACTGTTATTCATTGTACACTTAGCGACATAGTTGCCAGGTGAAGGCCCATTTTTTGGAGAGCAACCAGGATGTCTTAACCTGGCAACGCTAGCAGAACAGAACAAAACTGCGCTTTCCTCACAAATTTTGCCACATGATCATGCAGGATTTTACTGTGCTGGCATCAGCCTGGACCTAAAGACACAGTTTTCGGATTTTACTCGACTCTCATTGACGTTGTTTCTTTTGTTCTCTAGCCTGCAGAATCACTTTGTCTAAACTGCTCTCATTGTGAAGGCTCGGAAAGTTTGTTCATTGATTCCACAATTGTAAAAGAAAAATTAATGTGTTTTGTCCAAGGTGCGCATTGTGACTCCTACAATTGTTGCAGCAAATGCACGACGATTTCCAGCAGTTCCTTGTCTAGAAAAAAAAAAGATGCTTCAAAATTTTGAGTGGAAAAGAAAGGAAGCAACTCAGCCATTCCCCAACAGCCATTTGCAGCGCGAAACGCCGTTGAGAAGCAGACACGGAAAGAGTCCCAACCTTGAGTCTGAGTCTCTCCCAACGCATCCTCTCCTCTCTCTCTCTCTCTCTCTTTCTTTCCGTCCGCCGCGGAAAGGCCTTCACTTGGGCCTTCGATCCCTGAACAAAGTTTGCCTCGAAAGTGGTCGATGAAGACAACGCTTGTGGTTTTTCGGTGATACTTTTTTGCCTTCTTCTTCTGCTTCCTGCTCAACGCGACCATGTTGAAGGTGCCATGAAAGCTGACCTCACGTCATAGTAGTCCAGGTAGGTTCCAACCTGGTAAGCATCGTCTAAAACAGTAACCTCCAGTTGTAGTCATCACCTTTGGTTTCGATGACTGTAACCGACATAATCTCATGGCTGATATGAGTAAAAACACCTGGTATTTACTACAGTAGTCTCCGCTTGTGGTGGTTACCTCGGGGCCCAAAATTCTAATGGCCGTAACCGATATATTCCAAGAACTGATACGAGTAAAAAAGCAGAGAGCTTTTACTACCATGGAACTTTAATTACATACCTGCAGCGCGAAAGCTCATATATTTTTGCCTGCATTCCTCTCTTAGTTACAACATAGACAAAATGAGACCTTCGGACATAGCGTTTCCAACAAGTCTCTGTCTTCTCAATTTAGATGACACGCAGGCAACTTTACGACTTTATGAAGTAAAAAATCGAGAGCCCGAAGAGAAACCGACTTGCGGCTATAACCGGAGACTACTGTAACCTTGCTGCGCGCTCAGGTCACGCAGCCCTGGCGCGAATGTGTCCAATTTCTAGAGGTTATGATGAGTTATGTGCGTTACTTTGGACGTCTTACATAAGCAAATGAACTCGCTTACATTGCACGCGGTAAATCACACTTTTATGTAGAAGATACACACTTTCAACCCTAATGACCCCAGTCCAAAAGGGGCTTGTGCGCAGTACGACGCCAGTTGCATTAAGCCAATGATTTTGCAAAAAAAAAGTCTGTGGGTGTCCCCGGTTGCCACCCCACCCTCGGGGTCCAACCGGACGCAACGTCAGCTGTCCAAGTGGCAAGATGATGTCACTGGAACACTGATTGATGCTCTCTCTTCTCTGTCTCTCTGACGACGTCTTCCTGGAATAATCCATCGCAAACATTGGTCCCAGATAAAAGTTTTCCTTTCTCTGTCCCTGCTTCTCCTTGGTGGGGGAGAAAAAGAAATGAGGTGTCGCTGAACATGGAAAGAAATCCTGGAAGAGAACGGAGATTAAAGAAGCTTTAAGAGTATTTCTTCCTAAGAAGCAAGAAAGTATCGGGAAGAAAGGGAAGGAACTGGTGGAAAAGTGATGAATTTATCGGAAGCGTCAACAGTTCAAACTGATCAAAGCTCCGACATCAGTTTCATTTTTGTCTCCAGCCCAAGTCGGGCTGACTCCAAAGCCAACGTGACCAGATCAGTCGAGCATTGGGAAGTGAATTCCCAGCTCGACGTCAGCTGTCGTGGACCATTCCACAACTGAAACAGGTCCTTTATCTCAAGTGGTTCTTTCGGCCCATTCTTCTGTAGCTTTTGACTGGGAAGCTGCAAACGGTGAAGAGATCCTTCAGACTGGGGTAAGAAGTGACATCAGGTGAAAATAACATGAAAACTGATGTCTGGGATTCATTGGGATTCCTCACCTACGCGTGTCTGTCCGCAGAGACCGTTTTGACGGTGGTCTCTCCCCCCCCCCCAAGGCCCAGCCCTAGCTAAGGCAGTGAAGATGCATAATAAGAGCAGTCTGAGTCGTGAAAAAAGACTCAGCATTGAATATTCCTAGCACACAGTTGTTCACCTTTATTCTTCTTGTGCATCAAGCACTGCTTTGACAGGAGAACCAAGCAAAGGTGACTTAAAACTGAAGAACTGACCAGTGCTGTGATGGAAAGGGAGTCAAGGACTAAAAACCAAGCTTCCCCACTATCTCCGTGCATGACTTCAGTGCTTAAGTTACCTTCGCCCAATTAATGTTGAAGTCACTTTTGCTTGTTTTTTGGTGCTTTAGTCACATTTGCTCAATTCTTTAGTGTTTAAGTCAGTCACCATTGCTTAGTTCTGCAGTATTTTGGTCATCTTTGTTTATTTTTTAGCATTTTGGTCACCTAGTTCTTTAGTCACCTTTGCTCAGTTCTTTAGTCACCTTTGCTCAGTTCTTTGGTCACCTTTGCTCAGTTCTTTAGTCACCTTTGCTCAGTTCTTTGGTCACCTTTGCTCAGTTCTTTAGTCACCTTTACTTAGTTCCTTGGCCCTGAAGTCACCTTTGCTCATGTCGTTTCGTGCTTTAGTAACCTTTAATGTCAAAGAAGTGCTTGATCCTTAGTGCTTCAGTAATTTCTTGCGTCTGAATTATCTCATCACATCAATGAGTTCTTGGTCAGGAAGACTCGACTCATTCTGCGTTGCTATGGATCCAAGCAGCAGCGTCGAGATCTGATCGGTCGCATGGTGTCCATACTATGTCTGGTCTCTGGCTGGTCTGAGGGGACCGCCGTGGACTCGAGGTGATCAATTCATGACGGCCAGAAAGTTGGCGGCCGACTGGACCTGCAGGTCCGCGAGCACTTGGAACGCGTCCTGTTGGCATCTCTGTCTGTGCTGCGATTGGGAAATCTGGTGAAAGCCAATTATTTTGCTCGATTCATACGCAAGTCACGCAATCGCCAGCGCGTGTGCGACAGATTGCCCACCAGAGAGAGCCGCTTCCATGTACGCAGTGATGTTAGTTACTGCACAAATGCTTAGCTGCAACTGTAGGAAACCAAGCAGCAGAGGAAATGCTAAATTATTGAAACTTCTTCTTTCCTCGTCTATTGGTAAAAAAAGAGAAGAAAAGTCTCATCCCAATCGATCACCTCTTTATGACTTTCACACAGCCTCTTATGAGTACAGCGAAACTCACAAAGTAGCGTCGAGATATCGTCCCCGAACCCAGGACGCTACGCAAGCTCAGTCCTTGCAACGGATGACTCAGGACCATTAGGAGAGTCCGTGGAGAGCAGGAAGAAAAGAATGGAACAAATCCGCTGCTTGATCTCCTTCAATTTTTTCGCGCCTCGATTGATTCAGGAATCTCTCGCAACGTCTATCTGAGGTGTGGCCTCACCTCGAGACATATTTTTTAAGTCAGCTTAGTCAGCAACAGCTGAACAGCCGGGGGATGCAAAACTTCATCTGAGAGGGACCCTCTTTAAGTCAGTACCTGTTTTGCTTGACTGATACGAGGTTGGGCAGAGTCGGGTAGGCCTAAATGGCTCGTCCGGAGTTACGTTAGGCCCACCTAGAAGAAATTGGCTTCTCCTTCTTTGTGAGGCTGCTCAGGACGCCTCGATGAACCCGGGCGGGCAGACAGGGCTAAAGGAGAAATTGTGGTGACAGACGTAGAATTCATACGACTTCAGTTGCTGAATCAGCGAAACTTGATTGGGTGGACAAAAGTCTGGAAAATTCCATTAAGTGCATCCTTCATACTTTGCGGTTCAGTAGGCGTATGAGCTGCTCCGTTTGAATACACAGTGTGCATGATAGGTTTGTATCGAAAGGAAAAAGAAACCAGGATATTTCTGTACCGGGTGCGTCATCAGAATGAGCCAGAAGCGAGGAATTTCCCCTCAGTGACTTCAGCCAGAACCACGGAAATGTTTGAATGCAGTCCGATCAACACGTGCTCACGCACCGGGACCAGCAAGTGTACTATATTGCTACACAAAATTGTACTATTCAGTATAGTGTCAGTCAGCTGATCAAGCAGATTCCGGCAACCACCTGGCAATTCTGTCCAAGCTTTCTCTCTGTGGAGCCACAATAACTGGAGATCAACTTACAGAAAAGATGGGGCAGACACATCATTAGGGATGATCTGGCAAGTTCTACTGCAAGCTTCTACTGAAGCTCATGGCCTGAAAGCTCGACTCTCTTTGTCCTCTATTCGATACCCGGGTACTTTCCTCGAGTACCCGAGTGGACCACAACACAGCAAGCACACGACAAGGGGACCGGCTTTGTCACAGACTGCTTATGCTATCGCACTGACTGGACTGCATAAAAGACACTGATGTTGATGAGATGGCACGAGCAGTCTGTGACAAGATTGCCTCAAGTCGCAATGTACTACGAATCAGCACATCCACTCCTGCTTGTAAAAAGCAATTTTTATCGTCAGACTCAGAAATGGCCAGATTTTGCACGTTTAGCGCAATAAATTTGGCGCTGTAATTAGTAGAGGACCTCTTTTTTTAAAAAAAAGGGGGCACCCAAATGTTTGCTTTGTACCCAAATATCCGCTCGAGCATTTCCTCCTGCTCGATTCGAATATTCCAGACTACAACTCTCGGCTATCTCTACACATCACTTGGCGTTGCGGGAGTCAATGCTGCAACGTCGTGCTGGCGTAACAAAAGTCTGAGACGTCCACCCTGTGCACCCACGCACGCCTTATGCACGTGCGTGGAGGGAGACTGACGATGCGTCGGGCTAGCTTTTTTTTCGAGCTCCGATCGGGTTGGGCAGATGAACTTCGAGCTCGGGTCGACTGAAGATAGCTTCGAGCTCGGGCCTAGGTTCTATGCATCTTCAGTAGAGTGGCCAGCTTTTCTCTTTGGAGCTCGGGCCTAGGATCCAAGCATCTCCAGACTCTTGGACACCATGGAGGAGGACGACACGTGCGTGTTTTTTCCGACTATGATTAGCTCCTCTAAGAACTTGCCTGAGTCTGCAATTGCTCTCGCCCAAGTGCTCTCATACGACAGTGGAGGACCTCCTAAATGCTTTTTGCACCATGCACCTGATACTGTACTACTCAGTAGTAAGAAAGCGTGACGGTCCCAAGCAGGAGATCTTTTTTCTGGACTCTCAATAGATTCTTGCATTGAGAACCTCTCCAACGTGACTGAGAGATGAGTGTTGCTTCTTCTGAGCTGGTAGTTAACAGACTTCTCAGGCCCTCCTGGAAATAAATGGAAATAATAAAGGAGAGATGAGCTCCAGATGGACGTGGAAGACGGAAAGTCAAAGTCCATCACATTATCCTGGAGCAGAGAAGGAAAAAAGTTTTTAATTGCACCCACCACTCAAATTTCAGGGAGCTCCATTTTTTCCAGGCTAGGCAACGTCCAAAAAAAAATAATAACGATCTCAGGAGTGAATTAAATTCTGCTGCTAAGGTATAGACAAACTCGTGTGATTCCTTCTCAGGCCTAGGCATGCCAGAAGAGGCCTCCTCCAGAACTGATTAAACGAAGTTCTGCTGCAATCGGGGAAGGAAAGGGGGGAGAGAAAAAATTCTTTGTGCGTAAGTGTGAAGAGTCAAGTTCTCTCTTCTTCCACTTACCCGGGGGGCTTTTTTTACCCCTCCAAGGAGGAGGGGGAAGGGGGAAAGTCAGCCGTCAGTAGCACCTGAAGGAAAAGCACTTTGTATGTGCGATGGAAACGCATCCCGATGGAGGAAGCCGACGACGACGGACTTGCAGTACAACGTCTTCGTGACGTCAGCCAACTTCTTCTGGGGTCTTGACAAGGGCTTGCCGGGCCAACTTCGCCATCGTGCACGTGGGCTTCAGTGCCGACTGTGCCCGTTGTCCCGCCCCTGGTCAGCTGGACGCAGAACATGGTGACTCCAATGGGGTCCACAACAAGGGTTTGACGGAACAAGGTGTCTGGAGAGGGAGGACACCAACTTGTGATGGACCAAACCAATGCTGACAGAAGTGAGTTTCTTCCAGATTTTGTCATCACATAGAACAAAGCTGCTCCCTCAAAAAGAGCCCAGCAAGGCTTGGCTCTTTTGGGGGGAAAAGATTGAGCCAGGTTTGCCATTGACGTAGAAAAGTTTATTTCAAAACAAAATCCGTATGCTGAATGGCGTTCAAAAATGTTTTAAGAAAGCCGCCAAATTTCTGAAGTCTGCCTTCCTGCAAAGCTGGTTGTGCTGCTCCGCATCACCGGTCAGGTTTGCCACGGGATCAGGAGGGAGAGTAAATATTGAAAGAGAAGTTAGTTCCACTCAGGTCTGCCCGGGTCAGGTTACACGGGACAAGCATTCTAGTTAGTATTCTACGGCGCTCGTCTTTCACGTGACTTGATCAGAGTTGCCAAGTGTCAATTGAGTTTCTGTACGCCTTCAGGCTGGTCACTCGCCACAACGACGTCTTGTCTTGTCAACTGCGTTCAGGACGTGACTCTTGTATTGAAAGCAACAATGCTCGTTTATACAGAGTGCGGCCACCGCCACCACTTGATCAAATTGGTGCGGGGCATCCACGTCCTCCCCCTCATTGGGTTGGGTCTACCCGGCGATCATCCAAGGCAGCAATTTTGCTGAGTGGCTCAAACGAAATATTCGCGTGGAGACAACAAAAATGGAGAGAGTTTGTTCGCAACATCTCGAATTGCCTTGCACGAACAACTTATTTGAATGCTTAACACCGTGTTAACTAAAGTTCGATATCCTTAAAATGGGCCGAATCTCCTGGTTCAACGTTGGGTGATTTACTAGGAAATGGGCCGGGCCCACTAGGGTCGGCGGTTCCCAGCCGCATCCAGACCCGCTGCACCAAAAAAAACTGCACAGGCTGGAGTAGGTCCGACCAGGTCAGGTCGGGTCGGGTCGGACAAGCATGGAAGGCAAAGGTCAACCTGAACATCACGATGGAGCAGCTTGAGCAGTGGTGCTGTATTTTGTTAGATCGGACAAGCATCAGAGAAAAAGCTCCACTAGAATCATCCGAAGTATCACCATGATGCAGCTTAGAAAGTGGTCCGTCCATTTTTTTTTACTTTTTTATAGGTGCACCCTGTACAAGGTTGATGATGCAGCTAGTCGGTAAATCGTCCGAAGCTAACTCGAGCCCGCATGATGAGAGCCGGCTCGACTTGGCCATTCTCCTCTTTCTGTCACGAGCCAACATATCGCTATCATTAGCTTGACAGAAAAATGTCCTTCTAATTCTGGAGGACTCTCTAGTCTGATATTGCATTGTGGCCATTTGTACATTAAGAACTAGAAACATGATACTGACTACAGAGCGTGACGGAAGAAAGTAGATCTTCGCTTGAATCAGCTCGTGATGATCAAGCTCGTCAAGCCTGAGCTCCAGCTCGATCGAGCCCTTGCATTTCTCTGCTCGCACCACCCCTAGAGCCCCCAAGCCCGAGTGGCGGGCCAAGTTCAAGCTGACTCGCGTACGCACACACGAGAGGAGTTCATGGGCGCGTCGGAGGCCTTGTTTTTTTCAAGGCCTTGGAAAAGCAATAACGAAAAGGCTGCTGCCGTTTTTTTCCCCTGCTGTCGCTCCTTTGTCTTTTTTAAACGTTCACAAAACTTCACTTTATGTCGCAGGTCTTGATGATAAACACGATGATCGAGTTCTGTGGTGTTCAAAATCCAATGTGTGGAACTTGGCTGCTTCCTCCAACTTCCCCCTGTTCACGTAGTTGTAGGAAGGTTTTTTTCGGAGGAAAAGAAGATTTCACGAAATCTCATGATCAAAAGCAGAAAGAGAAGAAAAGGAAGCTTCTTCGTCCGATTGGACGGAAAAATCAGACGATCTCTGGTGACTGACAAGGATGAACGCTATGGTGGTTCATTGTGGAGACCCTGGCCGAGGATGACAGCGTGGGGAGCAACGTCGACAACGTCTTGCTCGGTGAAGGACATAAATGTGTCTCCTCCAAGTCATGGCTAGACCAAGTATTCAATTTTGATCTGGAAGAAGTGTCCGCGACAGCTGCACGTGCATTGCGCCGACTACCACGCGGACGCGTCCGTCCGATCGATGGCTCGTTGATCAGGACGTGGCAGTGCGTGACTGATCTGGCCTCAGTCAGTCTCTCTGGCACTGGAGGAATGCAGAATTCTCTGTGGAATTGCTGCAGATTCAGAAAGTTACTATCCTCAGTAATGCAATACAGCTTCCAGCCTCATTCCAAGACCCTTTTCATCTGCTGACGTAGAGAGATTGTGATATGCGATAACTTTGTCAGTTGTCACCTCTGCAATTAATGATTCTCAATGATGCCAACGTTTTCTTAATTGTGTCATATCTCGAAACTTCACCAGTTGCATTTTCAGCAACATCTTGACACTGTCAAAGTCAATCCTGCACTTGTGTTGCTACGGCACTGGCGTAGGAACCGTCGTTGCGAACGGGCTGGGGACAAACGGGACTCCCCCACCCCCTCCTGTTTTGTATGAAACAACTGGTGAGGACTCGGAAACCCTGGAAATGTGGCAACGCTGATAAACTTTGTGTTTCCCCCAACGAACATTTTTGCCGAGGGTTTTAGAGTGTGTTTGTAAACGTGTGTGTGAGTCGATACATTGAACTCTCCTTATAGTGGAGGGTTTTTTGTAAAACCCATTTTCTGGTGTCGACATCAATAGCTCTTAATGTAATGGCAGCTCGTGTGATAGTGAATTTGGCCCAGCGGATAAGCCATCAACATACAGTATGTACCAAAAGGCCGTGCCAAAAAATTGTCTGGAAATCAAAGGACGACGTGGAGTTAAGCTTCAACTATATTTCTGGAACTTTTTGGACTGCAATGATGTTCAGTTTTGCTGCTCCTTTTGCTGTTCTTTTAAAATTTGCCTCCCTCAGCAGCAATACAGGCCTTAATACGTGAGCGGAACTTATGACAGACAGACTTGACAGTAGCCTTGGGGGATGGCATGCCACTTCTTGGTCACTGAGGTCTTCAGAGCATCCATGTTGGCATGGTCGATACCACAGGCCTTCCTCTCCACAGTGCTCCACAAAAAGTAGTCCAAGGTTTGGGCTGTTTGGTGGCCAAATGTACTTGGACCAAAATCCCTTGGACCCCAGCTTGTACTTAATGTACTTCTGGGTGGAGTTAGAAGTATGGCATGGGGCACCGTCCTGAGTCCAGCAACAGTTCCCAATGCCATAGGCTTTGTCAAGAGCTGGAAATACCTTGTGCACCAACAAGCTCTTGTACTGGGTGCTGCTGGTAGTGCCCTTTGTCCAAAATGGTGGAAACATTTGACCATTGGCCCCCACAATGCTAAGCATCATGGCTGAGGCTGGATGCTTTGTCCTCCCTACATAATGAACTGCTGGTTCCACATCCTCGGGCCTTTTGGCAATGTATCTCGTGGAGTGGGTTGTGAGGTGGAGACAGCATCAGCGGTGAAGATTTTCTCATCTGAAAACACCACAACAGAGTCACAGCGCCCCTTCAGCTTGTTCAGAATTTTCTTGCACTGCTCTTTTGCTTGCACTTTCTTCACGTTGCCTGGCTGCCAATCCTTGAACTTTTGAGCAGGCCCTTGACTTCAGGCCCAAGTCATGCCAGGCAATGCGGCTAACAGGATTTTCGTCCTCATTCAACTCCCTGGCAATCTTGGGAATGTTGTTGCGTGGAGAGGCTTTTCAATCTTGGCTTTCACAGCACTGATATCGGCCTTGGAACGAGCTGTATGTGGCTTTCCTGTCCGAGGATGGTCTGTGAAATCCTTTGTGATGTTGTACTTGTTCTTCACCTTGTAGACAAGACTCATGGACACACAGAACCGACTGGCCACATCCTTGACTTAGTCGCCAGCATTGATGTGCATAGCAATTGTTTTGCAGAGGGCCTCCATGATGGCACTGTTTCGTTGGTTTTTTTACACAGAGAGCTTCCCAGGGTTGCAAATAAATGCTCTTTTGTCACTGAACCATCTTAATTCAACAGAAGAGTGCGAATTGTTGACATTAATCATACATTTTTGAAGTTAAAAATTTGGCACGGACTTTTGGTACATACTGTAAGCACTTACTAGAAACTCTGTATCGCATCATAATAAAAAAGGACTTTTGCGCCGGGTGGCTTGACACATCACAGGACTTTTAGCGGCCAAGGACGGGTGGTCCACGGCTAGAAAAAGTCCAGGGATATGTCAGACCCGGAGGTTTGACACTAACTAGGATTTGTTGGTCCATGATGTAGGTTTATCTGGAACTTTTGATTATCCTGAGTCAGAAGCAACACTTTTCAATTTAACTGATTCAGCACTTGAAACGCTGGGGCGAAAAAAAGGTGTGGAAGATGCTGATGTCATTCCTCTGAAATAAGTGATCAATTCATGTAAATTACCAGTATTCTCAAGGTCACCCTCATTGAAAACTTCAGTTCTGCTGCTGACGGATGTTGGATCTTTTTTTAGAGGGTGCAAAAAATCCGCGAATTGTATTGACCGTGGACCACAATCTTGCCTCAAAATAGCATTTATTGCGTAATGTTGGCATCATAATGTAGGCCTATCCAGATAGCCCAGCAGACAACTCAGCCAACTTGGCCACCAGAAGACGTAGCTGTCTGACACCAGCATGTTAAAGTTTTGTCTTTATATCCATCACATCTTACCCCATGTCCAGAAGTTAAGCTTCAGCACCCAGAAATGCCTCCAACTTGAAGAACAACAACAGGAGCACGGGTATTTGAAAGTTCAATCAGTCTGCACATATAAAGCGATGTTTCCGGCTCTGCGCAAAGCGCTCCACGTGTATATTCATTGAATTTTCCCGTATCCTCACTCCAGTTGCTGTTCTTGAAGCATTTCTGGGTACTGAAGCTAATTTCGGGACCTGGGGTACAGACAGGGTCTGGCATCGAAAGCTATGGACAGTCCTTCACTGTCCGCACGTGGTGTGCCAAGAGTTGAGTGCGTCGTCAGTGCCGGGGTCAGTCCCGGCGTTGGTGTTCGTGCCCACCCTGTACAAGTGGCAGACGTGGTTTTTTTCTGCAGCTTCTCTCACCAAGTGTGAGAAACAACTCTTGCTGCCACAATGGTGCGGATCAGCGACATCATTTTTTGAGCAAGGGCGCTTTGCCCGGAGAAAAAAAAAGACCCCGCGTGCTGTCATCAAGCTTTTGACCAGGCAGACTTCAAGCACAGTGAAGTAACCCACAATTTATCAGGCCTCTGGAGACAAGAACTTGTCACCAGCAAGCTAGACAGACTGCTCTGCCTCTCATTCTCTTGGTGGGTGACAAGAAATCCTCCCCCCTCCCCCCAACGAACCGACCACAAAAAGGACCTCAAGAATGATCTGGACGGACGCTGGCCTTTTTGGTGACAAGGCCAGCCAGCAGCAGATACTTTCTAATGAAAGCTCGTCTCAGCTTGGACTTGCACAACGTGTTGACTTTGTCTGATGCAGTTTGGGTTCCTTGGAGACAGAAACGCAGAGAGAGGCTTTTACGGTATATCGCATTTTCTGAAGGATTTTTAGTGAAGTTCTACATAGCCTTTCCAGGAACAGTCGCTAACACACAGCTCTTTCAAGGCGAACTTTCAGCAACAAGCTACGGCTGGAGTAACTTTCACATGTCTTCATGGATGGCATTTACCACAGAGTTACCAAAAGTTTTTTTTAGCTCATGCAATTTTATTTTTGGGTTTTTTTTAGCAAAAGGATTGTTTATCAATCCTAAGAGACATTTAGAAAGGAGCTCACGTGCATTGTGAACTTCTTTCTTTCCCCCACTAATTCTTTTCTGTCTTTGAAGAAAACTCTTCCTCTGGCAAAAGTTTAATGTCCATTCGTAATTCTTCCCTCTTTCTTCATGTGCCACATCAGCGTGAGCGATGACGGGGGGATTAAGGAATTACAACTAGGAAGAGAACCCATTGATGTCCTACTTGTACTTGACGCATTTGAGTCAGCTAAGACAGGAAAATGAGCACTTCAGGCATCATCAGCAAATGTACTTTGGGCAGTACTTAAGACTTCTTTGGGGATATTCATCAGAGTCTTTGGAGCGTCTTTTCTACCTCATTGCTACTAACAGCAATCACTGTTGCAGGTGTGCGTATGTCCTGGATTGTACATACATGGCTGCAGGGGAGAGAGAGGAGGTGAAAAAGAAGAGTTGGGGTCTCCGCGCTAACGACGGCGGCGAAAACTTTTCCGCAAGTGTTGGTGACACCAATGGTACACTCAAAATGAGAAAAGGCAGTGAGACGACTTTGCCGCTGACGCATTCGTTGTGGCGGAAGCAACGGATTCAACCATGAGGAACTTGTGCTTGGTGCTGTTCATCTTGCTCCTGCGCAGCAGCAGCTGCCTCCGGAGCAGCGGCGCGCGGCAGTGGCGCGGCGGCGATCAGGAACAGCAGAGCGGCTTGCATAAGAGATCCATAGGATCGAATCAGCTGGCGTGGTCGTCGTCGAAGCCGTCGAAGCCGTCGACGACGCCGCCGACGCTCCACTCTTCAGTCAAAGTGTATGATGAAGTCACGGACAATGGGGAGGGGGAGGAGGAGGAGGAGGAGGAGGAGGGGGAGGCCTCCGCCTATGTGATCCCCTCGTTAGGTACAACGTTTGCGTCGAATACGCCGACACCGTCTACCCCGACACCACACCGCTCCCGGTCCAGCAAGTCGTCCGTGACCATGGAGCCCTTCCAGCTGTGGCAGAAGCAGCAGGAGTTGGTGATGGAGCAGCTGAGGCAAGAGCAGCAGCGGCAGCGGCGGCCGCGCATGGTGTGCACGTCTGAGAAGGAGGTCTGCTTGCCGGCCAACTACAGCAGGTTCCAGCTGCCAAATCGGGGAAAGCAGACGATAGTCTCCATAGGTACTCCTTTGCCTGAGACATTCCAAGGTGATCATTCATGGTTGTCGTCGTGCTGTCTTGCGAACTTTACAGGCTTTGACGGGTTCGACGTGCGCAAGATCGACGACATCGAGTACACGGTGGAGATTTCGTGCTACTTCCTCACCAAATGGGCCGACGACAGGCTCATCCTCAGCGACTTCATAAGGGGTCAGAGGGAGGATCAGGACCTCGAGGAGCAGTGGTTTCCCATCGATCTGGAATTTGTCAACAAGGTATGGTTTAGGTTGACCGGATAGCTGTTTAGTTGACGAGTTAATGTAACTAATTGTCAACTGATTGGTTAATTCTATAAATGCTCATCTGTTTGGCTGACCAGTGACTTTTACAACTCCTAAGTTGGTTAATCTTGTACGTGGTTGGTCGAACAGCGACTCTTAATGATTCTTGACAGTTCGGTTCATCAGTTCTTCTCATGCGACGCTAGCTAACCAGTTCTTACACGAGGTTGGCTAGCCAGTTCATCCTAAAAATAGTTGATTAAGCAGTTCACCCTTTGCATAAATAATTTACCAGGGGATTTTGAATAACTACTCAGTTGATTCTATAAATGGTTAACTAACCAGCTCATGTTAACCAAGCAGTTCATTCCAGGAGATTTTGAAAGTAGTTAACTAATCAGCTGATCCTATAAATGGCTGACTGACCAGCTCATGTTTTACCAGCTGGTCAGATAACTTTACAGTGACACTGTGATACATACTATGAAGTTAACTTATGGTTAACTTCATAGTGTTGTTGCTCCCTCCAAACTTGCTCTGTGGCAGGCCCTGGAGAGCATTTTGGGAGCTTCAGCACCACATTGGGCATGTCCCGAAAGAGTTCACGCCAACAGATCAGTGTCTCAATGAACAATTTCACGTGGAAATGCGAACCTAGCATTGTCAGTTCAGCACATGAACGCAATTCCATGCAGAAACGAAGTACACCAAGGACTGGACAGTGCTCGCCACTTCTGTGGTGCTCCACCTCTGGACAACTTTGGCACGGACGGCAGTGATGGGAGGTTGGTCCCACCACTACAAGCAGTACTTATTATAACAGTGTCATTTTCTCCGGCCCAGTCAATTAGACGCACTCGTGAAGGACACATTACGTACGGTGTTAGAGGCCTATAAAGTTTTTCAGAACCTAATGAAGGAGAGACAACACCCTTTTCGTGTCTTTGCAAGAAGTTCCCCCATGAACTTTGCAGCAAATCGCTGGATAGAAATGGAAACGAGACTTTGGACAGTTTCTGTCCATACTGACGTTACCAGCATTGGAGACTGCGCCGCGCCATCTTTTAAGGCAAAGTCCTTCCTCCTCTGACGTTGGCCTCGGCGGTGTCAAATGTATTGAAATGAGTCTTTAGACGGGGTAAATGAGAGAAACGAGCGGGTTTATTCGTAGGTCTACCATGTCCACAGTGATGATCTTTCAAGCATTCCTTAGGCATTAAAAGTGTGTCAAGGAATTGAAGCATTCCTTCTACAGTACAACCCGCTTATTTGGCGAACGGATAATTGGCGAACCCGCATTATTGTTAAAATATAATGAAGCAGAAATATTGAGTTCCCAGAACCTTGTTTGTTTGTTACTGCAAGGGATTGATGCCCGTGCAGTACCTTGGAGTAACCCTGGGTTGGGTCTTTTCCTGCCTTCCCAGAACCTTATAATATCCGTCAAAAAAAAGATTGGTCGAACAATGGGCGAAGAAGCCAGGGTTCTTCGCGATTTTGCTTGTTTTTTTCCTAACATTCCAACAAAATTTTCTAATAATTCTCATACTATGTACTCATGAAGGTTTTGAACTGAAAATAGCTGACATCCAGCTTCCTACGCAGAAAAGACCGCTTCAGCCTTCGAGGGGCGCCTTAGTTCAACGATCCAACCAGTGAGAGAGGGCCGCAAATTTGAAGTTGGGTTCATTGGTGGACCTGCTTCATCGGCGAAAAAAATGCTTTTGGCCAAATATAAACGGGTTCCACTGTACTAAGAACAGACGCGAAATTCTTCCGGCATCTTTGCATTTCTCTGTCTTCCTTGAAGGAGCTGTCACAACACTTGGTAGACTCGTAAAGGACTTGTTGGTTGAGACGACGTTGAAGTCAACAGGGACAGCAGCTGCGAGCGCAGTCAAAAAGTGCCTGGCGCCCACCGCCTTCGTCACCTTCACTGACGAGGCCGTGGAGGCTCCTGCACGGGGAGACAAGGGTACCAGACGACCTTGCTCACTGCTGTCGACTTTTAACGTCATTGTCTAGATACGTCTTTTTTTATCTCCTCAGTAAGATTGAGTTCCGCATGTTGGTTTAACATCATCTTGACATTAGCCACATAAATTGGTGAAGTTTCTGGGAAAAAGACAAGCGTTTTAGGTCACTGCCACACAAGTTTCGGAAAAATTCACGTATCCTCTGCCTCTGTCGCGTCGGATGTCTCCTAAGCGCTCTCTCCGCCAAAAAAACCCGTTTCCTCGTTTTTGCAATAACGTAATATAAGGTTTAGAAATTAGCACAGTGTAACTGGTGTAATAGTGAGCAGTATAATCACACAATTAATAATCCAATCCATTGATGCTGACAGATTCTTGGCAGCATCTTCAAAAGTCTTCTTGGAGATCCATTTCTGTCATGCGTCAGCAGGACAACTTGACTTGGTCGTCATCGATCCCCCCACAGAAATGGCATCAAACTTCAGGATCGAGTCCGTCTTCTGACCACAAGCACTGTTGGCCATCGCGAGCTCCTTAAGGTCCAATTTCCTATGACTTCTCATCAACAGAACTCAGTTGAAAAACCTCTCTACAAACACCAAGACACGAGTGTCCCTTACGTCGAGCATCTTGAGGCCTCCAAACAGAAGTGGAATTGCAGTTTGAGACGGAAGAAGTACTTGGACTCAGTTAAGGACTTTGCGTTGTTCTTGCTCTGCAACGATGCTGTTGATACAGAGCACACACCAGAGATTCCTACACACGGAGGCCGACGTCAGACTTGTCCAAGAACTACGTCGTCAGCCAAGCTTTCCATTGTCTCCAGATCGCTGCGACCGTCATTCATTGACACGTCTACAACCCAGACGTCACCTACGTCATGCGAGTCGTGAAAGCCTTCTTTGTTTGCTCACTGTCCTCCTCTAAG